>Ga0315289_10012502_pt1 | contig 11946 bp, 16 predicted proteins | sample YL17G11_40_MG_FD_203452 | JGI IMG/M metagenome (GOLD analysis project Ga0315289, IMG submission 203452) | Sediment microbial communities from Yellowstone Lake, YNP, Wyoming, USA - YL17G11_40 | ecosystem: Environmental > Aquatic > Freshwater > Lake > Sediment | place: USA: Wyoming | collected...
TGATCTTTGGCAATGGCAGAAAACGGGTTTCTTCTTCGACCAGCGAGTGAATCGGCGGACTCTTGCGGAGTTTTGTCCGCGCGGCGATGTGCTGGATTTGTTTTGCCACACCGGCGGTTTTGGATTCTACGCTTTGAAGGCTGGTGCGGCGCGAGCAGTCGCCGTAGATAGTTCGGAAGCGGCTTTGAGTCTTGCATCCGAAGGGGCGCGGCGGAATGGATTTGATGCACGATGGCAGGGCGTGCGCGCGGATGTTTTTGAATGGTTGAAAACGAATCGTGAGGAATATGACTGGGTCATTCTGGATCCACCAGCGCTGATACAAAGACGAAGCAAGACTCATGAGGGAGAGCGCGGCTATCGCGATTTGAATGCGCGGGCGATGCAGCGCGTTCGGCCGGGCGGCTTTTTGGCGACATCTTCTTGCTCCGGCCTTCTACCTCGGGCGCAATGGATCGAATTGCTCGCTGACGCCGCGCGAAAATCGAAGCGGCAAGCGGTGGTGATTTGCGAAGGAACACAAGCACCGGATCATCCCGTGCTACCTGCAATGCCAGAGACAAATTATTTGAAGTTTGCGATATTGCGAATGGAATAGATGATGGCGACGACTCAAGACACGATTCGCCTGAACAATGTGCTCTTCTACGCCTATCACGGCGCCTTGGAAGAGGAACGCGCACTGGGGCAAACCTTTCAAGTGGATGTGGAAGTCAAAGGGGATTTTGCTCGAAGCGAAGGCGCGGATGATCTTCATTGGACGGTGGATTATACTCTGCTTTATCGCGCTGTAGCGGAGATTTTCCAAAGTCGTCCTTTTCAACTTTTGGAGACCATGGCGGCCGCAATCGCCCAAAGTCTTCTGGAGAGATTTCAACCCATTCAGGAAGTGACAGTACGCGTGCGCAAGCCACATGTGCCGATGGGGGGAGTGCTTCAGAATGTTGAAGTGGAGGTGACGAGGCGTCGTGAGTCTTGAGTTCTCCTACATAGGATTCGGCGCGAATTTAGGGCAGCCGCAAGAGATGCTCGATTGGGTGCTGCAGGAATTGGACGGCGCACTCGGAAAGGTGCGGCGCGTTTCGCGCGTGTATCAAACCACTCCTTGGGGAAACGCGCCCGGTCCGGATTATATGAACGCCGTGATTGAATTCGAGGCCTCGCAGAAAGCAAGAGATCTTTTCGTCATGCTGAAAGAGTTGGAGCGGGCGAGCGGGCGAGAACGCCCGTATGCGAACGCCCCGCGCGTCTGCGATTTGGATCTCTTGCTACATCAAGACGAAATCATCACGCAGCATGATTTGACGGTGCCTCATCCGCACCTTCACTTGCGTCGCTTTGTTCTGGCTCCCCTTTGTGATCTTGTTCCGGAAAAGAAACATCCGCTTATGGAAGTCTCATTTCGCGAGCTGCTGGACTGTGTGGCAGACGATGGGAAAGTCGTTCCGATTGTTTCACGAGGGACCGTGACCGTATGAGCGAATTGCGTTACATTGTAATCGAGGGAGTGATCGGAGTCGGGAAAACCTCACTGGCTGAGATTCTGACTCAACGCTTGCAGGGACGATTGGTGTTGGAACATCCCGAGGAGAATCCCTTCCTCGAGAATTTCTACGATGATCCGCGGCGCTATGCGTTTCAGACGCAGCTTTTCTTTCTGCTTTCCCGCTACCGACAACAGCAGGAGCTCCCTCAACTGGATTTCTTTCATCCGATTCTCGTGGCGGATTATTTATTTGCCAAAGACAAGATTTTTGCCTACATTAATCTGAGCACGGCCGAGCTCTTGCTCTATGACCGACTCATGGAGATTCTTGAGCCTCGAATTCGCAAACCTGACCTCGTGATTTACCTGCAATCGTCCACTGAGCGGTTGATGCGAAATATCCGCCTTCGCAACCGGCCTTACGAAAGTTCGATGAGCGAAGATTATATTCGCACTTTGAATGAGGCCTACAATCAATTCTTTCTCAATTACAGTGAGACTCCCCTACTCATCGTGAATTCCACGCGACTCGATTTCGTGAAAAACAAGGAGGATCTGGAGTCACTCGTGAGGGAGATTATGCGGGAGCACACCGGTCGAGCTTTTTATAATCCCGCGGAGAAATAGATGCGCTTTCTTCTTCGGCTGCTTCTCATCTTCGCACTGATTCTGATTCTGCTTCGACTGGTTGCGCGAATGTTAGGACGCGCAACGCGTGGGCAGGTGGGTGGTCCGCGCAACTTTCAGAAGCCCTCCGAATCCTCTCCTCCCTCTGACGATATCCGAGACGCCAAATTCAAGGACATTCCAAAATAGCATCATGAAACGAGAAATCATTTCTACAACGGCCGCCCCGAAAGCCATCGGACCCTATAGTCAAGCGATTAGGGCGGAAGGAGTGTTTGTTTTCACTTCCGGGCAGATTGCGCTTGATCCAACTACAGGCCAAATGATAGGAACGACTGCTGCAGAGCAAGCCGAGCAAGTGTTGAAAAACTTGCAGGCGGTGCTGAAAGCCGCGGGCAGCAACCTGGCGCATGTCGTGAAAACAACGGTCTTTCTGCAGAACATGAATGATTTTGCGGCGGTGAATGAGGTTTATGCGCGATTTTTTCCGGAGAATCCTCCGGCCCGAAGTGCGGTTGCGGCTCAAGCGCTTCCGAAAGGAGCGCTCGTGGAAATCGAGGCTGTTGCTCTCGTGCCATGAGCGGTTTTCGTTGTTCTCGCGCCATTGTTCCTGTTCTTGCGATACTCTGCAGCTTTGCATTTCGAGCGTTTGGCGCACCGCCCGATACTCTCGCCACAAAACAAAAGTCTCCCTCGGGCGCGATGTTGCGGTCGCTTGTTCTTCCGGGATGGGGACAATTCTACAACGAGAAGTACTCGAAGGCCATCTTCGTTTTTGGAGTGGAAGCAGGACTTGCCCTTGGCGCATCCTATCAGAATGACCAGATGCACCGCTTTGACAAGAAGAGAGATGCCGAGGTTGCGAAGTTCTATCGCAATGATCGCAATCGTTTGATCTGGTGGCTGGCCGGTTTTGTTCTTTTCTCGATGGGCGATGCCTATGTGGACGCGCATCTGTTTGACTACGACATTTCTCCGAGACTTTCGCTTTCCGTTTCACCTGCGATGGAGTTGACACTACGATGGAACGCTCCGAAGCCCTCGCGCTGATGCGCGAACATATACAGACCGTGAATCTGCAAAAGCATGTGCTTGCAGTTGAAGCGGTGATGCGAGCCCTTGCGCAGCGATTGGGCGAGGATGAAGCGATGTGGAGTCTTGCGGGACTTCTGCATGATTTGGATTTCGAGTACACGAAGGAGTCGCCTCAGCGCCACACGATGCAGACGCTTGAGTTGTTGGAGGACTACAATCTCGACCCACAGATTCTGCATGCCATTCAAGCTCATGCGGGTCATGTTCCACTCGACAGCCCAATGGACAAAGCGATCTATTGTGCGGATCCGGTCACGGGATTCGTGGTGGCGTGCGCGCTGATGCATCCAACGAAGAAAATCGCAAATGTGGAATTGGCGTTCATGACGAATCGTTTCAAAGAGAAGCGCTTTGCGGCGGGTGCGAGTCGAGAGCAAATGACCTCATGCAGTTCACTCGGGCTGGAACTGGAGGATTTCCTGGAGCTCTCGCGCAAGGCGATGGAGGACATTTCGGGCGAGCTGGGGTTGTAATCACCGGCAATTCAACATAATGCGGAGGCCATTTTGAAGAAAGCCGTTTGTTTCCTATTCCCCTTATTGTTCACTTTTGGAAGTGCATTTTCGCAAAACTATGCCATTGACAGGGGAGCACTGCTCGCTTCGGGAACGGTGGAGTACTCCAGCAAAAGCGGTGACATGTATGAGGGTCGTTATTTTCATCGCTCGACCGAATTTGCTCTTAATGCGACCTTTGACTACTTCGTCGAATCTCGAATCTTTGCGGGTGCGCGAACGACCTTGACACGACGAGTGGAGGGTGAGGAATGGAAAACGGACGGTTTGGGCGGAGGTCCAGAAGTCGGTTTTGCGTTCGGGAATGCTAAAAGTCAGGCATTCCCATATGCCAAGATAGGCTATCAATATCTTGCGCTGCACTCTGAATATTCCGAAACCTCCAAGTCGGATGCTGTTCAGACGGATATCATCTACAGCGCAGGAATTATTGTACCTGTTAAGAAGCACTTTGGCATCACTTGTGAACTTTCGTATCATCTGCAGAGCGAGAAACATGATCATTCAGATGAATCGATCAAGGGAAACATCTTGCGCTTTGGCGTTGGTTTGACAGGTCTATTCTTCTAAGATCATAGGGGAGCAAACAGCAGCCATGAAGCGGTTTTTATTTCTCGGAGTGATTCTTTCGCTCAGTGCGAGCGTCGCAGTTGCGCAAGAATTTGCCGCGGATAAGAAGGCAATCTTCCTGACGGGTTCCGCGGCGTTTTCAAGCAGCGATGGCGATCTGTACAGCTATAGCGGCAAACGGCTTATTGAATTGAATCTCACCGCCACCTTCGATTATTTCATTGTGCGTCATGTTCTCATTGGGATGCCGGTGACGCTTCATCGGCAATATAAGGGAGATTACAATATCGCGTCCACGCTGGGAGTAGGGCCTGAACTGGGCTATGTCTATGGTGCGGCAGGGAGCCAAATATTGCCTTATGCCAAGGTCGGATACCTGTATTCTGTCTTGAGCAGTGAGAATTGGCTAACATCTTACTCCTATGGACTGATTGGCAACGGTATTCAAACGGATCTCATTTTCAGTCTCGGCATGATACTGCTCGTCCAGAAACATGTGGGGATCAATCCCCAAATCTCCTATCACTTCCAGCGTTACGATGCCGACAGCTACTACGACGATTACTATAGCCACGGTCTGGGATCTGCCTCCGAAACGGGCAACATTCTGCAATTCAGTATCGGGCTGACAGGCCTCCTGTATTAGCGATCGAGGATAGAGAATCATGGAACTTCTTCAGATTCCCGTCGAGATTCCGGCGGATGCGAATTTCATTCTCGGCCAGACGCATTTCATTAAGACCGTCGAGGATCTCTATGAAGTGATGGTCAACTCCGTGCCGCAGGCGAAATTCGGAATCGCGTTTAATGAAGCGTCAGGACCTTGTCTCATCCGCCATGACGGCAATGATGAGGAGCTTCGTCAGCTCGCCGTCAAGACGATGCAGGCCATTGGCGCGGGGCACACCTTCTGCATCTTCATGCGCAATGCCTATCCGGTTAATGTGTTGCCTGCGGTGAAGGGGTGCCGCGAGATCTGCTCTATCTTCTGCGCAACAGCCAATCCTTTGCAGGTGATCGTAGCACAGAGCGGGAACGGCCGAGGGATTATCGGTGTGATTGACGGTTCGTCTCCGAAAGGTGTCGAGACAGAGGAGAATATTCGCGAGCGGCTGGGATTCCTGCGCAAAATCGGATATAAGCGCGGCTAAAATGGAGGACGAATTTCGATGGCACGAGCTGGAGAACATATCTATGACCTCATCGGTCAAACGCCCGTTGTCAAAGCGCAGCGAATCGTGGGACCGGAAGATGCGACGCTTTGGATGAAATTGGAGGCATACAATCCGGCGTTTTCCGTGAAAGATCGCATCGGACTTTCTATGATAGAGGCAGCAGAAAAGGATGGAAAGCTTCGACCTGATGGCGTGGTCATCGAAGCGACGAGCGGGAACACGGGGATTGGGTTGGCGATGGTTTGTGCGGCAAAAGGTTATCGTTGTATTCTCATTATGCCGGATACGATGTCCATGGAGCGGCGAAAGCTCTTGCAGGCATTCGGCGCGGAGCTTGTTCTGACATCGGGCTCGCTCGGCATGAAAGGAGCCGTCCAAGCGGCAGAGAAGGTGGCAGCACAGACGGCGAATTCTTTTATTCCGCGACAATTTGACAATCCGGCAAATCCAGAGGTGCATTACCGCACGACCGGCCCTGAAATTTTCGCACAGGTGCCTGGGCCGATTGATGCCGCCTGCTTCGGCATCGGAACCGGTGGAACAATAACGGGGGCGGGACGATTTCTGCGCGAGAAATATCCGAATGTGAAGGTTTTTGCCTGTGAGCCGAAGGATAGCCCCTTGCTCTCGGAGGGTCGGACGGGACCACATAAGATACAAGGCTGGGGACCGAATTTCGTTCCGCGAGTGCTTAACACGAAGATATATGATGAAGTGCTCACCGTAAGCCGAGACGAGGCTTTCGACATGGCACGCAAATTGGCGAAGCTCGAAGGCATTTTGGCAGGCATATCCTCCGGCGCGGCGGCGTTCGCTTCAACTCAAGTTTGCCGCCGTTTGGGGAAAGGAAAAACCGTGGTGACCCTGCTTCCCGATACCGGTGAGCGCTACCTTTCGATGGAACTTTTTCCTTATAACGAACCTCGACAAGATTTCAACCTATGAATGTGATTAACCGCGTGTTGGTGACGGGGATTCCTTTGGTGCCCAAGCCAATCGTGGGTTTTTTCTCTCGACGCTATATCGCCGGCAAAGCGCTGGAAGATGCCGTGCGCGTCGTGCGCGAGATCAACCGCGACGGCATGATGGCAACACTGGATGTATTAGGAGAAGAAACCAGTTCGAGAGAAGAAGCTCGCGCAGCGGCGGAAACCTACAAGAGGGTTTTGGCCGTCATTCAGTCGGAGAAACTGGATGCGAATGTCTCGGTGAAGCTCACGCAGATGGCTTTGAAGCTCGACCCACGATTCTGCCGCGAGGTTTTTCGTGAAGTCGTCCGCGAAGCGCATCAGCGAGGAATTTTCGTCCGCATTGATATGGAGGATTCTTCCTGCACGGACGAAACATTGGCGATCTATGAGGAACTGCGGCGTGAGTTTGACAATGTCGGTATCGTTCTACAGGCGTATTTGCGGAGGACGGTTTTCGACGCGGACTCTCTGATACAGAATGGTCGGACGAATTTTCGTCTGTGCAAAGGGATCTATGTTGAGCCTCGCCTGATCGCCTATGGGGACAAAGATCTCATCAATCGCAACTTCACCCTTGTTCTGGAACGAATGTTGCATGATGGCGCGTATGTCGGCATTGCGACTCACGATGAGCGGCTTGTGTGGGAAGGAATGCGCTTGGTCCGTGAGTTGAATCTGCCCAAAGAACGCTACGAGTTTCAAATGCTTCTGGGAGTGGATACGGAACTTCGGAAGATCATTCTGGCGGCGGGACATCGTCTGCGGATCTATGTGCCATTCGGCGAAAAATGGTATCGGTATTCGATGCGACGCCTGCGAGAGAATCCACAGATTGGGCGGTATGTTATTCAGAACCTCTTCCATCGAGCATAAAGCGATCCGCGAATGGAATTGCCGGAAGAATATTTGGATGCCTTTCTCTGTGGGGATTGCTTCGAGATTTTGCCAAAAATCCCCGGCGAGAGCATTGATTTGGTGCTCACTGATCCTCCCTATGGAATAAACTATCAATCCAACCGGCGTGTGGCTCGCGAGAAGTTGCCAAAATTTGCCGGCGATGTGGATTTATCGTGGCTACCGCAATTTGTCCACGAAGTGGATCGAGTGCTGAAACCGGATCGGCATTTCTACTGCTTCACGCGCTTCGATACCTATCCGATTTTCTACAACGAGATTTCATCGCGCTTCAAAGTAAAAAATTGCTTGATATGGGTCAAAAACAATCACGGCTCGGGCGATCTTAAAGGAGCCTACGCGCCGCAGAGCGAGATGATTATTTTCGCGGTGAAGGGCAAGCGTGAGATTTTCGGCCCGCGCGAATCGGATGTGCTGCAATATGATGCTGTTCCATCAGCCTCGCGCGCTCATGCAACGCAGAAGCCTATAGATCTTCTGCGTCTCTTGATTGAGAAGAGCACGCTGCCGGAGGAAATCGTGCTGGATCCTTTTGCGGGGACAGGCAGCACGGGACTGGCGTGCAAGGACACACAGCGGCATAAGGGCGACGGTAAGGAACGATCCTATTTTCTCGTCGAACTCAATCGCGATTTTCACCGTGCAGGATTGCAGGGCGGTTTGGGCAAGCAGGCGCGTCTTTGGCAAGACATCCCGCTCGTGGAAATCGCTGTCCCGGCGAAAAAGCGACTTGTTGTTCGTTCACGGCGCCTGTCGCGTGCACGCGTTGATCAAACTCTGCCGCTCGATTTGAAGATTCCTCGCTGATTTTTCCAGCTTTCCTGATTCCCCGGATGACTGCAGGATCGTGTGTTCCGGGACAGCAGAGATGAGTGCAATTCTGCAATCATTGTTCTCAGAACGAAGCCCACCCAATCACTTGCTTTCCGATTTGTTTTATATCACAGGACGGCTCAAAACCGGTTAAGCATTCATTGAGGAGGTAACCCATCATGTCGAACATCATCCGCATTCTCTCCGCATTGACGATCTGCATATGGCTTCTTGCAGGAGTCGGCTGGCCTGCGCAGATGGATCCTAACAAGATTCCGATCACAACCTCATCGGAGAAAGCGCACGAGTTGTATCTTCAGGCGCGAGATCTTCAAGAAAAATTTCTGTTCGTGGAGTCTCGCTCAATTCTCGAACAGGCGATAGCCCTGGATCCCAACTTCGCCTTGGCCTATCGAGATTTGGCCTTTGCTCAACCCAGCGCCAAGACTTTCTTCGAGTATTTTAACAAAGCTCGCGCTTTGGTTGACAGAGTCTCTGAAGGTGAGCGCCTGTGGATTCTTGGCAATGAGGCGGGCATCAATGGCGATCCGGTGAAACAGGAGACCTACTTGCAGCAATTGGTCGAAAAGTACCCGAAGGACGAGCGGGCGCACACAGTGCTGGCAACCTTCTATTTCGGCCAACAAGAATTTGAGAAAGCCGCTCAGGAGTTTCAGAAGGCAACTGAGATTGCGCCGGATTTCCCGCCGCCCTATAACATGCTCGGGTATTCCAACCGAAGTCTGGAAAGATATGCCGACGCCGAGAAGGCTTTCGCTAAATACATCGAGCTGAATCCCGGGGATCCGAATCCCTATGATTCCTACGCCGAATTGCTGCTGAAGATGGGTCGGTTTGAGGAGTCAATCCAGTCCTATGAGAAAGCCTTGGTCATCAAACCGGATTTCGTCGCTTCCCATGTAGGGATTGCGACCAATCGAGTCTATCAGAGAAAATACAAAGAGGCTCGAGAACAATTGCAGAAATTTCTCGAGATGGCCAAGGATGACGGCCAGCGCCGAAATGCACTCTTCAACACGGCCATGACCTATCTGGATGAGGGCAATTACGCAGAGGCCTTGGCGAAAGTGAAAGAGCAATACGCTCTCGCAGAAAAAATCAAAGACGCCGCCGCGATGGCCGGAGATGCGGCGACCGTGGCAGCGATTCAATATGAGCAAGGCCTATATGACGATGCCTTGAGAGATTACCAGAACTCTCTGAAACTCATCATGGATTCCAACCTCTCGGATGAAATCAAGGCAAACTCGCAGCGAGGTTTTCTGTACAACGAAAGCCGTATCGCCTTGAAGAAAGGGGACATGAAGACGGCAAAAGCCAAATCTGCGGCGTTCAGCGCGCAAGTCATGGGATCCGGCAATACGATCCAAATTTGGCTGTCCCACGAGCTGGCCGGAGAGATTGCCTTGGAGGAAAAAGACTACGCCAAAGCCCCTCAGGAGTTTCTACTGGGAAACCTACAGGATCCGTACAACCTTTACCGTTTGGCATTGGCCTACAAAGGTCAAGGAAATCAGCCGAAAGCGCTCGAATACTGTATGAAGGCGGCGCGGTTCTATCCACTCCTGAATCCCAACTACGCCTTCGTCAAGGGGAAAGCGGAGAAGACATTGAGTGAGTGGGGCGGAAAGTAAAGCATGATACGGCACAGATTCGATTGATCAATTCAACTTTGCGCAGCGAATCTCGTCTCTCATTGCCCTCCAAAATGATAAGGGACGACCCGTTTGGGTCGCCCCTTTGTTTTCTCTTCTCGCCGAGACAGGTTCTCAAGCCAAATCCAGCGGACTGCCGTCCGGCGCTACGGGTTCGTCATCGTTCGCGCGGCTCCACCGAAACGCGAGATGGCGGTCGCATCGGAGGCGCGGCCACCACGCCTCCCCCTGTGGACGCCGTGACATTGTAGAAATATTTCCCGCCCGCCAGACTCGTCGCATTCACATCGGTGTAGGTCGTGTCCGTCGTCGTGCCGACATAATCGCCGGGACTGGGGACGAACATCGGATCCAGTGAGCGATAGACTCTGTATGAGGCCGCTCCTGCAATCGGCTCCCAATAGAGAATCACATCCGGCTGGGATTGCTTAATGACCAGTTCTTGAATGGGACTCAGCGGCGACACCGCAAAAGTCGGGTTCAAAAAGCCCGCATAGAGCACGAACTCCTCGCTCGTTTGAGCACCGATGGGTGTCGGTTGACCATAGGCACTGACAAGCCGGAAATTCGCAGATGTGCTGGGTGCGCCACCGGCATCGAGCACCTGCTTCATGATGCGAAAATCTTCGCTTGAAGATTGCGCAAAGAGCAAAACAGGCGCGAGCGCCAGCGCGATGATTAGAAACATCTTTTTCATTGTGTTATCTCCTTGAGAGTTGGTTCGTGAGAGTTCGGCGTGAAAGCCGCTGACGCTGCTTTGTCGCTACTTGAATCCTGCTGCTTTGCAGCCATTTGCTCGACGAGGTGGCGCAGGTCGTTCAAATCCTTCTTCAATTCCGCATTCTCTTTCTGCAACTCCTGAATCGCGGCCAGGGCCACGCCGTCAGCGTCGATCGTTTCGATGGCCAGGCTGTCGCTGCCAAGGTGGAAACTGTTCCAGAAATCCTGCGCCATCGGGCCGATGTGCCGGGTTCCTTCCTTCTCGGATTTGTATTCCCAGTCTTTCACCGGCGTGGTTGCCAGCTTGTCCAGAACGGACTTGGTGTCTGTCATTCGGATGTTCCGCTTCTTCGTGCTGTCAGAAATGGAGGTCCAGGAGTTGGAACCCGCGTTGAGACGCACGCCGGAACTTAAATCGGCGCTGGAATAGATGCTGGTGCCATTGCTCGCAATGACAATGAACCGACAGCTCGTGCCCTGACCCGACGGGCCTATGTACTGCCCGTCGCTAAAGATGAAGCTGCTGTCGCCGTACATATTGACGTTGGTGCCGCACCCGAAGGTGTTAAAGCCGTGGACTTGGTTCATCTCACCGCCGGCAACAAACGAGTTTCCGCCCGAGGCCGTATTGTCTTGGCCACCGCACACGGTGGCACACCAGTTTGAGGCTCTGTTGTCCAAGCCGCCGGTCACGGTGGCGTACTCCCAAGTTGCTTTGTTTTGTCGGCCGCCGGCAATGGTGGAGTAATTACCCCACGCGTAATTGGAATCCTCGGCCGCTGCACCGCCGCCACCGGCAATGACGGAAAAATCCCCACGTGCCCGGTTGTACTGACCCCCGCCCGCGGTGGCAAACTGGCCCGAGGCCGTGTTGTTGGAGCCGCCGCTCGCTGTGGCGCCAAGGGCCGAAGCTGCGTTGTACCATCCTCCGCCCACCGTAGCAACCCCGCCTGAGGCCGTACTCGTATAGCCTCCGCCCACCGTAGCACTCTCGCCTGAGGCCGTATTTCCCCGGCCGCCGCTCACGGTGCTCCAGGAGGCTATTGCCGAATTTCGTACGCCGCCACCGATGCTCGCATACATTCCCGTGGCCGAGTTCGAATCACCAACCGCTGCACCGCCGCCTCCGGCAATGACCGAGTAGTTTCCACGTGCCTGGTTGTTCTGACCCCCGCCCACGGTGGCAACGTAACCCGAGGCCGTGTTGTTGGAGCCACCGCCCATGGTGGCACTCCAGCCTGAGGCCGTGTTTGAATAGCCCCCGCTCACCGTCGCATTCGTGTCAGACGCGGTGTTGTATGAACCCCCCCCCACGCTGGCAAACTTGCCCGAGGCCGTGTTGTAGGAGCCACCGCTCGCTGTGGCGACAGAGGCCGACGCTGC
>Ga0315289_10012503_pt1 | contig 11945 bp, 6 predicted proteins | sample YL17G11_40_MG_FD_203452 | JGI IMG/M metagenome (GOLD analysis project Ga0315289, IMG submission 203452) | Sediment microbial communities from Yellowstone Lake, YNP, Wyoming, USA - YL17G11_40 | ecosystem: Environmental > Aquatic > Freshwater > Lake > Sediment | place: USA: Wyoming | collected...
CGTCCACCGCTTCGCCAAAGTCGGCCGGCTGCCAGGCAGAGGGAGCAGGCGCGCTCAGGCGGGGGATGAACTGCTCGAGCCAGCCCTCCCTCCACTCGCCGTAGGGGGCGGTGGCCTCCAGCAAGGCCGGGTCGTCGGCACGCGGAGCGGGTGCCGTCTTCAGGTAGTCGAACAGGTGCAGGTTCATCAGTTGGCCGGCGAATTCTTCGATTGCCCATGGCAGGAGGTCGGCCGATTTCGAGACCTGGGGCCAGGCGCGGGCCATCGTCTGGATGAGAGACCGGGTCTGTCCGTGATACATCAGCCGGTCAACGACGATGGCAAACATGTCCAGGTTGGGGTTCTCCGCAAAGGGGGCCAATAACTCAGGCAGCGCCTCCCAGCGGCCGTCGGTCACGGCACCGTAGATGAGAATCTCGTTGTAGTAAGAGGCGCTCTGTTCGTACAGGTCGGGGGCCTGCTGGCGCAGCCGCTCCACCAGTCCGGCGTAGCGGGCGCGGGCCTGCGGGTCGCGCAGGTCGAGTTGTGCACGGATGCCGCCCAGCATCTCGAAGGCGTACTCGTCGTCCAATTCACCGGCCTCCAGCATGCTTAAAAAAAGGCTCACTTTGCCCTCCAGATCGGCTCCCTCGAACTGGTCCCACAGCCTGTCCCCGTCGGATTTCGCCGGTTCACCTGGAAACAGTGGAGACGGGGGTGACCCGGCCGGCGGTGGAGGGGCAGCCGCACGTTGCTCCTCAATGATCGCCCGCAGCCGCTCCAACTCCTGCCGCCGCCTCCGCTCCTCCGCCTGCTCTCTACGTTTCTTTTTGCCCACCGATACATCTCCTTCCAGCACTGGGCCCCGAACTCAAGACCGCGATTTGCCGATTTGCCATTTGCCCTCCCCCACCCACCCCCGGCTCCGCTCCACCGCCTTCTGCCACCCCGCGTAGGCTTCCGCACGCCGGGCCTCGCTCCACGCCGGCTCGAAGACGCGATCCACGCCCCAGTTGGCCCGCAGTTCGTCCAGGCTCGACCACAGCCCGGTGGCCAGCCCCGCCGCATAGGCCGCGCCCAGCGCCGTCGTCTCGTGCACGACCGGGCGCACGACCGGCACGCCCAGCACGTCGGCCTGCAACTGCATCAGGAAGTTGTTGACGGTCGCGCCGCCGTCCACCTTGAGCGCGGCCAACTCGACGCCGCAGTCGGCGCGCATCGCCTCCAGCACGTCCCGCGTCTGGTAGCAGATGGCCTCCAACGTGGCACGCACGAGGTGGGCGCGGGTCACGTAGCGGGTGAGGCCGACGATGGCGCCGCGCGCGTCCATGTCCCAGTAGGGGGCGAAGAGGCCGGAGAAGGCCGGGACGAAGTAGATGCCGCCTGCGTCCTCCACGCTCTGCGCGATACTTTCCGTCTCGGCGGCGGACTGGATCAGCCCCAGGTTGTCGCGCAGCCACTGCACCGCCGCGCCGGTGATGGCGATGGAGCCTTCGAGCGCGTAGGTCGTCCCCTCCGGCAGGCCGTAGGCCACCGTCGTCAACAGGCCACTCCGCGACGGGACGGGGTTGGAGCCGGTGTTGAGCAGCATGAAGCACCCTGTGCCGTAGGTATTCTTGGCCTCACCCACGGCGTAGCAGGTCTGGCCAAAGAGCGCCGCCTGCTGGTCCCCCAGGTCGCCGCACACCGGCACTGCGCCACTGACGGGCCCATCGGCCCGCGTCGTGCCGTAGAAGGCCGGGTCGGACGAGGGGCGGATGGCGGGGAGCATCTGGCGCGGGATGGAGAGGATCTCCAAAAGTTCGTCGTCCCACTCCAGCGTGGCCAGATTCATCAGCAGCGTGCGGGAGGCGTTCGTCACGTCGGTGACGTGCGCTCCCCCCCGTGGCCCGCCGGTCAGGTTCCATAAGACCCAGGTGTCCACGTTACCGAAGACGGCTTTACCTGCCTGTGCCTTCTCGCGCAGCCCGGGGACGTGGTCGAGCAGCCACGTGAGTTTGGGGCCGGAGAAGTAGGTGGCGACGGGCAACCCCGTCTTCTGGCGGAAGGTTGGCTCCAGCCCATCGGCGATGAGTTGCTGGCACAGTTCGCGCGTGCGCGTGTCCTGCCACACGACGGCATTGCAGAGCGGTTCGCCAGTGGCCGGGTCCCAGACGACCGCCGTCTCCCGCTGGTTGGTGATGCCGATGCCGGCGATCTCTGCCGGGCGGATACGCGCTTCGGCCAGCGTGCCGCCGATGACGCGGCGCGTCTTGGCCCAGATTTCGCCTGCGTCGTGCTCGACCCAGCCGGGCTGGGGGTAAATCTGGGTGTGCTCTTCGTACATCGAGGCGACCACCTGCCCCTGGCGGTCGAAGACCATGAAGCGGGTGCCGGTGGTGCCCTGGTCTACTGCGGCAGCGTATTTCGTCATGTTGCTCCTCCATCCAACAATGATTCCAGATAGTCTACAAAGGGCTTGAAGCACTGAGGGCAGGCAGCGGCAATCTCTGGATACCGCGCTGCCCCCAGGATTAACGGCGCGTCAACCGTATCCTGGTATCTATCCCTATGCGCCTTAAATACTTGCTCCACCACGCGCTTGGGCGGCATGTGGTGATCCTGATCTTCTACTGGTTTGACCCAGGTGCACGTTACCGAGGGCACTCCCAGACGTGAAGCCAATTGGCACTCGGCAGCCAGGACCAACGCTTCCAGGTCATGCTTGAAGCAGAAAACGTGGAACCGCTCTTGCAATTGCACATCGTCCAGCCGCTTACGCACCAATGCTTGCTCAAATTCCTGACGCAGTGCCTGCGCTAGTTCCTCAAAGGTGGTGTGATCGAAAGCAATATTCGGCGGGTAAAGATCTGGCAAGGCAATCACCACAGCTCGAAGGTCGTTACGCAAAATATCCGCCGCTTTGATAGGCGTTCGGAGCATCAACCTTTTCTTCCCATCAGTTGGGATAAACTTCACCGTCACACCTGCTGTCTGCAAACCGGCCAGTAAGTCGGCTAACAGTTCTTCCATTGCCAGCCGGTCGCTGGGGCCCTCGACGTAAACGATCACCTTCCTCACACCAGAATCTCCAGTTCGTCGCTGCGGTGCATGGCCTCCAGTTCGGCCACACCAAAATCTGCCAGATTAGCGCGTAAGGTTTCCGAATCACCTGGTTTGAGGTATTGGCTTTCGCCGTCCACTTTCTTCATCACCGCGATACGCGATATGTCGAACTGAGTCAGAAAATAAGAGGCATGTGTAGCCAGAAGCAACTGGGTGCGAATGCTGGCCTTTTCAAACAGCCCTGCCAGAATGGGCAACGTGCGTGGATGAACGCCCTGGTCTGGTTCGTCAATGCAGATGAGAGTAGGCGGATTTGGTGTCAAGCATAGGGTGACCCAGCACAAGAAGCGCAAGATGCCGTCTGAAAGATCGGCCAGGCTCAACTCATCATCTACCCCCTGCTCTTGCCAAAAAGCAATCACTTCGCCGGGACCACCACGCGCTTTGACTGTCAAGTTACGGAAGCCGGGCACGGCCGACCGCAAGTGAGTTTTTAGCTCATCAAACACTAAGGGGTGCTCGGTCATGAGGTAGAACAGCACAGCGCTCAGGTTGCTGCCATCTTCTTGCAACACCGGCGCTTGTTCTACAGGCACCGATTTGCGAATCCTGGCATTGTTGATGTTGAAGGCGCTATAAAAACGCCAATTGGCAATGAACTCGCGCAGGTAATAGAGGGTTGCCAGCGACGGGTTGGTCATTACACTGAGCGCCAGTTGGTTAGGTCTACGCAGATAGAGTTCCTGACGCGCCAGGTTGCCTGTTTCGGGATCTTGCGCAAAACCCTCGCCATCCCGAACGTACATGAATACTCTATCGTGGGAGGGACGCACCTGTTCAAACAAAACGCGGACACGCCCTACCGGTCCAAGTACTTCACCTTGATAGAGTACCGGGTGTGGAAACCAATCAGTCGCTTCGCCGGGTAGTGTAGAATACTTGGGTTGCAACAACTCGATTTCAACGCTCCACCGGAACCTGTCAGGGCCGGGACGGTGAAAAATTTGCTGCCCAGCAGAACCCTCTACGATTTCTGGCGGAATATCCTGATGCACGGCGTCGCGCAGGAATTTCAGGAACTCGAGAAGACTGGACTTGCCCGCCCCATTAGCCCCCACAATTACCTCTAACTCAGACAGGCGAGTTGCAAAATCTCCAAACGGCCGATAGCCCTGCAATTTCAGCGAGCGAACGCGGGGAAACCTCGGTTGTTCCTGGTCCATTTTTCTCCCCCTGCCAATATCTTTATTATCTCACGCCATACTCTCCCAGACTATACCGCTTTTGCGGGAAGTTGGCAAGCCAGACTACGGATTACGAATTACGAATTACGCGTTGCGTTTTCTCTTCCCTGTGTTATACTCGGCTCATCTCAATTTGGAGGTCATACAGTCTTTATGCGCGTGTTGCAACGCCTGTTTGGTTACGTGCGACCTTATTGGAAGACGCTGGTTGTTACGGGTATCTTGCTCCTGCTCAACACCGGGCTGAGCCTGCTCCCGCCGTTGTTCCAACGGGGGATTGTGGACCAGGTCATTGGCGCCCGCGACATTTCTCGCCTCGGGGCGATGATTGGCGCGCTGGCCGGCGTCTACCTGCTATTGTGGCTCACGGAAACGGGCGAACAGTACATCCGTCACGCACTGGGCGCGCGTTTCATCTTCGATCTGCGGGTGCGCATCTATGCCTACCTGCAGCGACTGTCCCTCTCCTTCTTCGAGCGCACCTCCACCGGCGAACTGATGTCGCGGGTCGCCAACGACGTGGACGCAGTGGAGCAGTTCGTCACTCACGGCGTCATCCTCACGCTGATTGACCTGCTGCGCCTGCTGGGGGCATCGGCGGTGTTGGTGGTGCTCGAATGGCGACTGGCGCTGGTCGTACTGGCGCTGCTGCCGGTGATGGCGGTGGTTCTGCGGTACTTTAACCGGCAAGTGCGCCCCATCTACCGCCAGGCGCGCGACCGGCTGGGCGACATCAACGCCCGGCTGCAGGACAACCTGGCCGGCATCCGCGTCATTCAGGCCTTTGGGCAGGAGGAGTCGGAACTGGAGCGCTTCCGCGACGTCAGCGGCGACTATTACCAGGCGCGTGTGCGCGCCATCCGCACCTGGACGATCTTTTTTCCCGCGCTGTCGTTCGTGACTGCGTTGGGCGGCGCGACCGTGCTTGGAATCGGTGCGTGGCTGGTCGTTGGTGGACAACTCTCGTTGGGCACGCTGATGGCCTTCATGTCCTACATCGTTTCCTTCTACGACCCCGTGCGGCGGCTGACAGAAGTGGACAACATGTTCCAGCAGGCCATCGCCGCCGGGGAGCGCATCTTCGAACTGCTGGACGAGGTGCCAGAGATCCAGGACGCGCCGGACGCGCTCGCGCTGGACGAGATCGCGGGGGACGTGATGTTCAACGACGTGCACTTCCGCTACGGCGACGGCGACGAAGTGCTGCACGACGTCGAGTTCCGCATGTCCCCCGGCGAGGTGGTGGCGCTGGTAGGGCCCAGCGGCGCGGGCAAGACGAGCATCGCCAACCTCTTGTGCCGCTTCTACGACCCCATCCACGGCTGCGTCAGGGTGGACAGCCACGACCTGCGCACGGTGCAGATCAAGTCGCTGCGCCGCCACATCGCCGTCGTGCTGCAAGACACGTTCCTGTTCAACACGTCCGTGCGCGAGAACCTGCGCTACGGCAAGCCCGACGCGACCGACGAGGAGATGGTCGCCGCGGCGAAGGCGGCCTACGCGCACGAGTTCATCGCGGAACTGCCCGAGGGCTACGACACGGAGATCGGCGAGCGGGGGGTGAAACTGAGCGGCGGGCAAAAGCAGCGGCTGGCGCTGGCCAGGGCGATCCTGGCCAACCCGCGTATCCTGATCCTGGACGAGGCCACCTCGTCGGTGGACGCCGAGGCCGAGTACCTGATCCAGCAGGCGCTGGAGGAGGTGATGAAGGGGCGCACGTCGCTCGTCATCGCCCACCGGCTGAGCACGATCCGCAACGCCGACAAGATCATCGCGCTGGAAGAAGGCCGCATCCGCGAGGTGGGTGACCACCAGGAGTTGCTGGCGCGAGGCGGGCTGTACAGTCAACTATACCAGCGGCAGTTGGAGTTGGCGGTGAATGGGACGGAGGAATGATAAGAGGTGTCAGGGCGGGAGTTGTGAGTACGCGAGCAATGCAGGTCACTATTCAGACAGGAGGTATACAATGGGCGAGAACGTCAACGTACTGGCTACGGTGGACTCCACCCTGGCAGGGAAGGAGTTGAAGGACCAACCCCGCGCATTTCTGTGCCTGCGCCTGTCCCAGTTGTCCTTACTCTTCTCCCCAGACAAAACAGAAGACTACTGGAACCGCCTGGTGCCACTCCAGGCCAAAGCCCCCCAGGAACTCAAACCGGACCTGGAGGGACTGCGCGCGGTCATGGAGTCAACGGCCAGGTCCGGCGCCAAGGGGTTCGCCGCCGAGGTCATCGCCGACGTCGAGGCCGCCAAACAACTGGCGGCGGAGAACGTCGAGGAGACTAAACGGCGCCTCCAGGATTGCGAGGCACGTTTGAACAAACGCCACTGGCCGTTTGGGAAAGCGCAGGCCTACATCGCGCTGGTCGAAGCCTGGGCCGGCATAGACCGCCGCTATGCGCTCCAGTTGATCAGCACTGTCCCGGCCAACGTGCGGGAAAACCTGATCCGCCGCATGAACCGGACCACACCACTCGCGGCCGAGGAATGGCAGATCGTGGCGGACAAGGCCGGGCTGGAACAGGCCGTCCAAATCGCGCTCAAGATGCTGGACGACGACCAGCCGCGGCTGCTCCTGCCGAAGAAACTCGTGCTGGAGATGGGCACACGCATCCGGAATGCGATGAAAGCGGTCACCACGCCTCAGGGCGAAGCGGAACTGGGAAAAGCGCTTACACGGTATGCCAAACTCATCGGCTTGCAGGTGGGCAGCGCTCAGGCTGACCTGATTCCAACGCTGCTGGAAGACTTGTACGTCTTCCTGGTAGAGTCCCACAGCCTGGACCAGATCTGGACGGCGCGTTTTCTGATGCTGTCCAACGTCCTGGAACTGGGCGTGTCCACGCAAGCGCTGACAGGCGAAACGCTGGAACGCCTGCTGGCCAAGACGCCCGCCTACATGGCCGGCTTCGTACGGGCCCACTATGCCGGTGTGACGACCTCGCCCGAGGCGACGGAACAGGTGTACACGGCACTGTTGAGCAAAACGGGACAGGACCGTGAAGCGGAGGCCTGGTTCCTGGTCACGCTGGTGAAGCGCGGGTTTGGCGCAGAGGCGCTGGCCCTGGCTGGCAAATCGGCCCGCTCCGGAGAACTGTTGCCGCGCCTGCGGCGCGCCTGGCTGTGCACCCATCCCGAGTCAGCCGGTGCGGCCATCTCTCCCGCCGACATGGCCGGCGACCCTATCGGCGAGTTCCTGGCCCAGGGGAGCGTCGAGAACCGGGTCGCCTATCTCAGGCAAGCGACGGATGGGGGCAGGCGCAGTGTACCCGGGGCCATGTGGGCCGGCAAGGGGACCGAGAAGGAAGCAGAAGGGTTGCGGGGCTTCTGGAAGACACTCACGTCCAGCAAGAAAACGCTCGACCAGATCCTCGTGGAGTACCTGGCGCTCAACCCGGTATACTCCTCCTATCGGCGTGACACCAAGAAAGAAGAGCAATTCGCCAATTACCTGAGGCTATCCGGTTATGGCGAGTACAGGTACGCAGACACCGACAGCACACTGCTCGAGACGCTCGTGGCGTGGGGCGATCAGGATGCGGCACAAGTGCGCTCGGTAGTGCGCGCGATGTGGAACGCGATCCAGCCCGACGACCAGATTCTGATGGCGGACTGGCTGCGCAATGCCATCCTGGCGCGCTGCCAGAACGTCATCACCGCAGACCATGACGTGTTGCTGCAAGACTTCCTGGGCTGGTTCAAGCGGGAACTGGTGGACAAGGGACGCGCCTGGCAATCCGGCAAGACGCAGTACACCTTAAAGTACCCGGATACGGCTCCCTTCAATTTCTGCGTGGCGTCCGCCGCGGCGGTCAACCGGTTTTCTCCGGCCCGCCGGGACCAGCTCCTGTTGTCGGGACTGGGCAAGTTCAAGGGCGACCCGGCGAGCGTGGATATCGCTGCGCAACTCTACAATTCAGACAAGCGGGTGCTGGACCTCACCCCGCCGCCACCTCTCAAGCCCAACCTGGTCGAGGCCTGGCAACTCGGCGTCGTCAAGAATGCGATCCCGTCTATCCTCCAGGCGATGATCGCGCAGGCCGGTAAATGATTGCAAAGACTTTCAAAGTCTCCCAGACTTTGGAAGTCTTCATTTTATCAATTCGCCGTACAAAGCCTGGAAGAAGCGATCGAACAGCCCGAACTCGCCGCTGATGACGTTGGCCGGCGTGCCCCGTGCTCGCATGCTCAGGTAGATCGCGTCGTCCATCGCCGGCGGGCTCTGGCTGACGTACCAGATAGAGCCCCCTTCCTGTTCGATCGCGCGGTTGACGTCGTAATCGTGAGGGCCATGCCCTACGATGATCAAGTCACGGCTCAGGTAACGGCGCAGGATACGCTCACCTTCGCCGCACAAGGTGGATATTTCACTGGGGGTAAAGGCGAACGAGCGGGACAGGACGTCGCCGTGCAGTTTGACGACCTTGACCCGCGGCTGCTCGCTCTCCAGCGCGCTCGCGATCTCTCCACTGCCCTGTTCCCCACAGATGAGCACCGCGAAGCCAGCAGCGTCCAATTTGTTGTCGGTCAGTGCGTGCTCCAGGAACGGATCCAGGTTGGTGGTGAAGACGATGTCGAAGAAGCCTTTTTTGACCAACTCTGCCAGGCGGCGGTATCCGGGCGAGAGGCGTACTCTGGCAAAGTGCTTCTTCAAGATCACGTAGCGCTCCAGCGGACTGAGGCCGTTCAACGTCTCGTAAAATCTCCCCAGGTCATCGCTGCCGGCGATCGCCCGTACGACGCGCTTCAGCGAGCGACCGCCCAACGTCACTGAGGCTCCACTGCCCAGGACCAGCACGTAGGGCAGTTCGCCGCTTTCGCGCCGCGAACGCATCAGTTCGGCCAATAACCTGATCTTATCCGGTACGGCCCGGCGCTGCCTGCGCCATAGCACTCCCAGCAGCGCCAGGAGAAACGCCAGCAAGATCAACGCCAGGATGCCCGGCAGACAGAAGAGCCTGTCGGCCCACGAGGCCAGCAACGAAACGGGGGTGGGAGTGGGAGTGGCCACAGGTACAGGCGTGGGGACCGGGGTGGGTGTGGAGGTCGGCGTCGGGCTCGGCGCCGGCGTTGGGGGCATCACGACGGACAGAGGAATAGGGGTGCTCTCGTGGTAAAAGACCCGCCCGCCGGGCAGGATGGCCATCATCTCGGCCTGGACTGCATACTCTCCGCTCTCCTCGACGGGCTGGAACGCGCCAGAGTAGGCCACCACACTTTCTTCGGCCTGGCCCAGCGTATCGCCACGGCTCATCTCGATCGTCTGGACAGGCTCGTCGTCCTTCAACAGTGTGGCAATCAGCGTCAGATCCTCGAACGAGGCGGCACCCGCCAGGTGTACACTGGCCTGCAAGGGAATGGATTCCTGGGGCCTGTATGACGAATTCCGGGCCGGCTCCTTCACTTCGACCCAGGGGGCCGAGATGAGCGTGACCCACTTGTGTTCGTAGAGCGGCGTACCGTCGGGCCGCAGCGCATTGAGCGTCAACGAGTACTCGCCTGTCTGTTCCAGAGCCTCGAGCCGGGCCACGTACGTATCGCCGTCCTTTTCCAGAGGCAGTTGTGTCCTGAAGCCTCCCTCTCCCTCGATGGCGGCCTGGAAATCCTTCAATGGCACGTCCACCACCTGGCCGTTCTCATCCACAATTCCGGCCCGGATGGTAAAGGGTTGATCGGCCGGCAGGAAACTGCCGCCGGGTTCAACCAGTACTATCCTCACGTTGGGAAAGACCACGTAACTGAACTCGGCCCGCCCTTCCCCCTCCAGCACCACCTGCCAGATGCCCGCCCAGGGTTGCGTGTACGTCACCCCCCATACCTCGTAGTCTATGCCGTTGCTCTGCCAACTGACGCCTGCTTCGTCCTTGCTCAACGCCGCTCCCCCGACTGTTCCATCTGCCTGCGGCCTATGGATCGTGGCCTGCACCCCGGGGCTGTCCTTGGCCGAGATGGTGAACAAGATCTGATAGTAGTTGTCGTAGACCTGGTACTCGAGGACCTGCGGAGAACGCACCACCAGCGCAGGTGTGGCCGGCGTACAGAGCAGCTCTGAGAAGACGTAGGCGCTGATGCCCTGCATCTCCTGCACCTGCCTGGCCTCTTTGTAATATCCGCCCACCCTGGCAGAGACTTCCTGCCAGAACTCCCTGTAGATCGCCATAAAATCTGGGCTGGACGTTTCCTCGAGCCGGTCAACCCCGATGCCCACCGCGTAAAGAGGCACTCCGTTCGTGCTGGGGCACACGCTGTCCACGTATTGGCATTCTCCCAACTGTTCCAGGAGGCTCCGCGTTTCGTCCAGGTAGGCCACGACCGCCTCCTGTCCCTGCTCCTCGCTCACGCCAGGGGCAGTCGGCTGGCCGTCGGAGACGAGGATGAGCGCGAGTTTTCGATGGGGGTTGCATTCCTGCCCGACCATCGCCAGCGCCGCGCGCAGCGCTTTGTTGATGTCGGTGTATTCCTGATCCTTGTGGAACCCGATACGCTGGTGTACAGCCGCATACTGCTCTTTCAGTTCCTCGATCGCCGTGGGGCTATCCAACAGCGTGAAGGGGATAGTATAGGATTCGGTGCCAAAGGCGACCACACCCAACCGGTGGATGGCACCGGACCGTTCTGACCTCAGCATATCAACGAAGAAATTGACGGTGTTGACCCTCACCCCTTCCGTATCGGTGTGGTTCCACATCGTCTCCGACTCATCTACGATCATGATGACATCCAGGCCGGGTACCGTCCCGTGCGGTTCGTCGCTCCCGCCCTGGCCCCAGGCAGGGACAGGAAAACGGGCACTCACAAGCATGACAACGATGGCAAAAGCGAACAACCTTCGCCAGGGTGACCGGGGTGAATGTTGGATGGGCATACTTATGGCTCCTTGGGGCTGGCGCAGCGGAACCCGACGAAATCGTAGGTGTAGTCAGGTCTGACGTTGTAGCGGAACGCGGTGCGGGCGTAGACCTCGCCAAAGGGCCACGAGCCGCCCCGCAACACTTTATACGTACCGGTGGCAGGGCCTGGCGGGTCAGCCGCTGGAGACTGGCTGTAATAACTGTCAGCGTACCAGTCGGCTACCCATTCCCACACGTTGCCCGTCAGGTCAGAAGCGCCCCAGGGGCTATCCCCCTGAGGGGAGAAGTTGCCCACGGGCGTGGTGTCGCCCCGTTGCGCCTCCTGCGTGTTCGCCCTGGTGCTGTCAAAATCGTCTCCCCAGGCGTAGCGCCGCCCATATCCTGAATCGGTTATAGGACCACGCGCCGCCTTCTCCCATTCGGCCTCGCCAGGCAGGCGCTTGCCCGCCCAGCGGCAGTACGATTCGGCGTCGTTCCAACTCACCAGGACGACCGGGTGATCCATCTTGTCTGCGATGCCGCTAGCGGGGCCGTGAGGGTAGCGCCAATCGGCTCCTTCGACCTCTTCCCAGGCCGAGCCTTTCCAGACCCAGCCCCACCCACGTTGCTCGGCGACTGTCTGGTAGCCAGTGGCAGCCACGAAGCGCGCAAAGCGCTCGTTGGTCACCTCGTACCGGTCTATCCAAAAAGCGCTCAGGTAAACCCGCTGGACGGGCCGTTCGTCGTCGCCCAGTTCCTCGCTGCCCATGACAAACTCACCCGCAGGGACAAGCACCATTTCCGCACCATCGGTCGCCCACACCCGCACGGTGATCTGAGGCGCAAG
>Ga0315289_10012504_pt1 | contig 11945 bp, 15 predicted proteins | sample YL17G11_40_MG_FD_203452 | JGI IMG/M metagenome (GOLD analysis project Ga0315289, IMG submission 203452) | Sediment microbial communities from Yellowstone Lake, YNP, Wyoming, USA - YL17G11_40 | ecosystem: Environmental > Aquatic > Freshwater > Lake > Sediment | place: USA: Wyoming | collected...
GGCAAGGAAGCTATAACATCAAATGCTTGCCCATTATATTTCATCAGCTGTCCTTTGCCGTTTATTATATGTAATACCCCATTTTTAGGAACTACCCCGGCCAGAGATATGAATGAATCCACTGGAATCGGTGGGTCGTATGTCTTGCTCGTCCCGTTCCAAGGAAACACCAATGCTTCTCCTCCCCTTAAGTGCCTCGTCCCAAAATATACTCTTAATCCGTCGTTTGCCGTCCAGATAATCTGATACTCCTTCGGCAACACTATCCTGCTTGCCACAACGACCAAACTGTCGTCAATCGTGTGAACCAAGTTTCCGTCAACCACCAACAATAGGTTCATGAACTGCTCCAAGGGGTGCGGATTCGTTGCAGTCAAAGCGTCTTGAACCAATGTTGTGTCCCACCACGAGGCCGTCCACGCCCCGTTGTTGAGCATTGCCAGATCGGTATCCCTCGCCACCACCAATCGGTCATAACTATTCGCCTGCCCGAATATCTCCATGTCGTCCACGCAATCAGTCGGACTATCCGCTATCGCATCCTGTGCCCATCCGGTCAGGGGATCTGTGGCGGTTGCCTTAAAAAGCAAACCGTCACTTACAGAAGATTTATCCTTTTGGGTTAATGCCCACCATCTCTCCGTTTGATCGGCATTACTCCTGATGAACTTCACCGGTATTTCAAAGTCACTATCATCCGCCAAATCAAAAACTCTGTATAATCTTTCGGACAACCTTATTTTCCCTCGATTCGCTTCAAGGTCTATATTTTTCGTGGCCCACAAATTTCCGAAAATCTCGCCACTCGAAGGCTTGATGAATTGCTTGGTGTCTTGTGGGGGAATTGCGATTTGCATATTATCTTAAAATGTTCCTTGATTGTAAATATTCAAAGAATGAAAACTGCAATGTCTTTGCCGCAGTCGTGTTTGTCGTGATTCTAATTTCCATTGGATTGATATTAACTACAGCTATTCTTAAGGGAAGATTTTGAATTATTACTCCTTTTTCTACCGTCTCAACCAAAAACACAATTTTGTCTGCTGGAGAATATCTTGCCTCTATATTGTAGATTGTTGAAGCACTTATTGTTTGTAAATCTACTGTCTTTTCCGTAGTTCCGTCAAAACTCACTCCCTTTAAGGAATTATTGACTATTTTAAATCCGTAATATGAATTTCCTCCAGTTTTTCCGACAATTATGTAGGCTGTCACGCTCGCAACGCTGTCTATACTAACGGCACTCCTCATATGGCTTTTTTGACTAAAAGTAATGAGTCCTTGTAATGTTGGCTGTTTTAAAATATAGGCTGAATTGGCATCAACAGCAGAAGTTCTTATCCATACATCGTTATGGTCTATACTTTGAGCATCAGCCGTTACATGAAATCCATCTAAACTCTCAAAGAAAGTAATCCAATGAACTGTTTTTTTCCATATCAAATCGAAAATCTTGTCCTCCAGGAACTCGTCCACCGTCCTCTCTATTATTTTCTTGCTCTGCTGGTCTAATGGCAGTTTTAGTTGCCCCTCCATTTTAATGAAGATGGCTAATCCCAAAATCAGGATTGCCAAGATTAAGATTATTATTGTTTTTTTCATGCCTCATTTTTTATTTTTAATCTCGTCTTTAATCTCGTCCATGCTCTTTGAAATGGTGGCGATGTAGGTATTGATGCTCTTGATGTCCCCTTTCACTTCCGAAATGTCATTCCGATTTTTGTCTATCGTATTATTCTGTCCGTCCATAGCCATTGCGAACCATCCGACAACCGCCAGAATGATTGTGAATATCAAAAGGTAAAGGGGGGTAAATAATTTCATTGATAGGTATTTGTTGTTTTCTTCTGGCATTTTATTGAGTTATCATTATTCTTCTTCCCCCCACCGTATAAGTCACCTCAAGATAGGGGTCTGAAGCGGTGTCGGTATATTCGGAAAAATAAGCACTAACCCCTGAAAATTTATTGACTTCCCCTGGGTCTCCTGGAAAATAATCTTGTATATCTTGTCCTGGTCTTATTCCCAGCATCGTCCATCCAGTTTTAGAAACCCAAGTTAATCCAGTGGCATCTAAGGTAAAATTGTTATATTGTTCTGTCGTCAACCCAGTTATATCTATATTTGCCGAACCTTTTGTAGGATTATCTGTCGCCCCGCAATTATTATAATCAGTTTCTTCTAAAGTTGTTGGGTCGGGTTGGTCGGTTTGGACTATTGCCACATAATCGTAACCATCGCCATTATAACCATCTTGTATAGCACTAAGATTCAATTTTAAAATTGCCCCAGAAATAATAGCACTATTAGGCAATCCAGAAGTATCAACGGGAAAAAATGCACGAAAAATCTTAATATCATTATTGACTCCTCTTATCCAAACTTCTGACGCATATCCAGATACACCAGCCACAGTTCGTCCTGTTCCAGTAGTAGCATCGTGAACAGTATCCCAAATCGCCTGTGAAGGTTGCCCATCTCCTACTGTATATATTGTCCCGTCCCCCGCCCCCGCATAATAACTCGTGGTGGTGTCGGTTCGGACGGGATAGACGGCGTTATCAAAGAACTCTTCTGACAGATGTTTTGTCAAAATCCCGCCTTTAATATCGTATTCAACATCTTGGGTTTTTCCGTTGCTATCAAAAATTCTCGGCTTCCAAATAATATGCTTATTTTTATCAAATCCAGTTAATTTGAACTGCCAGTCAAACTTGGTGGGTTTTTGGTCAAAGACAATGTATTTTTTGACTGAACCTGTGCGACAAACAAACTCCAAATGAATCCCCTGCCCGTAGACATTATCAAACCTGACGGTGTTTCCCTTATGGGAGGTCTCTGGGTCATCGGTAATTCTGCCTTCAATATCTGGTTTAATTCCTATCGGTTCAATATCTAAATCTTTTTCATTAGCCCAGAATCTGACTTTGCCCAACTTTTTCGGAATCCTAATCTCATAAGACGCCTTATCCACAATGAATTCTCCATTTTCTTCTCGGAATTTAATATCAATCGGCTTGAATTCTTTTGTTTCTCTGTCCTGATAATTGATATTGCCAACGTGAAATTCACCTTGCCATTTAGTTGGAGTAATACTGATTATCTCGTCTGAAAACGCCCAGCTTCCTTTAATGACATAAGTCGCCTCTATCGGCTCACTAATGAAATTCAAACCTCGTTCCACAAACTCTTGCCGAATCTCCGTCGTCAAAGGGATGTTTTTATAAGTGTTCTCTACGGGGATGGCGGAATTTCCAGCCGCCATTACTATCCCAATAATTCCTAAAGAAATCAAAACCTTCTTAATCTTGAGTTTTATCCAATTCAATCTGTCTTTGATTTTTTGGATTATTTTTTTAATCATCCTAATCCGAAGTTATCGTATATGTTACACACCAGGTTAACCAAGTGTTCGTTCCTGAAGTTGAGGCCAAATCAATTTCCATCCTTTCCAAAGAAGTGAATGTTCCGTTGGCAATAGAACCATCATCCTCTGCTCCATCGTCATCGCAAGTTATCGCTTCCAAAGCATTGGTCCCATCAGAAATCGTCATCGCTACCGAAGTCCCTCCGTCCACTTGGCAATAGACATCGGTAATCGTTATTGCCTGTCTTGGAAAGAAGAATGCGATGTTGTCATCTGCGTCCGTTGGGGTTTCCAATGCGGCACAAATCTCGTTCTGATAAGATAATATCCTCTTTGCCGCACCCATATAAGCAAACTGGTCGGATGTGGTATCTATTCCTATTTCTCCTAAAGTGTCAATGGTTGGCCCCCCATTAGGTATCTCAAGGGAAGTCGCTCCCCCGAAATCATAAACTCCGGTCCCGATATCGCCGTCATCTAATAAATAAATGTCTTCGATTTCCGTAGCGTTGATACAGTCTGTGCAACCGGATAAATCGCTTGCAGTAGAAGCGTTGCCAGTCAAAGCTCCAGTTATATCCGCATCAATTATGATAGCTCCAAAGTCAAATGTCGTAATTCCAGTGGACGTCGCTACCACCACTTTGTTTTCCGTATTGTCTAAGTCCATTGAAAAACTTTCATCATATCCATTTCCTAACCCCAAGAATGTAAGCCCTCCGTCTGCTCCTGTTATTTTTACTCCTGCCGCTTGAATAGTTATGTCATCGTAAAAGACAGGACTATCTGAAAATACCCAAATGCCATTGGCGCTCGAACCAGTTTCATCGGAAACCAATCCGGCCCAGTTGACAGAAGTTGTCGCACTAATTCCAGCGTAAGTGACTGCCGCACAAGTTAAGTTTCCACTGGCTGCGATTGTAGTCGCGAAAGTGTTCGCTCCGCAGTCAGTCGGATCCGCCGCAAGGGCTGAAGCCGCTGAAACCGTGCTTGTGGTCAGGGCGATCGTTCCCGTCGTGGTCGGAAGGGTCAAGGCAACCGCTCCCGCATTATCTCCGACCTGTAATGTCGTTGCTCCTTCTGCATCATAGAATAAGATATTTGTTCCGCCATCGGAAGTTCCGTCCAAGCAAAGTCCACTTGCGCAATTACCCACTGCCGTGACATCTCCTGTTCCTCCAGCAGCCCAACTCAACACTCCATTGCCGGCTGCATCTGTCAAAGAGGTTCCGGCCGCACCATAGGCGGCGGGCAATACATAAGTAGGTGTTCCTGCGATAGCATTGACGGTCAAGACAACTGTTCCAGAAGTAGTTCCCACTAAACTTATCGCTCCGGTCGTCCCTCCCGCTGTCCCGACGGTTATCGTCGAGGATGATGCGACTGCCCCGTTAAGATCTATACTTGTATCGGCCGTTAAATCCAGATGACCGTCGTCATCCGAAAAGATATAAACTCCCGCATCTCCAAATCTTAATTGTTTATCTAAAGTTACTAATGCATAGCCGGAATTGTAGAATTTGAATTCGCTTGCTCCTCCGAGAGAGAAGTAAGGATCGGCTGCGCCACTCAATGTTCCGACAGGGACTATAGAATTAGTATCACTGTCCCTCGCCTCAAACGAAAGATAATCGCTATCGTCTACATTTGGTGCCGAAAGATACATTTCATTAACGCTAAAATATAAATTGCCGGCAGAATTTATATCTCCCGCCGTAATGTCTATTGTCCCAAAATTAAAACCGGTAACACCGGTTGAGCTTGAAACTCCGATTGTGTTTTCTACATCATCTAAATTTATGGTGAAGTTTTCGTCATATCCTCCACTAATCCCAAGAAAAGTTATCGCACCGTCGGCGTCATCGCTTACGCTTACTCCAGTTGCTCCCAGATTTATCGAAGTTGTGAATGTCGGAGATGTAGCAAATGTTAAAAGGCCTGTTCCAGTTTTATCATCCATCAAAGTCAGAAGTTCTAAAGAAGCATCAATTTCTTCTTCACTTAAAACATTCGCATCGGCAATCAAGCTATCCAATTCCGCCATAGTATTCAAATCAGTATTGTTCAATATCGTTCCCGTGGTTATCGGCAATGTCAGTGTTATCGCCCCTGCAACATTGCCAGTTTGAAATGTGACTGCTCCTTGAGCATCGTAAAACTTGATGTATGTTCCTCCGTCAGAGGTTCCGTCCAAGCATGCTCCGCTTGTGCAGTCCCCGACTGAATTGACGTCCCCTACGCCCGTAACCTCTATGCCCCAAGTCGGATCAACCGGCTTCAGGGTGGTACCGTCCAGATACCAAAGGGTGATGGCGTTCACTACCGCAACGGCAGCGAATAATGAAACGATTGTAGTTATTAAAATGGTGATTGATTTTTTTAGTTTTGTCATTTTTTTATTTCCACGATATTATTTCGGCCACCATCGAACTCTGGGGGCTTTGAAAGTATAATGTTAACGGCGTTCTTATGTCATCGATTGCATAGGTTCCCCCCTGGGGAATGTTGACATAAGTCGTGCCTGACCCCATTGCGACCATTGCCAATTTCAACGGATAGCCAGGGTCCCTCAGTTTGATTGTGAATTTCCTCGTGCCAGAAGGAAGTGCGTATGAATATTCGGTGTCGGCACTCGTGATGTCTACATTTTTTATTGTCGGCCGTGATTTTATACCCATACTCTTGATTCCAAAACTTGTGATGCGATGGGCGACTGCACATAGAGCACTTTTCCTCCCAACCTGGCGTCCTCTATCACCACCGTTTCCCCGTAGGAAACCGTGATATATGCCGTGCCGGACTCTCCCGATGTGAACGAATACTTCAGGAGCGCGTTCAGCGCCCTCAGTTTGAACTCAATCCTTTTGACGTTAGCCGGAATAGTGTATGAATATTCCGTGGCAGCTGTCGTCATCGTCGTATTTGCGATTGTTGGTCGTGAAACTATTTGCATATTTTTATTGTTTCAATGTAAAACCTGACAGATTTGCTTTGCAGGCACTTGTTCCGTCTATGGCCACGCTAACTGCTACTCCGGATGTCCCCTTTAATGGATTGACAAAATGGAGTTCGCAGTGTCCCGCGCCCACCTGTTCCTGCCATATCACTGTGGTCCCGTCATAAATGAGTAAAATAGACCCTGCCTTATCAGAGGACGCTGCAGCGTCTGTAATATAATGAACCTTTCCTGTCGCTGCTGCTTTCGATGCCTCGGCAGCCGTCGCATGAGTAGCAGTGACTTGAAATGGTTTTCCGTGTGCTTGTTTAGGTGTTGGCATTTTATTCTTCTTTATTTAAGAATTCTTTTATTTGACCTTTATTGTTATTTTTTATTCCGTATTTTCTGTGGAATTTTATATGACATTTTTCGCAAAAAGTAATCCCATTATCTATAGCAAAGCGTAATTGAGGATATTGGGCGAAATTCTGTATATGATGACATCGTAATTTCCTACCCCTTTCTCCACATTTTTGACAAGTATAGTTATCTCTTGCGAAATTTCCCTCTATCCAAAATCTATACTCTATACTTGTCCTTATTTTTTTATTTTCTGGACTAATACCGCCTTTCCAATGCCAATGATTTTCTCCTTTCTGTTTTGAAATATATCCATTCCCAAATTTTTTACCTAATTTATTTCCTTTTTGGAAACCCTGAGGAAATCCCACTCTTAATTTACTTATTCCTCCTTTCCAAGAATGATTTTTCTCTCCTTTATGCGCTTCACCTATTTTTATTTTTGCTTTTTCTGTATGATGATAAATTCCAGTTTTCCCCTTATTCCAAGGAATATTTCCTTGTTTTTCTCGCCATTTCTGTAGAGCATCACTATACAAAGGATGTCCTTTTTGAAATCCTTGATTTGATTTATGTTGATAGATTCCAACTGGCATATTATTTTTCTTCTCTATACGCAATATTGTCTGATTTGTGCCAAAATGCAAGGTTTTTCGCTTGAGCCAGTTTCTCCTCGGCCTTTTTACTTTTAATTTCCACTTGTTTTTCCCTTTTTGAAAGCTCTACTTCTATTTCGCTGTTTTTTATTATTTTTTTGTCCAATTCCTCCTTGGCCCTTTCCAGTTCCTTGACCGTCGCTTCCGCTTGGCTTTTGAGCCAGTCAGACCTCTCAACCAACTTATCCGCCCTTGAAATGAGCGACAAACTGCCCTCTTGGGCCTCTTTCAGGGCGTTTCCGATGTATTCCACCAATTCGTCTAATTCTACCTCCAAATCGCCCAATTCCTGTTGCTTCTTGATTATCCTATTCTCCGCGTCGGCTATCTTCTGCTTCGTTTCTATTTCCCTGTCCTTGATGAACTTTTCCTTGTCCTTCCGGATCTGCTCCAGTTTCCTTCTCTCGGCGGTCATTTGGGTTATCGTTTTGTCTTTCTCTTTTATGGCAAGATCGATGTCCTCCTCGATCTTCTTTCTTGCCTCTCGCCCTTTGATGATTGCATCTGTGTCGTTTTCCATTTTCTTTATCCGGGGAGAGGTGGTCGAACGCCCTCTCCCCGGCGTGATTGTCATTTTCCTTGACTTTCTAAAACCATCAGCTCCTCCAGCAGTTCCTTCAGTGTTTTTTTGACATCCGGTTTCACTCCCCGCTTCTCCAGTTCCGCTATCACATCCTTCTTAGTGACTGGAGGAGTCGGCTCTTTCGGAAACTCCTTTTCTATCTTTGCCAGATCTTCCTTTCTTTTGTCTTCCAAAGTCGGAGGTGCCGGTGGGGTTTCGTTCCCCATCGGGGTCAGGATCTTACCCTTCAGTTCCACTATCTGCTCGGGTGTCCAAAGCCTCACCGGCTCATTCTTGGAGATTTTGCTTTTGGCTTCCCTTGAGAGCATTTTCCTGGCCAGATGCAAGGCGAGATGATCGCATTCGGGGAACCTCCCGACATAACTCTCGCCTGCCTGGACCGTGATTGAAACTCCCCGGTAGGCATGCGTGAAACTCTCCTTATCAATGTTGGTGAAGCGGACTATCCTTCTTTCCAACTCTTCCGCTTGCTGTTGTACTGTGTTCATGTTTTTGCGTAATGACCTATTACTTTTAATAGTAATTCGGATTAAACGACCTTTAATTCCGATAATAATACGTCTCCTTTCCCTTGATTACAGTCGGAACAAGCCGTAATCAGATTTTCCTTTTTATATCTTTCCCCGTCTTCACTTAACGGTTGGATATGGTCAATCTGTAATTCAACGTTTGGTGCTTTTCTTCCGCAATATTGACAAGTGAAGTTATCTCTTTTTAGAATTTCAAATCTTAATTTCTTTTTGTGTTGATAGTCCTTTCTTGGATGATTTTTTCGATATTGTCTGTTATACTCTAATTTTTGTTGTTTAATATCTGGTCTACTATAATATCTTTTCGTAAATTCTTTAATCTTTTCTGGATTTTTTTCTCTCCATCTTTTTCCATACTTTTTCAATCTTTCTCTATTTTTTTCTTGCCATTTTCTTTTATCATTCTTAACTTTCTCCCGATGATTTTCTACATATCTTTTCTGATTTGTCAATATCCTATCTCTGTTTTTGAGATAATACTTTCTTCTCTGTTCTTTATTCATTTTTATTGTCCTGTGCTACTCGATTGTCATATCCCGCTTGAATCTCTCTGACAATAATGAGTTCAAGCGGGATCGACTAACACAAGGAATTAGTTACTGAAATGATTGACTAAATTATGTTGATGTCTGCTAAGCAACAGAGATCTGCAGTTGTGTTTGCTACCAAGCATCTTCCGACATAGTTAGCGTCGAATAATCCTTGACCTGTGTCTGCGATTTCTCCTGTCCCTTCTGTGTCATCTCCTGCAGAAATGGTTGTATTGATAGTAATCACTTCTCCTACCAAGACTCCTCCGATTCCTCTCTTAAGGAACCATCCGTAGTCCGAAGCCGCAAATGCCACTTGTGCGACACCCTTCAATGGGGTGATGAGTGCTGTAATCGCTACTTTCTCTGCGTCTGGTTCATGTCTTATGACGATGTCAGAAGTGGCGACAAGCAAAGCTGTCGCCAATGCGTAGTCGGTGTACAATTCCAAAGTGTCTACTGTGTTGTCTTTGATTTTTGCGAATTGTCCTTCTCCTGTTCCATCATCTACCAAGAACCAGTGATCTGCGTATGCTCCGACTGTCCAAGCTGCCGCTGCTTCGGTGACGAATACAGATTGGCCTGCTCCATTTTGGGATGAAACGACCGTGTCCACATCGAGGTTGGCGGGGTTTGATACTATCATGCCCTTACTTTCTATGGCTTCTGTCGTTTTAAGATATTCCCAAATCCTCCCGTCTGGGGTCTGCCCCTGCTCGTTCATGTTTCCCAACTTAACTGTCGGTGTGTCAAAAACTGACTGAAAAGTTATAAGTTTCATTTTTGTTTTTCTCTTTTAATTAACGCATCCCGGCCTTTCACTCTCGCTCGGCTCGCTCGCCAGCAGAGAAATCCGATGCGTGAACCTAATTGGCTCGTGATAGCCTCCGAAGATTTCAGAAGCTATCCGAATCAACAAGGAATGATTCTATTTCTCGTCTATCTCCGATTTTGGAACAATTTTTACTGAACCATCCTTCATTTGGAGCTTATAGTCCTCTCCATCGTGACATTCTCCCAAAATCTTCTCAAATTCCAACTTATCTTTCTTTGCTTTGACTGTTTTTTTTGGTCTTCTCATAGGTTTATGCTATTAGCTTGCTCTGCTGAATGCACCAGAAGATGTGCCTCCGGAACCCGTTACTTCCTGATAATTTCCTGCCATCAAAACCGTCGTTGGAACCAATGCCCCATCACCAGCGGCTTTGAATGTCTTACCATTCGAACCGAAATAGTTGTCGGTCAATGTTCCGACACATCCAGTCAAATCCATAAATAAACTATTCGTCCCTCCAAGGGCTGGAAATGCGGGAAAGACATTATTGCGAATAGCTACTCCATTTATTCCACTGCCTCCTCCTTTCAGAAAAAGCTGACAATCCACATTTCCGGCTGGTCCCGAAAGAATATTGTCTTCAATAACAACATCTTGCGGGACAGAGGTAGCTGTTCCCAATAGACAAACATCACAGACATTCTTGTAAAATCTGTTTCCCCTAATAAGGATCTGCCAAGCCCCACCTGGAGTTGCCCACGTTATTGCTCCGCCAGTTGCGGCGTTTGTGATAGTCGAACCTGCACAGTTCTTGAAATGGCAACTCTCTATTGTCGTTCCGAAGGCCGTCTTGGTTGAACTATCGTCGTCTAAAAGGATACCGACATTTATCACTGCTGGACTTACTGCTGTTGAAATCCCGTTAATTCCAATGTTGGCAATCCTGCAACCAGGGGCCCTTACGGTTATTGCCGTTGATGCTGTTTCGCCTCCTGGCTTGATTTGAGGCAATCCTCCCTGAACCCTTCCCGTTCCTACTCCGATAATCTGCATTCCTTCATCTGTTGCGGGAATGATGATGTTCTCGGCATAATTCGAGGGATCGGTCGCCCCAGTCGCCATGTCTTTGGCTTTGACGAATATGACATCCCAGTGTGCCGCAGCCGTTACCGTCGCCTGAATGGTCTTGTATGGTTTCTCTATTGTCTTTCCATTACCATCTGCATCTGCTCCGTTATCGCCATCGACATACCAATATCCGCCTGAAAATGTCAAAGGAGAAGCTAAATCCTCGGGATAAATTCTCGCTCCGAATTTCAAAGCTGGCGTATAATCTCTTAATTTCATTTTGTTTTTTGCTTTTTAATTAATATTTATTATTACAATCTCGCCGACCTTTTGCTCTCTTCGGTAGAAGGAATTTGCCCTCCCCAAGTCAAGAGTGCCTCGAGATATAATTTCCAATAATTTCTATTATTGTTTGTTTTATTATGACAATTGTGGCACAACGTGATTAAGTTATCGGGACTACAATTTTTCTTGTCATAATCGATGTGATGAACTTCATTTCCATATTGGCTACATAATTGGCAAAGATAATGGTCTCGTTCTCTTATTGCCCGTTTTAATGTTTCTGTCCAATCTATCGAATATGGTTTAAAAGAAATTCCACCTTTCCATAAATTATGTTTTCCTTCTTTTATAAGTTTATATTGTGCTTCTCTTATTTTTTGTTTTGTTTCCTCTGATAATTTTCTTCCTTTCCAATATCCTTCCTTTCCTTTCTTAGCATTCTTCATTCTCTCTTTTGTCTCATTCGATTTCCTTATCCCTTTTAACGCTAAACTTCTTTTCTTGTTGATTTCTGGTGTATAAAGATTGTGCCAATTTTTCGGTAATTTTGTCTGAACCATATTCTTTTTTAATCCTGTGCTACTCGGTTGTTCTGCTGGCTCCAATCTCTCGAACAACATTGAGTTGGAGCCAGCCGACTAACACAAGGAAATTAGATTGACAATTACAATTAGTATGTTCTAACCTGTCACGCCTGTGAGTTGTCCGGTTCTTCTCGGGTCGTCGCTCATCCAGTTTCCCACGAGGTACATGTGCCCGACTTCAGCCGGCTGGTTTGTTGACCTCAACATTCCAGACCAGTTGAATCCTTTCGGGATGGGCAATGCTTGTGGCCCAGTAACATTCCTTTCAG
>Ga0315289_10012505_pt1 | contig 11945 bp, 11 predicted proteins | sample YL17G11_40_MG_FD_203452 | JGI IMG/M metagenome (GOLD analysis project Ga0315289, IMG submission 203452) | Sediment microbial communities from Yellowstone Lake, YNP, Wyoming, USA - YL17G11_40 | ecosystem: Environmental > Aquatic > Freshwater > Lake > Sediment | place: USA: Wyoming | collected...
AAGAGATGCTCGAGGAGTATTACACGGAGCGCGGCTGGGTGAACGGCGTCGTGCCGGAGGAGAAGCTGAAGGCCCTGCAGATAATCTAAGGGTAGGTGAAGCCTACGTCTTACGTCACGGCTGTTCGGTTGTACGGCTCATTGCGAGAGCTGGCCGGTGAGCTGGAGATCGATGTGTCCCTCCCGGATGGTGCCCGCGTTCGCGACCTACTGCGCCAGCTGGAGGAGCTGCGGCCTGTCCTCGCCCAGCGCCTGCTGGACGAGAATGGCAACATCACTCGATTCGCGAATGTATTCGTGAACGGCAGGGACATCCGTGACCTCGACGGGCTGGACACTCCCGTACTGCCAAACGACGAGGTGACCATCCTCCCCCCAGCCGCAGGAGGCAAGGCGTAGTCGTTTGCTCAGTCGGCGCCGCCCGAGGAAGCAGGCCAGTGCCCTTCGAAGAGCTGGACCAGTAGGCCGCCGCTATCCCGCGGGTGGATGAAGAGCTCCTTCCAGGTGGAGCCGGTTCTCACCCCGCCGAACGGCTCGATGCCACGGCGACGCAGAATCTCTGCCGCCTTTTCCACGTCCTCCACCTGAAACGTCACGTGATGAAGGCCGGGCCCCCGCTCTTTCAGGAAGCGAGTCAAGAAGCTGTCCTCAGATGCTGGCTCCACTACCTCCCATTGCACGTCACCGCCCGGCAGGTCAAGGGTGACTCCAGCGTACTTCTCCTCCTCGTTGCGCCAGCGGTCCACCACCTTCATGCCAAACAGCTCAGTGAGAAAAGGCAGGAACTCCTCGACGTTCCAAACCGCCATGGCAACATGATCCAGCCTGGTGATTCCCAGCGACCGCAAGGTTCTATGCTCCTCCTCTGCTAGCCACCGAGACCGGCTTTCTCCGGACGCTCATTCTGAAATCGCCTTCACCACCCGCAGGGCGCTTAGGATAATCCATTTGTTGGGCTGACCGTTCTTGCCCACATCGACAATACGGCCGCCAGCTCGTTTCACCCAGCGGCCCTTTTCATCCTGCATCGAGAGGACGATCTCGGCGTAGGCCCTGAAGCGTGAATCCTTCCCGTAGGCAAGCTTGGCCAGCACAATCAGCATGTCCAGGAGGTCGCTTTGGTACTGATAGGGAAAACCAAAGCTGAGCCAGCGTTTCTCTCTGCCCTCGAAGTCGAATGGATAATCCAGCAATTGGCCGGCCAGACTGCCAACGGCTGCTTTCACCCTGGGCGACCGCTCCGCCTCGGGTATCTCAGCGAAGGCCGAGACCATCTTGACCATCCCCCACTGGCAGGGCTTCCTTTGGCTGCCAGCACAGTCGAGAAGAGTGGGCTCCTCCGCCGTCCTCACCAGATTATCGATGGCCCTGTCCAGGCGCGGGTCACCCCAGAAGCCAAAGCACAACAAAGAGCGCACCAGGCGGCCGGTCAAACAGTAGACGGAACGCTGCTTAACCTCGATGGCAAACCCGCTGTCCTTTATGCTCTGGCTGCGCTGAAAAAGATACTCGGCGGCCCTGTCGATGCCCTCGTTGCGCTCCAGGCCCACATCTGCCAGCAGGGTGAAGTAGCCGCTGGTGCGTTGGGCTCCGTAGGGCTTATCGATGCTGTCGCCCCAGTACCCCCCTGGTGTCTGGAGGGCAAGCGCCTGCATCACCAACCCCCACCCGGCGATGGCCTTGCGAGCCCTTTTGACCTCTGGGCTATCCTGGGGCTCACCTAGGATGTCGGTGAGGGTGAAGTAGCGGACGGAGGGGTTCTCCTCCTCCAGGAGCCAATCGATGGGGTTGCCTTTCAGGAGTCGATGCCAACTTTGCTTGCTCATTTGTCGCTCAAGCGGCAGAGGCGTCCCTCACAGCTAGCCCACCGGCGGGCGTCGCAGGTGCCAGTCGGTGGCCTGCTCGTATCCGCCAGAGGCGGACCCGCCTCCGGCGGGGGCGTGGGCCGGTGGTATGCCCAAGAATCACAGATTCGGTCTTGCCTTGTGCCGGTCGGTGGCCTGCTCGTATCCGCCAGGGGCGGACCCGCCTCCGGCGGGGGCGTGGGCCGGTGGTATGCCCAAGAATCACAGATTCGGTCTTGCCTTGTGCCAGTCGGTGGCCTGCTCGTAGGCGTGAGCGACCCTCAGCACGGTCCCCTCATCGAACCGCCGGCCGACGATCTGCAGCCCCACGGGCAGCCCCTGCCTATCGAAGCCGCAGGGCAGAGAGATAGCGGGCTGACCGGTCAGGTTGAAGGGGCAGGTAAGGCGGTGGATGTGAACCTCGCGCCCGCTGGCAGAGAGCTCGTCCTCGATCCTGCTGGCGGTGGAGGCGGTCGTCGGCGTCACCAGCACGTCGATCTTCGCGTACTGCTCTTCCACCTCGGCCCGAAGCTGCCGCTGCCCTTCCAGGCCCCGCAGATAGTCCACCGCCCGTGTCTGCAACCCCAGTTGCAGCCGTAACCGCACCGGCTCGCTGAAGTCCTGCGGCCGCTCCTCCAGGTTCCGCCGATGGAACGCCGCCGCCTCCGGCCTCGCTATCGCCAGCCAGATGGCCTCGGCCCGCTGAAGGCTCGGAATGCGCACCTCGACCAGCGAAGCGCCCAGGCCCGCCAGCGTCTTCAGAGCCGCCCGGAAGCTTGCCTCCACGTCCTCGTCCAGGCCCGAGAGCATGTCTTTGTCGAGCACGCCGACCCGCAGCCCTGGCACCCCGTCGCTCAGAGCCGCCAGGTAGTCCGGCACGGGCACGTCCTCGGTCGTGGGGTCATCCGGGTCGGGCCCCGCGATGGCCTGAAGGACGAGCGCGGCGTCCTCCACCGTGCGAGTCATGGGCCCGGCGTGATCGAGCGAGCCGCTCAGGGGGATGACGCCGTGCTTGCTCACCCGGCCGTAGGTGGGCTTGAGCCCGACGATTCCGCACATGGAGGCCGGTATGCGGATGGAGCCGCCAGTGTCCGAGCCCAGTGAGCCCAGGCAGAAGGAGGCGGCCAGAGCCGCGCCTGACCCACCGCTGGAGCCGCCGGTGATTCGATCCAGCGCCCAGGGATTGTGAACTGGCCCGAAATGAGAGACCACGCTGGTTACCCCAAAGGCCCACTCGTGCATGTTGAGCTTGCCCAGCAGCACCACGCCCTGCTCCCGCAGGCGGCGAACGCAGGTGGCGTCCTCCACCGGAACGTAGTCGTCCAGGATCTTCGATCCGGCGGTGGTGCGAATGCCCTTGGTCTCGTAGAGGTCCTTGATGGCGAAGGGGATGCCATCCAGGGGACCCAAGCGCTCGCCGCGGCCGAGGCGTTGCTCCGCCGTCCTGGCCTCGGCCATCGCCGTTTCGGGGAGAAGGGTGATGAAAGCGTTCAGCCTCGGCTCCAGGGCTTCGATGCGCTCCAAGCAGGCGCGCGTGAGCTCCACGGGCGACAGCTCGCCCGCCTGGAACGAGCGGGCGGCCTCGGCGATGGTGAGCCGGACGAGCTGGTCGGCCTTCATGGTGCGCTGGGCCTCCTAGCCTCGAAGTGGTGTCTGGGTAGCATCTCCATATATCCCTGCCCCTGCCAGCTTGTCAACCAGGGCGGGGATAGGCGGCGGGCCAAAGCCGTGGCCCAGGCCGGCCGGGTACGGAGTTTGACAGTAGCGTTTCGCTACCTCATGCTTTTGTATGAGAAGATGAGACCAGCGGAGGATAGATAGCTTTGCCAGATCGGAATGTGAAAGGCTGGAATGACGGCGGTGCTGCCCCAACGGGCGGCCCCATCATTCAGGCCATGGATTTGGTCAAGACCTACGACACCGGCTATTCTAAGGTGCGGGCGCTGAGGGGCGTCTCCCTCTCGGTCGAGCGGGGCGAGATGGTGGCCATCATGGGCCCTTCCGGCTGCGGCAAGACCACCCTCCTCAACTGCCTCAGCGGCCTCGACGACATCGACAACGGCCAGGTCATCGTTGATGGAACCGACATCAACCGCCTGTCCGACAACGCCAAGACGGGATACCGCGCTCGCAACATGGGGTTCGTCTTCCAAGTCTACGACCTCCTGCCCATCCTTTCGGCGGTGGAGAACGTGGAGCTGCCCCTGCTGGTCTCCGGCACCGCGGCCAAGGCGGCGCGGGAGGCCGCCATGCGCGCCCTGGAGTTCGTCCACCTAGTCGACCGGGCCAACCACAGGCCGGCCGAGCTCTCTGGGGGTGAGCGCCAGCGGGTGGCCGTGGCGCGCTCCCTGGTGAACGAGCCAGCCATCGTCTGGGCTGACGAGCCTACCGGCGCCCTCGATAGCACCAACGCCGATGACATCATGAACCTGCTGCGGGAGCTGAACGAGTCCAGCAGCCAGACCTTTGTTTTGGTCACCCATGACTCCAAGATGGCTGCCTACGCTCAGCGCATCGTCTACATGGTGGACGGCCTGATAGTGGACGAAAAGCGCACTGACCACGCCAAGCAGCCTTCCAGCCCCACCCCTGAGCAGACCTAGGAGCAACCGCCGGTGGACAAGCTGTTCGGCCTGTCGATGGACTACATCATGCTGGGCCTGGTGGCCGGCTTCCTGGTCTCGCTCTCCGCTGTCGCCTATGTGGTGTTGCGCAACCGCATCATGTTCAAGATGGGCGTGCGCAACATCCCCCGCCGCGTGGCCCAGACCGTCCTCATCGTCATCGGCCTGATGCTCAGCACGCTCATCATCTCCGCCGCCCTCACCACCGGCGACACCGTCGACCGCAGCGTCACCAACTTCGCCTACGAACTGAGTGGGCACGTCGACGAGGTCGTGGCCTTCGATGTGGAGAAGACGGGCGCCTCGGCCGCTGAGCCCTTCGTTCCCGAATCCACCCTCACCGAGCTGGAGGCTGCTCTGGGCAACGACCCCGACATCGACGGCATCGCGCCGGTCATCTACGAGCCGGTGCCGGTCATCAACCCGCGGACGGGCCTCAGTACCCCCTCCGTCTTTTTCACCGGGATGGACCCCGAGCGCATGGGTGGCTTCCCCGACATCGTCTCTCGCGGCGGCAAGGTGCTCGACGTCGGCGTCCTCGGCCCCGACGAGATCTTCCTCAACGAGAGCGGCCAGGAGGAGCTCGACGCCCAGCCGGGCGACACCCTTCAGGTTTTCATCGCTAACGTTCCCCATGCCTTCAGGGTGGCCGACATCGTCAGGGATACACTCGCGACGGGCGCCATCGGCACCCAGGAGGGCGATGCCCGCGATGGCATGGTCACCCGCCTGGACGTAGCGCAGCAGCTCTTCAACCGCGAGGGGGAGCTCGACTTCATCGGCATCTCCAACCGCGGCGGGGTGCGCGACGGGATGGCCCTCTCCGACACGGTAGCCAAGAAGGTAGAGGCTGCCCTCACCAACCCCAACTTGAGCGTGGAGAAGATGAAGCAGGACAGCGTGAAAATGGCTGAGCTCTTGGGCAACGTCATGTCCACCATGTTTCTGGTGATGGGCCTCTTCTCCATCGCCGCCGGCATTCTCCTCATCTTCATGATCTTCGTGATGCTGGCGGCAGAGCGAAAACCGGAGATGGGCATGGCGCGCGCCGTAGGCAGCAAGCGCAGCCAGCTCATCCAGGCCTTCCTATCAGAGGGCATGGCCTACAACCTGGGGGCCGCCTTGGTGGGCGCTGGCCTGGGCGTGCTGGTGGCCATCGCCATTGCTCGAGTCATGGCTAGTCTCTTCGCCCAGATGGACATCAACATCACCCCCTACGTCACGCCCCGCAGCCTGATCATCTCCTACTGCCTGGGGGTGGTGGTCACCTTCATCACCGTCGTCATCTCCTCCTGGCGGGTGAGCCGCCTCAACATCGTGCGGGCCATCCGTGACATCCCTGAGCCCACCTACCGGCGGGCGAGACGCCGCACGCTGGTGTTCGGCATCATCGGCATCCTGTTTGGGGCCTTCCTCGGCTGGGTCGGCATCGCCTCTGGGCTGCTTGCTCCCTTCACCATCGGCGTGTCCATCTCCCTGCTGAGCCTGATCCCGGTCATGCGCTACTTCGCTCTGCCGGAGCGGCCTGTCTTCACCATTGTCGGCCTGGCCGTTCTAGCATTCTGGGCTCTCCCCTCAGGGACAGTCGATAGACTCCTGCCCAAGATGGAGTCCAACATTGAGATGTTCTTCCTCTCCGGCATTTTCATGGTGGCCGCAGCCACTTTCGTCATCGTCCACAACGCCGACATCCTGCTGCACTTGCTAGAGCGCAGCGGCGGCTGGTTTGGCCGCATTCTGCCCGCGCTGCGTATCGCCGTCGCCTATCCCCTGGCGAACAAGTTCCGCACCGGCATGACCCTCGCTATGATCGCCTTGGTGGTCTTCGCCGTGGTGATGATGTCCATCATGAACACCAATTTCAACGCCCTGTTTCTGCGCGACGACTCCCGCGGCGGCTGGGACATTGTCGTGACCGAGAACCCCAACAACCCGGTGGGCGACCTGAAGGCCGCCCTGGACAAGGAAGGCTCAGTGGATACCGGCCAGCTCGCCGCCGTGGGCGCGGTGCGCCTGCCCAACCTCTTCGTCGGCTCGGAGCTGCGGCAGGTTGGGGCAAGCGAGGATTGGGGATCCTACCCGGTGATGGGTGTGGATGATGCCTTCGCCCGAGATTCGCAGATCAAGTTCCAGACGCGCGCCCGCCAGTACCCCGACGACGAGGCTGTGTGGGAGGCCATCCGCACCACGCCCGGCCTGGCGGTGATCGACTCCTTCGCTGTCTCTGGCGGTGGCTTCACTTTCGGGGGCGAGGAATTCCACGTCCGGGATCTGGACGCGACCGCCAAGGTGATGGACCCGCTGACGCTGGAGGTGCGCGATCCGGCCAGCAAGAAGACGGCTGAGCTGTCGCTGGTGGGGGTGATCGACTTCGGCCCCAGCGCCAACTTCTTCGGCCTCTACACCTCAGAGCAGACCTTCAACGATGTCTTCAGCAAGCCCGAGTTCTCCCGCTTCTACGTGAAGGTGCGGCCAGGCGTTGACCCCGGCGACATGGCCAACGCCATCGAGTCGGCCCTGGTCACCAGCGGCGCTCAGGCAGTATCCCTAAAGGACCAGGCTGAGGAGCAGCAGGCCACCTCCAACAGCTTCTTCTACCTGATCCAGGGCTTCATGGGCATGGGCCTGCTGGTGGGCACAGCCGCCGTGGGGGTCATAGCCTTCCGCTCGGTGGTGGAGCGGCGCCAGCAGATTGGAATGCTGCGAGCCATCGGCTACACCCGCGGCAGCGTGGCCCTCAGTTTGATCATGGAGTCATCGTTTGTCGCCTTGCTGGGCATCGCCACCGGCGTCGGACTGGCGATGCTGCTCTCGTTCAACCTCCTCCACAGCGACGAGTTTTCCAACATCCACATGGGCTTCATCATCCCCTGGTGGGAAATCCTCCTCACCTCCGCCTTCGCCTATGGAGCCTCTTTCCTGATGACCATTCTGCCCTCGCGGCAGGCCGCGGGCATCACCATCGCCGAGGCCCTCCGCTACGAGTAGGCGGCAGGCGTCGCCAACGCTAGCTCGCCGGCCCGCAACATGTGGCCGTGCCGCCGCCCTCGCTTGCCGAGCCGCTGACGGCGGCTGCCTCCCCCGTCTGGCCAAGCGCTCGCTCGACGTCCCGGCGCAGGAAATCGACGGCGCGCTGCTTAACGAGTTCCGCTATCTCCACCGCTGAACGCAGCTCTTCCAGGGAGAGTCCCAATCGCTCGCCGGCGGTGGCCATGTATCCCGTTAGCAGGCCACCGGCGTTACAGCCGACGGCCGCGCCGATGTATACCAGCGCCTGCTCCCGCTCACTGGGCTCGCTGGGCCGCTCGACCTGCTCACCCTCGACGCCTAGCATGCGTCGCCCCACGTTCGAGACCGCGACGCCGCCCTCATGGCGGACCACCTGCGCCTCGTCGATGGCCCGCGAGACCTCATCTTTGGTGAGGCCGGCCTTGAGAGCCACCCCCACGTGGTACTGGGTGCAGGGCTGACAGCCAGCCCCGATGGCCGCGCCTATCGCGACCAGTTCCCTCTCCTTATCCGGCAACGAAATCGTCGTCATGCCTCCATCGTCCTCCTCTGCACAGTCTAGCCCTTGGCCTCGCCTTTGGTCTTCTCGGCCCGCCCGCAGAACCGCGACATCATCTCGCGCATCTGCGGCCCGCAGCAGTCAGGCGTCCCGCCGGACATCATGCGGCGGCACATGTCGGCGAAGCCCTGCCGCTCCTCCGCCCTGACCTCTTCCTTGCCTTCCTCTCTTGTGTCCTTGTCACTCATGGCGACCTCCTTTCACCACATACGGACGAGAGCGGCGCTCAAAGGGATACCTCCCGGCGCAACCCGCCGAGGCGGAGAGTGTACAATGGAGACCAGGGAGAGAGCGAGATGGCGACCGGCGTGACAAAGAGCGACTTCGATTCCCTCTATCGCACCCACTACTCCGACGTGCACCGCTTCGTCTTCCAGTTCGTGCAGAATGCCTCTCTGGCCGACGAACTGACCCAGGACACCTTTCTGAAGGCGTACGAGGCCTGGGGAAGCTTTCGCCGCGAGGCGCCGGAGCGCATCTGGCTGTTTCGCATCGCCCGCAACGTTTGCCTGGACTACCTGCGCAGCCCCCGCTCCCGCGCAGGCAAGGTGACCTCCTTGGAGCACGCCGGCGCCGAGGGACATGATCCAGCCGCCGAGAGCACCTCCATCGCAGGAAAGGAACCGCCCCCCAGCGTCGAGCAGGCGGCGCGCCAGGCGGAGATGACCGACTGCGTGCAGCAGTTCGTCCTAAGCCTGCCGGAGACCTTGCGGACGCCTCTCATTCTGCACGATATGCAGGGCTTCACCAACGCCCAGATCGCCCAGGTGCTGGGCTGCTCTCTGGAGGCAACCAAGATGCGCCTCCACCGGGCCCGGGCAAGCCTGCGGAAGCTGATGGAGGAGCGCTGCGACCTCTTCCACGACGAGCGCAACGTCCTTTCCTGCCTGCCGGTGGCGCCTGACCAAGCACGGGAGGCCAAATCAGGGTTGACCGCTATCGGGGAGGCCGGCGCTCCGTAGCAGGTGTCGGGGTTAGGGTCGCCAGCAGCCGGCTTTCGCTTGCAGTTGACAAGTCGATCGCTTGGCGCCATCATTGGCTGCGAAACCAAGACCATCGATCTGAGCGGCCCATCTGTATTCGGGAAGAAGGAGGATGCCATGGCCGCAGCCTATCCCGCCACCCTGGACGTACCCGTCCGCGAGAAGATCCCCCGAGATCAGGCCATCATGCACACCGTCATCGCGATCGTGTTCTACTGGCTAGCCGCAGGAATCCTCGGTTTCTTGGCGTACATCGTCGCCCCCATCGCCATAGCCATACGGGTCCGCTCCAAGGGCGGCGAGAAGTTCATCCAGGAGGACGGCGCGGAGTTCGCCCGCTACGGCAAGCTATTCATGGCCGTCTACACCTACATCTTCTTCCTCACCGATGAGGCTCCCGAGAAGGCCATCGGAAGCACGGTCAAGGTCAACTTCCAACCCAGCGGCAACCCCACGTGGCTCCATGCCCTCTTCACCCAGATCCTCCTCATCCCTCACGGGCTGGTGCTGGGCATCCTGGGGCTGGCCTTCATCGTCATCCTTCCCTGGACGGCCATCGTCGCCATCGCCAACGAGCAGTACGCTAAGCAGTTCTACTCGTTCGTCTTGAACTACCTCCGCTGGCAGACCAGGTTCACCGCCTACCTGTTCTCCCTGACGCAGGAGTACCCGCCCTTTGCCTGGGACTAAGGAGACGCCTGTGGCAGCGGAGCCCAGTCGTAGACGCTAGCCGGGGCACCCAAAGCGCACGCCGTGGAAAGCCCCTATCCTGCGAACCTCGGACGAAGGAAGCCCGGCCGCGCCCTGAGCAGGCGGCCCTTCTGGCTGGCGCTGATGGCTATTGCCCTTCTGACCATCGCTCTGGCGGCCTGCCTGGGAGGGGAGCCGAAGTCTCAGGAGCCGCCGACCATCGACCTGGCTCGCCAGCGCCCCGCCCTGAGCCTGCTCGGCGCCCAGGCAGGCGATATGGTGCGAGCCGTGGCTGCTGGCGACGTCAACGGCGACGGCGCCCAGGACATCATCGTCGGCGCCTTCGCCGCCGATGGCCCCCAGGACAGCAGGCCCGATTGCGGCGAGGTCTACGTCATCTTCGGCCCCTCGAACCGGACACAGACCGTCGACTTCGCTGAGGGCCAGCAGGACGTCACCATACTTGGTGCCGACAGCGGTGATTCCCTCGGCTTCGCCGTGGCCGTCGGCGACGTCAACGGCGACACCATCGACGACATCCTGGCGGGGGCACTGATGGCCGACGGCCCCGGCAACGAGAGGCTCAACGCCGGCGAAGCCTACGTCATCTTTGGCTCGCCCACCTTGGGGCCAACGGTAGACATCGCTCTGGGGGAGCAGGGTCTCACCATATCCGGCACCGACGAAGAAGACCGCCTGGGCATCGACCTGGCCACCGGCGATGCTAACGGCGACGGCGTCCAGGACATCATCGTCGGCGCCTTCCTGGCCGATGGGCCAGAAAACGCCCGCTATCAGGGGGGAGAGGCCTATCTGATTCTAGGCACGCCGTCCCTGTCGGGAGCCAGAGACATGGCCCAGGGCGAGTACGATCTGGCCCTCGTCGGTGCCGACGCCGACGATCAGCTAGGCTACCACGTGGCAATGGGCGACCCGAACAAGGACGGCATCGATGACCTCATCGTGGCCGCCTTCACGGCCGACGGCCCTGACAACAGCCGTGAGGACGGAGGCGAGGTCTATGTCTTCTTTGGCTCCCCCTCCCTCACCGGCGTTCTGGACCTCGCCTCTACTTTCCCCAACGTGGTGGTGGCCGCTGCCGACAAGGAGGATCGCTTGGGCTATGCGGTGGCCTCGCGGGACGTCAACGGCGACGGCATTGACGACCTCCTCATCGGCGCACCGAGAGCCGATGGACCGGACAACGCCCGCGACAGCGCTGGCGAAGCCTACGTTGTCTTCGGCTCGCCATCCCTGCACGGTTCTTTCGACATTGCGTTGGGCGAGCAGGACGTAACCATCCTGGGCGCCAACGCCGGCGACCGTCTAGGCGTATCCCTGGCCAGCGGCGACCTGAATGGGGACGGTGTGGCGGACATCATCGTGGGGGCAGAAAGAGGGGACGGGCCCGACGACCGCCGCGAGGACGCAGGCGAGGTATACGTAGTGCTTGGCTCCACTTCTCTGAGCCAGACGGTAGACACTGCCCTGGACGAGCACAGCGCCGCCATCTTCGGCGAGCGCCAGGGAGACAGCCTCGGCGTGTCGGTTGCCGCGGCGGACTGGGACGGCGATGGCCAGGCCGATGTGCTGGCGGCCGCTGGCGCTGCCGACGGGCCCGATGGCACGCGACAGGACGCCGGCCAGGCCTACGTCATCCCCATCGGCCCGCGCCTCAAGTAGCACCAGGCGCGGGCAAAGAGCCGGGCCCCTCTCTCGAGGGGCCTCCTGCTACCACCACACGCCGGGGATGGCCGTCGAGCAGGAGGGGCAGCGGCCGCCCTCCTTCACGCGATACTGCATCACGTGAAAGCCAACCCGCTCCACCAGCAGCTCGTTGCAGTTGTGGCAGTAGGTGTTCTCCAGGGAGCGCACCATCCCTGGCAGGTTCCCAGCGTACACGTACCGGATGCCCGCCTCCTTGCCGATCCCGGCCGCCCGCAGGAGCGTGGCCGGCGGCGTGTTGTCGGGGCCGGTCATCTTGTAGTCTCTGTGGAACGCGGTCACGTGCCAGGGAATGTCCGGCGAGACCGAGGCCAGGAAATCGGCGGCCTCCCGCAGCTCCTCGTCCGAGTCGTTCAAGCCAGGCACCACCAGCGTCACCACCTCTACCCAGAAGCCCATCTCCACCGCCATGCGGATGCCCTCCAGGACGTTCGCCAGCCTGCCCCCCAGTGAGCGATAGGTCTTGGCGGACATCGACTTGAGGTCCACCTTGAAGCAGTCCAGCCAGGGCC
>Ga0315289_10012508_pt1 | contig 11944 bp, 14 predicted proteins | sample YL17G11_40_MG_FD_203452 | JGI IMG/M metagenome (GOLD analysis project Ga0315289, IMG submission 203452) | Sediment microbial communities from Yellowstone Lake, YNP, Wyoming, USA - YL17G11_40 | ecosystem: Environmental > Aquatic > Freshwater > Lake > Sediment | place: USA: Wyoming | collected...
CAACGATCTCTTCGATATTGTAACGTGCCATTCATTTACTCCTTCAAAGGATTGGTTAGGAAGGTATCGAAGTTGGCTCCATTGACCTTAAGAGATTTAAGCGTTCCATCGATGACAAGATGGCCATTGTTGTTTGTGATCCTGATAACACCGTCATCGGATAGGGTACTGAAGGATGCACATTTAGGATCTACTACGGTTTCGTCCACTTCATCATCATCTTCTAGATCAATGTCGGTGAATAGCTCTCCCATCTTATCAAAGACGGTTCCCATGGATTCAAATACGGAATCCATTCCTTTATCTAAGGTCTTGCTTATTCTCTTTGTTGTGTATTTAGTTGTCTTCCACATAGTAGACCTTCCAATTGAAATTCGGATTGTCATTTAGAAACTCTTCGATCAGTTTCTCGCTGGCTCCCCACTTAACCTTGAACAGACCTGCGTTGATCTTAGGAGAAGCGATATTGATATTTTCGACACCTTGATAATAGGTGCCAAGATGAGCCAGTGCGGTTTTGGTATTCTTTAGAATCTTCGAAGGGGGATCGGTATCATTGCCATAGCCCTTAGAAGTGAAAAGGCAAACGATGGTCTGTTTATCGCTGTGGATAACTTGAACATCCCCTGGCTTTGCTTCAAATAGTTTATGTTCAGCGTAAGCCTTCGAAAAGCGTTTGGCGAAGACAGCGGCCACTCCCCTTCCCCACGTCTTTTTGCAATTACATGCATGAAGAAGGATGGACGATGTGTCGCTAAAAAGATCGCCTTTGATATACTCGATGGCCATGTCAACTCTCCACCAGAAACACAGGAACAAAGCTATTGTCTCTCTTATCAATTATCCATGGATAATCTAAGCCAAACTCCCAGTAGAGATTTAGGTTCTCAAGAGCCTTGTCGGTTACACACGTTTCCTGCCAGAACCAGTAATCGGCCATCTCCAGTTCAAGACGAAGCGTGGGTGTCTCCATGACTTCGTTCCATGTGACAATCTTGCCGTCATCGCTTCGTATGAGAACGAAGTTGTTTAACTTTTCTGGGCTCTCTTCTAAGAAGAATTCAAGTGGTTTAACTTCAGCCCAGCATGGGTTTGTGAAGCCCACAAGGTACTGTAGATTGTCGAGTGGCGAGTTTAAAGGAAGTGCCAGCATCTTCAGATCATGGAGCCTTGAAAGGAGCTGCTGGTAAGCCTTGTTCTCGTAATAGTTATAGGTGGTAAGAAGGTGCGTGTATTCACGGCCTTCATAAACAATCTTTCGATCTTCCACAATCTCGATATCTTTAAGCGAGCGTGGGCTGGCACAAGGGACGAAGTTTATCAAATTCCGGTCGCCAGGTTTGCTTGGGGGTTGGTCACAATCCCACGCCAGAAACCCAAGGCAAGTGTTCCTTGTCTCTTTTATAGGAAACTTCATAATGGGGTAGGGCAGGGAGCCTGCTATGGTTTCGAGTAAAGGGACGATTTTGGAACTATAGCCGAATCCCTTGAAGGTTCCTTCTGACAACGTTCTAAATTTGAAGACCTTTGGTACTAGAAAGTTTTCTTGGTTAAGACCTACAAATTTTGCCACGCATTGGATTAGTGGGATCTTCGTTGCCACAGTAAGGCTCATTGGGTAAAGATGGCCAGAGAGTGTGTCGAGAAGACTGGAGAACCTTCGTGACCAGAAGTAATACTCACTAGCAGGAACTAAAGCGATATAGGACGAGATCCTATGATCGGGGAAAAGGCAACCAAGTGTTTTTAGTTGTGCTTCTGTACCATTAATTATCTTCATACCCAGGCTCCACCTTGAGTTAAACAAATCAACTTTTTTATAATAGCAAAACAATCACCACTACAGTAGGAGTTTGTCGTGTTTTTAGTAAATCCTACTGTAGGTCAAACTCAGGCTTTATCTTTCTCTTCTTTTTCTTTGTTCACTAGCTCTGCTACTCGTGCATAATACTTACACGCTAGCTTGATCTCCTCTTCTGCCTTCGTGCGAATTTCTAAAGTTTCAAGTCTATAATTTAGCATTTGTTCGTTCAGGCTTTTGGCCTGCTCGAATGCTTGTGTTGCATCTTTCATTAGTTTTATAAGTCGTCTGTAAAAGAAGAGCGAAGCGAAAGACCAGAGCCAAGATAAGATCGGAACTGTGAACCAAATGGCTCCGACTATCCAAAAGCTGAAACTGTTAATATCCATATTCATCGGTTAATTCTCCTTACTTAATATGATTGGTGCCGATATACATACTTTTTAAAATACCCCTTGTCAGGATGCCCATATTTAGTCCTTCAATGCATTGAATAACTCTCTTGCGTGTGTACCGAGAACATCGATAGTTCTGAGCTGAAGATCTCCCACAGCGTCCTTGCTATTGGTACGGATTATTTCAAGGGCTTTGAACGTAGCAACGCAGTCTTTCATCGCTAATTCTTTTAGCACTTCTAAGGTAGCTGGCTTGTTGGTTGGCATATCATCTATGATGCCAAAGTCATCGATCTCATGTAACTGGCTTACCGCATTAGCTCGCTCTGTAAGAACCGTCATACATGATTGGAGTACGTTGACGCACTCGGTGATGGCCGGACCAGCGTTCTTCTCTGGAAATGTTTGTCCCACTAGTTCGCCTAAAGCTGAAACTCTAGGAAGCATCTCATTGGCCAAATTGCTCAACTCTTCATTCGTCATTTCTTTTATGTCCATCTTCTTTGTCTCCCTTACTTTCTATGGTTAATTCGTCCCTTAAAATTTGTATCTCTTGCGGTGCTTCGATGCCTAGCTTCACCGCACCACCTTGCAAGGATGTGACAATGACCTTTATGTCTTTGCCAATCCAAATTGCTTCTCCCACTCTCCTTGTGATTACCAGCATACGTTATAGTCTCGGATCAAATTTCTCTTCCTGCTTTTCTTCGAAAATGAGACGAGCAAAAAGACTTGTGTACTCTTTATTCTCCATCGAGATCTCGCTTCTTGGGATCTCTAGCATTCGTTTGCCGTAAGCATATTCATCTATACTGGTTTGCCGCTTCCGATCTGTTCGTTTCTGCCTGACCAGCTTTTCATACTTGGAAGTGTACATATAGTCATAGCCATAAATAATGCTAAGATAACGAGAGCTTCTCACCTTCAAGAACGGAGCCACGCCTTTGATGTAAGGCTGTTCAGGTTTCACAACCACGCCTTCCAATTCTTTTTCTACAATTGCATTGTAAAAACCTTCAGCTTCACTGAGAGCGTTGTCGCCAGTGAGATCGACTATAAGACAATCATCTTCTGAGACTAAGGCGAACTGCTCACTATTTATCATGTCAAAGTAGAGCTGCTCAGTTTCGTCTGGCCTTATTGCTTTGAGTAGGCTGAACGGCTTGAAATGGATGTCGCCAACGGAAGCAAACAGTTCAAGCTGACGTTTATACACAGCGTAGTAGTCTTCTTGGTTGGCCAAAGGAATCCACTGGAACCCTTTTATGGCTTCGTAACCAGCGACCTTATGGGGAGTTAGCTGTTGACGCAGAGCATCCTTAGACATTTGATTGCACAATTTGGCATATCCACTTTCATCATATTCTTTAACAAGGTTGTCAAGCAACCCTTCGAAACCTGTCTCTTTCAGGAGCCTAGTCTCTGATTCGATCCCAGCCTGTACAGGACGATACTGGGATTCGATCAGACCTTTGCCTAGTGCATACCAAGGCATTAGCTCACAGTCTAAATAAAGCCATTCAAAACCGTTCTCATCGGCATAAGGTTTTAGCTTCGCCAGTACCCTAGCGTAAGCATCTGTCAAATCTACATGGTCAATAAGATGGCCACGTCTTGTGGATGTATAACTTTTACTCACATCTGTGCAATTCAAAAACAACTCTGCCCTTGAACCCATGTACTTAGGCTGTAGACATACACGTTCTATCCCATGGAAACGGTAGTATTCGAGAGCCTTTGACATAGTCTCCAGCTTGCCCAGTTCCATATCCTTATCGGCTGGCGACATGGTGCCTGAGATGTAGTTGATCTTGTTCTTCGCTGCCCATTTGATCCGACCTAATTCTTTATGATCTAGGTTACTTAGGTCAACGTCAGGAAGGATCTCAGTGTTAGCGTCCTTGCGTGTGTAGACTTCGGCTAGCTCTTCTCGTGGCGGTGTCTTAGCTGGGATGGCCGTGAAGTACACACGGTTACCTACAATGGAAGCTGCCGTTAGCCGACCGCCTTGAACACAGCCAGTATCGATCCCGATCTTATTTTTGATCCTAGCTACATTCTTAACTCTAACATGGCCAAAGACATGAAAGGGTTTGTTGATGGCGGCACTTGTCTTTAAGAAGGCCAAGGAATCTTCTAGCCGTTTACTGTACTCGGCCATGGATTCGCCTTCAGAACGTTGTGGGTAACGGAAGTTTCTTTGATTCCTTAGAGCCGTAGGATGAAGTTTTCCTAGATCACTCTCTTCGCAAGGAGCGTGGGTAACGATGAAGTTAGGACCAAGGAGAAACTCCTTGGACATCTCTTTGAGAACGCAAAACTTATCAGCAACATCTGGCTTCAACTCTAAGAGCCATGTTGTTGCAAAGTAGGTGTTGATGATCTTTTGTGGCGGCAACGACTTTGGATCGAGATCTTTCTTGTAATGACGATAGACAAAGTGCTCGTGGTTGCCAGTTACAAAGTAGAAATGCTCCCGATTGTCATACAGAAAGTTGATGACTTTCTCCACTCCATCCATGTCTGTGCCATCAATGAAGTCGCCTAGAAGGATAGGTTTCTTATTGGAAGGTTTATTCACAATCTTTCCATCCACAACTTCAAAGCGAAGCTGTGCAAGTAGCTCCATCAGTTCGTCATAACAGCCATGAAGATCCCCGATGATAGGATATTCTAGGTGCGTTGGGAGAAAGTGCGAAGCATATTGAGCGGCATCTTCAATCACAACTTCAATATCTGAGAAGTCTTTCTTCTTGATATAGAGAAAGGTATCGAAATCTCTCTTTCGTAGCTCGGCCATCACTTCACGGTTAAGCCTTTTAATGTGGTCAGAGACAATAGCTATGCTATGAGTTTCTTCGATGAATTTATAATACTCATCTCGTTCCTTGTAAGTGAACGCTATACAACAGGTATGGTAGTTAGCTTGGCGAGCAATTGATGTTATCTTGTTTCTGAAACCTAAGTTAAGACCTGTGGTATCAACGATGACCAGTTCAGCGTTGACAGGATAGGACGTAACCAGTTCAAGTTTCTTATAAAGCATGGCGAAGGCTTGCTCGCTGACGGCCTGCATCTCATGCGTGTTTCTACCAAAGTTATAAGTTAACTCGGAATCACCTAGTAACTCCCTTCGGATATCGTCCGAGCTAAGATATTGGATGTTGACGCGGGGGAGATCCCCTGCCAACTGCCTTCGTACCTGTGGGATAAGGTGGTGTTTGCTAAAATACGTCTTGCCGCAGCCCGAAGGACCAACGAGAAGAACAACTGTATGCATTTTCAAAGTAAGCATTATTTCTTTCCTATGGGTTGTAAGACACGGAGCAATTCACTTCCTAAAATACGATATTGCCCACCGACCTTCCTTGCTTTTAACTTCCCATCTTTTATGAGACGAAGGAAGGTGCTCTTACTTATTTTTAAAATCTCTTGGACTTCTAACGGTGTATAAACTTCGGTACTAAGGATCTTATGTTTAACTACCATGTTACTAACTCCTTAAGTCTACTCGTTACCATTTGAATGGTAGACCAAAGAACATTAAAGAGTGTGGCAGTGCTGGGGATCTTTTCGGCAACAACAACTTTGGATTCACCACCACCTTTATCTGATCCAATCACAATGGTGGTTGTATCTTGATCAAACGCTGTGAAGCCTGTCTTGATCTTTTCTTTGTCTACTTGATCCAGCCAAATAAAAAGTTGTATCGGAAACCGAACGCCTAGCGAGACTGGGATGCCATTGACTTTATCCCCAATCTCGAAGGTGGTAGCTTCTTTGCTGATGCTCTCTACCCACGCCATAAATTGATCCTTTGTGAATTCAAATTTATGATCGGGATGCCGCATGTCCTTATCTTCGCCATCAAAATAGAAACGATTGAATTCTGCATTCGGGGTTGTAACGATCACAGTGTTGCAATTTTTAAATGACCTACACTTCTGCACAAGAGCTGTTGCTTCTTCCACGCTCATGTGCTCAATGACTTCACCAAGGATGAAATCAAATGGCTCATCAGGAAGCTCTAAGGCTAAGAAGGCATCGATGGATTCCAGCACATGCACATTCGTTAAACTATTGAGCCTGATCTTTCTAGAGACAGAGTTTCGGCACTTCTCGTCTATGTCGATAGCGTAGTATTGTTTACCTTTTAGTAGGCGTTGGTTGAAGTACCAAACGTAGCGGCCTTCACCGCAGCCCACATCCACTATATGGTTGGAGAAAGAGATCTCCTTCTCGATAGCATCTTGACGCATAATGAGAGTATCGCCATAGACCATCTCAATCGGGTATCGTGTCGATGTCTCCAAAAGTTGTTTATGCTTTTTAAAAAGCCTTTGGCTTTTAAGTAGCTCTGATTTGAAATAGTACCTAATGAAATAGGGAGAATCGATAGTCGATAATGAACTGAAATACTTCTCGACCGTTTGCTCATCTCTCGGCAGATACTCAGTGGCGGTACGGATGACCACTAAAGCTGAGAACAAATTAGTAAGGTTCAGCAAATGGTACAGTGATTTTTTTGTCTGAATCTCTACTCTGTAATGCTTATGAGCCACTTCTTCAGCAGTGATCTCGCAGTCATCTGCGAAGTGCTTGGTGAAGGCATTTAATGTTCTTTTGTTGTCCATGCGTATCATGTTGAGTACAAGCGTGACGGTATAGCCATCGGGATCTAACTTCTCGTCTCTCTTTTTGAAGGCATCTCGCAGCACTTCAGAAAGAGCGTTAAGCACAAATTGCGAGCTACCATATCTTGTTGTATTGACATATTCGAATTCTTGATCCTTGTACTCAGGATACGAGATATCGTTAAAGGCATCTCTGAAGTAGATGTTGTATGTTTGTCCTTCATTGGAGAAATAACCAAACACCGTTCCCTTTCGCATTGATCTGGCGAAAAGACCAGATGCCGGATTTTTTTTGATTAAATAAGAAAACTCTGGGTTAGTAGAGCTGAGTTGTAAGAAAGCCATGTCTATCCTTTATTTGTCACTATGGGGAAACCTTTTACCGCTACCGTATCTGTTAGCTCTTTAATGCTACTAAGAAGGCCATCAATCTTTTCCCTACTGTCGGCAAGCACTTTGGCACTTGGCGATAGGTTTTCTTGGGCTTGGGCTTGTTGTTGTGGCACAGAACTAGTAGGTTGTTCAAGTTGTGTGGCTTGCCCTGCTCTGAAATTACGCTCTAGTTGTTCACGCTCAATGGCTTTAACGAGCCACATATGTGATTGTTCTTGGTGAGTTATTGCCCATATCTTTTCCCGACTGTCACTGACTAGTGTCGAGAGCGATGATTCCAATGAGTTGTATATAGATGTAATGTTTTGAAGTTTTGCACTTGATTCCGCATCAAGTACAATCTTATTGAATGGCATAGTCCGATCCTTTCCGTTTGATTTCAACGCCTTAGCTGTTTACCAGATACCGATTGCAAACCAAGTATAATATCATGTAATATTATATGGCTGTATCAGTTGTCAATCGGATTGAAAAGAGAGCAAGTAATGTTACGCTATTTTGCTTTAAGTGCTTCTTTACTGTGTGCTATTTATTTTGGATCTACCTGGTGGATCTGGCTTCAAAGCATTTGCCTATTGGTGCTGTGTTTGTTGGACATCACATCTTGGCTCGCAGGAAAACGAATGGAGTTTGAGATTGTGAGACACGAAGTCCAAAGGCAGCGTGTGCATGATCTTAATCCACACCGTTGGGGTAACGACTAATGACTATAGAGACAGAGATGATGAAGGTAAGCGTTAGCGGTTCCACCGTCTATAAGGCGGTAGCGAACTATTTGAAAAACAGCGATGAGATGAAACAGCACATTAAAGATGCGGTGGAAAAGACACTAGCGAGCGGTGCTCTAGAAAAGGCCATCCTTCACCAAGTGGAATGTGAGATCAGGCGGTACTACTACGATAAGACTTTGGAGAAGGACATAGCCAAAGTTATTCGGGAAGCGGTGAAGGAACAGGTACAGGCTCGTTTGACAAAGAAGGATCTACTAGCAATGGTAAAGAGTACCGTTACCGCTATGTTGGTGAATGACAATAAGGATTCTAAATGAGAAGTTTGACAGTTTTGGTTGGTAGTTTTTGTTTGGTACTCGCACTAGCTTACGGTGGATTTCGGTTGTACCGATGGTTCAATTGGACATTCGGGTATGAAGACTTGGTTAAGCAGACCGTAGAAACGATGGTCAAGCCTGAGTGCTTAAGGAAGTAGCTACTTTCTGCCTAAAAATAATTTAACGGATTCGGCTGGGAATTTATAGTTTTTCCCATCTGAACCTTTAGCCTGAATGGGAAACTTGCTCGACTTTGTTGAAAGCCCAGTGATCGTAAATTCTTTGCCCTGCGATTTGAATGTTTTGCCTAGATCTTCTGCTTCTAATCCGTACATCTTCGCTAACATTTTAAACGCTTCAGCTTCTTTTGTAACAGCCGAACCATCATCTCCGATGCGAGATCCTTCCAACTTGAACGTGAAGTTGTTGTGCGAGTAGGTAGCACGGCCTAGTTCCATTTTGACAGAGAATTTTTCTTCAAGAGGTTTTAGAAGAGCGTTAACTTCTTCTCTGATCTTTTTTAAAACTTCAGGGCTAATGGGATTAGATGCTTCGATCTTGCTCAAAAACGACATGGTTATATCTCCTTAATTTATATTTTAATCTTATTTATCAAGATACTTTTGTAGATAAGCCGCAATACCTTTGGCTCTCTTTTTGATAAGGATTTTTTCTTGATCTTCATACATACTCACATCGAATTCGATCCCAAATAGTTCGGACAAGTATTTAGTGTCCCATTCCCTAGCTTTGGCAGCCGCCATTCTCATAGTGGTCAAAAAGTCACCGACAAAGAGTTTTTTTGTTGGCTTTTTATTTACGGCTTTTCTTTTTCGTTTGTAGTAGAACGATCTCATTCCAAACCCCTTTCTGGCATCCTTATAGCAAAAACTGTGCTTAGAGATACAAAATTATTTTTGTAATTATTGTAGGGAGTTAACTACACATGATCTTCAACTGTCTAATTATTATACGAAATTTGATGCTGAACCGTTTTCACCTGTTTCGACAGAACGACTTGTTAATTAGTAGTTAGCTTGTGAAACTGCGACTAGAAGGAATTCATATGGATTATAGAGTAGAGAAAAACGCCAAGAAATACGCGCCAACGTATAAGTCCACTATTACTTGCAATTTTGAAGAGTGTCCTTTGTTTTCGGTCTGCCCACAGTTCCAGACCTGTGGCACCTTGTATAATCAGGACAAGGCTAACTTGATGTTTCTTTTTGATAACCCTAGTCAAGAAGACGTAGCCTATTCAGTGCCAGCCATTAGCGAAGCTGGGATGCTGTTTAGAACGGTATGGCTGGAGCCATTTCTTGGTACGATGGGAACCCCGATGCCCGCTTATGTGATCTCATATCTTATAAGAACACCTTTAGATAGAGAACCAACAACATCAGAACAGGCTTACTGCTGGGATCATTTTTATACAGATTTAATGACACATCGGCCACGGACAATCGTTGGGTTTGGTGCTAATATCTTCAGCCATTTGTACCGAAAGGCAAAGAACAAAGAGAAACTTCCTGATCCCGATTCCAGCGTAGCTAAATTGAGACAAGAGCCTATGGACATCCAACTCGCTGATGACTACACGGCAAAACTGTTTATTGGCTACGCACCAGGCTACATCGTCAAATCCCCACATTCTAGGTCTGAGTTTACCGCAGATCGAGACAGAGTGATTGGTTATTTGCGACCAGATAAAAAGGTTGTCGAAGACCGACCTGATATTAGTATTGACGTTAAATTGATTGAAACAGTTGATGATGCATTAAAGTTTATTGATCTTCTAACACACGGTTTACCGAAAGACCAATTTTTCGATTTGGCTTTCGATACAGAAACTGAAAACCTAAACCGCTCGTTCAATAACAAATTTCTCTCTTGGCAGTTCTCATGGAAGCCAAACCACGCTGTGTTCATACCTATCGAGCATCCAGAGATGCCTTTATTTGCCAAGATAGAAGATAAGGTAAAACTCATTGCTGCGTTTCAGAAACTACTTGATAGCTCGCCAGAAGAATCAAGGATCTCGTGGATCGTAGCCCACAATGCTAAATTCGATCTTTCGATACTTTACGGCTTGTTTAGAATCCTGCCAAGGGGAACCATCCCGATCTGGGATACTCTACTAGGGATGCATTGGCTTGATGAGAACCGAAAGAGTAAGGTGACGATTGAAGGAAAACCTTATTCATTAAAGACGCTGGGTAAAGAGCTACTTTATTTTACCTATAAGAGTGAGCAGCTCGCAGCACGAGCCGATGGTGATTTGATATCACTCTCTTTCAATGAGTTAAAAGATTACGGGGGAACTGATACCATTCTTACTTGGCATCTAAAGCAAAAGCAGATGCGACTGGCTCAAGGCATAGGTTCACCTAACGATTCAGGACTACAGTCTGATAATGCTCTTCCGAAGCTAGAGCGTTTCATGCGTCATTACTATTCTCCTGCATCGAGAGCTGTGGCCTTCATGGAGTGCAATGGCCTTCATGTGTCAAAAGAACAGCTTCATTATCTTCAGGGGGAAAACTCTCCCATCTGGAATAGGATCGTCCGCATTGAAAATGTCGAGCTACAGGAATCACCTGAAGTCCTTGCTTTTAGAGAAGAGCACAAGAAGACGCTCCAAGGCGAATCTAGTGTTGCTTATGAAGAAGACTTATGGGGAGACACAGAAGAAGCCACAGATCTTGCTACTTTTAATCCGAACAAGAAGGATCAGGAGAACGCTTTCTATCTTGATTTTCTTGGCCTAGAGCCGCTTGCTCTTAGTAAGAAGACAAAAAAGCCAACGCTCAATAAAGCGTTTCTTAATCACTATGCAGATCCTAAAGTTTATAAGGCTCTTGGATGCATTAAGCCTTATGTGAAGTATTATGAAACGCCAATAAAGGAAGATGAAGAAGGGGAACCTATATTTCCAAAGAACCCCTTACAGCTCATTCTAGAGTACCGTGAGCTAACGAAGCTGGGCAACACCTACCTTGAGAGCATCAGCGAGATGATCGAAGACACAAAAGGTGATTGTATCGATAGCCGCGTTAGGGCATCCTACTGGTTATCTGGAACAGACACAGGCCGTCTTTCCAGTAGCAACCCAAATCTCCAAAATTTACCTGCTGGCCGATCCAAAATGGCAAAGGAGATCAAGAACCTTTTCCAAGCAGAACCGCCATCAAAAAGGTTTAAACAAGGCACAGCACTTGTTCAACTCGACTATAAAACAGCCGAAGTGCGTTGGGCAGCTATCTTTGCCAAAGATAGCAATCTGATACGTCTTTTTAATGAAGCCCATGATTCACTTGTGAAGGCGTGTTCACCAGATGTGGTGATGACCAACGAAGAGTTTGACTTAACGCAGCTCGCTTCAGATATCCATAGGCGTACCGCTTCTCTTATGTTCGGGGTAGAACCAGCTAAAGTTTCTAAAGCCCAGCGTCAGGCTTCAAAGCAAATTACGTTTGGTTTGATCTATGGTATGGGAGTACAGACACTGGCGGCAAACAACGGCTGGTCTGAGAAAGACGCACAAGATAAAGTAGATATGTTCTTTGCTGCCTTTCCCGAATTGAAACGCTGGCTTGATAGTGTGCCTGAAGGTGCAAAGCATCTGGGTTATGTAGAAACCAAAATGGGAAGAAGGCGAAGGCTCTCTGACTTA
>Ga0315289_10012510_pt1 | contig 11944 bp, 8 predicted proteins | sample YL17G11_40_MG_FD_203452 | JGI IMG/M metagenome (GOLD analysis project Ga0315289, IMG submission 203452) | Sediment microbial communities from Yellowstone Lake, YNP, Wyoming, USA - YL17G11_40 | ecosystem: Environmental > Aquatic > Freshwater > Lake > Sediment | place: USA: Wyoming | collected...
GACCTACAAAATCGGCTTCGTCGGCCTGGGCGTGATGGGGCAGAACCTGGTCTTGAACATGAACGATCACGGATTCACCGTCGCCGTATTCAATCGTACCGTATCCAAGGTGGATGAGTTCCTCAATGGTGGCGCTAAAGGAACCAAGGTGATAGGCGTGCACTCGCTGGAGGAACTAGCAAGTGTACTCAAAAAGCCCAGGTGCGTCATGTTGATGGTCCAGGCAGGGAAACCTGTGGATGATTTCATCGAACTGCTGCTCCCCCATCTGGAACCCGGCGACATTATCATAGACGGCGGCAACTCGAACTATAACGACAGCATCCGCCGTACCGCTTATGTTGAATACAAAGGACTGCTGTTCATCGGTACAGGTATTTCCGGCGGAGAAGAGGGCGCGCGCCACGGCCCATCCATCATGCCGGGTGGCTCTCCTGCAGCCTGGCCGCACGTCAAGCCCATCTTCCAGGCAGTAGCGGCCAAGGTCAAGCGACCGGATGGTGGCGAAGATTCCTGCTGTGATTGGGTGGGCGAGAACGGCGCCGGGCACTATGTCAAGATGGTGCATAACGGCATTGAGTACGGTGATATGCAGTTGATATGCGAGGCCTACCATTTGATGCGCGACGGACTCGGTATGACCCCCGACCAGATGCATGAGGTCTTCACCAAGTGGAATAAGGGCAAACTGGACTCATACCTGATCGAGATCACGCGCGACATCCTGGGCTACAAAGACGTGGATGGCCAGCCCCTGGTAAACAAGATCCTGGATGCCGCTGAGCAAAAGGGTACCGGTAAGTGGACAGGCATCTCGGCGCTCGAAATGGGTATTCCTTTGACCATGGTTGTAGAGGCCGTGCTAGGGCGGGCACTGTCATCGCTGAAAGACGAGCGTGTGGCTGCATCCAAGGTTCTTTCCGGGCCTAAGCCCAATATTACAACCGACCAGAAAGCTTTCATTGACGACCTGGAGCAGGCCTTATACGTCTCCAAACTCATGTCCTACACCCAAGGTTACATGCTGTTCCGAGCTGCAGCCAAAGAATACAAGTGGAACCTCAACTATGGTGGTATCGCGCTGATGTGGCGCGGCGGTTGTATCATCCGTTCTGTTTTCCTGGGCAAGATCAAGGAGGCGTTCGATAAGAACCCTAACCTCTCCAACCTGCTGCTCGATCCTTATTTTACCGAACAGGTCGTTGCCGCACAACCCGGATGGCGGCGCGTGGTGGCCATGGCTGTCCATAAAGGCATCCCTGTCCCTGCCATGTCGAGCGCGCTGGCATTCTACGATGGCTACCGCCGCGAGTCTCTGCCTGCCAACCTGTTGCAAGCACAACGCGATTACTTTGGCGCGCATACCTACCAACGCTTGGATAAACCGCGCGGCGAGTACTTCCACACCAACTGGACCGGACGCGGCGGGGATGTGACTTCCACTGTCTGGAAGAAAGGTTAACCACACGATGAAATATGGACTCAATATTCCTCAACAAGGCGCACTCGACTTCCTCTCGCTTGGCGCGTTGGTGCACCGCCTTGATCCGGGGATTGTTCCTTTCTGCAAGGCGAGCGAATGCCAGATCTACGTCAGCGGCGGGGAGTTCAACGTGGCCGCCAACCTGTCGGACTGCTTCCGGATGAAGACCGGCATCGCCACTGCCATGGTGGACTACCCCATTGGCAACCTGATCGCCGAACGCGTGCGGGCAATGGGTGTCAAGCCGTTTTACAAGCAGTTCAGGCACAACGGCGTCAACGGTCCGAACATGGCGACAGTCTACAGCGACCGCGGCTACGGCGTGCGTGCGCCAGTGGTCTTCTACAACCGCTCCAACGAGGCGGCGGCGCAACTCAAACCTGGCGACTTCGACTGGCCAGCCATCCTTGTCGGAGGTGTGCGCTGGTTCCACAGCGGCGGCATCTTCGCCTCGCTCTCGGATACAACCGGCGAGGTTATCATCGAAGGGATGAAAGCAGCCAGGTCCGCCGGTTCGGTGGTCTCGTTCGACTTGAACTTCCGTGCCAAACTATGGAACATCTGGGGCGGAATGGAACGCGCCCAGTTGGTCATCCACCGCATCGTCGAGAACGTGGATGCGCTGGTTGGCAACGAGGAAGACTTGCAGCTGGGACTCGGCGTGACGGGGCCGGAAGCAGGCTCACGGTCCGGCCTCGACCCGAGCGCCTTCTTCGGGATGATTGACAAGGTTGTGAACAAGTTCCCGCAGATCAAAATCGTCGCCACCACCCTGCGCGAGGTACACTCGACCAACCGGCATTCATGGGGTGCGGTGGCCTGGATTAATGGGCAAACCTATGTCTCCCCAACCTGCGAACTGGACGTGTACGACCGTGTCGGAGGCGGGGACGGGTTTGCTTCCGGCCTCTTCTACGGCCTGCTGACGGGTGAGCCAGAGCAGGAAGCTGTTAATCTCGGCTGGGCGCACGGCGCGCTGCTGACGACCTTCCCCGGCGACACGACCATGGCGACAGTGGAGCAGGTGCGGGCGTTCACCAAAGGCGGCTCGGCGCGCATCCAGCGGTAAATCTTCAATAAATCCACATGACAAAATCACGTACCTCTTTGTTGCATGACCCATCCAAAGAATAGGGAAAACAAAATCTATGAATTCACACGATCGAGTGTGGCAGTCGCTGAACAATAGAGAGCCGGATCATGTCCCGTTTGATCTGGGCGGCACCGGCTTAAGCACCATCCATGTTACAGCTTACCAGAATCTGCGCCGATACCTAGACCTGCCCGCTGTGGAACCCCGTATTGCGTTCATCGCAGAGCAACTTGTCTTGGTGGATGATGACCTGGCCGAGCAACTTCAAACGGATGTTCGGCCTGTGCTTCCGGGCACTGCAACGGAGTTTCAATATATCTTTCGAGATGAAGGTGCCTACGAGGCATACACCGACGAATGGGGAATCGGCTGGCGCAAGCCCAAGGATGGCGGCCTTTATTATGATATGTACCACCATCCGTTGGAAAATGCCAGCTCGCTCGCTGAGCTGAGGGCATATCCTCTCCCTGATCCACTCGACGATGGACGATTTGCAACTTTGAGGTCCGAGGCGGGGGCGGCTGCTTCCAATGGTAAGGTTGTTGTCCTTGCTGGTCCTTGCTCCGGGATTGCTGAGGTTTATTCCTGGATGCGGGGTTATGAGCAGTATTACATTGACCTGGCGCTCAACCAGAAGTATGTGGCTTACATGCTCGACCGGTTGATGGAATGGAAGTGCGCCTTCTGGGAGCGCGCCCTCAAGGAAATCGGCGACCTAGTAGACATTGTGATCGAAGCAGATGACCTGGGTGGGCAAGCCTCGTCACTCATGTCGCCCAATATCTACCGAATCCTGATCCGGCCACGCCATAAGCGACTCTTTTCATTCATCAAAGCACAGGCCCCAGTCAAGCTGTTTTATCACACCTGCGGCGCGGTGCGCGCTCTCATCCCCGATTTAATTGACGCCGGGATTGATATTCTCAACCCTGTGCAGATCAGCTCACCGGGTATGGATTTACACGAGTTGAAGCGCGAATTTGGGCGCGACCTGGTGTTCTGGGGCGGCGGCGCGGATACGCAGCGTGTACTCGGCACTGCGACTCCTGAACAAGTCAGGGTGCATGTGAAGCGAAACATCGAAGCCCTGGCTCCTGGAGGTGGCTTTGTCTTTGCCGCCGTGCATGATATCCAGGCAAACGTCCCGCCGGAGAACATCATGGCCATGTGGGAAGCCTGGCAAACCTGCGGTGTCCGTCCGCATCCGCCAGAATAAAGTAGCGCTTTGTGAAACCTGTGAGGTTTGGCTCAAATCACATTTGGCAGGAGGAAGTTATGGAAATGATGAAAGCTCTCATATTCAGGGATGTTGGTAAGATCGAACTGACCGAACTCCCCATCCCGAAAGTCAAAGAGCCTGACGATGTGCTGCTCAAGGTCAGGGCGGTCGGCATCTGCGGCTCGGACATCAAGATTATCGAGGGCAAGCACCACTTCAAGCCTGACACGGTGTTGGGCCATGAGTTCTGCGGCGAGGTAATCGAGGTCGGCACGCATGTTCACCACGTCAAAATCGGCGATCGGGTGGCGATTGACAATAACATCCGCTGTGGCTTTTGCTCCTTCTGCCGTATGGGACTGAGCAGCCAGTGCGTCGAGATCAAGACCAGCGCTCTGGGCGTAATGCGCGACGGAGGCTACGCCGAATACTGCCTGGTGCCGGAAAAACAATGCTTCGTGTTGCCCGACGAGATTGACGATATCCTGGGCACGCAGATCGAGACGCTGGCGACGGTGGTTAACGGTATGAACACGCTGCTCATGCTGCCCTACGACTACGTTCTGATCTTGGGCTTTGGGCCGATTGGCTACCTGTTCGCCCAGCTCGCCAGGAACATCGCCGCCAAAGTCGTCGTGACCGAGATTGACCCATTCCGCATCGACGTGGCGAAGGAGTGCGGGCTGACGGTCTGGAATCCGCAGGAGGACGACATCGAGCAGAAAATTACCGCGTTCACCTACGGTCGCAAGGCAGACATCGTCATCGAAGCGACCGGCAACGCGCTGGAGCAGGCGCTGACGTGCGTGACGCCCGGCGGCAAGGTGCTGCCTTTCGGCATGGATTCGTCCATCAAGGCGACTGTAATCCCCAACGAAATCACGCATTGGGCAACTAAAATCCTGGGCCTATACCTCGGGCAGAACACGATGGTGCCTTCCATCCGCATCTTCCAGGAGCGTCGCTTGAACATGAAGCCGTTCTTCACCAAGCTCATCCCGCTGGAGGAAGGCCTGGGCGCGTTCGACCTGCTGGGTCTGGATATGAAAACCCTTTCGCATCATCCCAAGAGCGCGATGAAGATCGTGATGAAGATATGAGAAAAATCAACATTGCCGTCATCGGCACGGGACGCATGGGCAGTGTCCACACCCGGAACATATTCCGGCTCATCCCCGAAGCGGACCTGGTCGCAGTCTGCGACATCCGCCTGGAGGTCGCTCAGGCTGTGGCGGATGAGTTGGGTATCCAACGCGTGATCAAGGATTATCGCGAACTCCTTGAAGACAAAGACATTGAAGCCATCCTAATTGCCACCAGCACCGACACGCACGCTTTTATCATGAAGGATGTGGCTGAAGCCGGCAAGCACATCTTCTGCGAGAAACCGCTCGCTCTCGAACTGGACAAGATCGACGAGGCGCTGACGGCGGTTGAGAAAGCGGGGGTCAAACTACAGGTCGGGTTCAACCGCCGTTTCGACAAGAGTTTCCAGCACGTGCGCGAAATCGTCGCCTCGGGCGAGATTGGGCATCCGTGCATCCTGCGCATCACCAACCGCGACCCGGAACTGCCGGCTATGGAATTCCTGCGCGTCTCGGGCGGCATGTTCCTCGACATGACCATTCACGACTTCGACATGGCGCGCTTCCAGGTCGGCGAGATTGAGGAAGTCTATGCAACCGGCAACGTGCTGATCGAGCCTGCGCTAAAAGAGTTTGGCGATATTGATACGAACGTGGTCACGCTCAAGTTCGCCAACGGTGCGGTAGGCGTGATTGACAACAGCCGCCAGGCGGTCTATGGCTACGACCAGCGGCTGGAGGTCTTCTGCTCAAATGGGACGGCATTGGCGGACAACGAGGCCGAAGACATAATGGTGAAAGGAAACGCGGATGGCTTTCATTCTGCCCGCCCGCCACACTTTTTCATGCAGCGCTACGCCCCCTGCTACGTGGACGAGGTCCGCCAGTTCCTTGAGTGCGTCCGCGATGACAAGCCGACGCCGGTCACCGGTCAGGATGGCCGCGCCGCGGTGGTGCTTGGTTACGCGGCCTGGAAATCATTTCGGGAGAACCGCCCGGTCAAGGTGAGTGAGATTGGATAACCTGAACTGCATCCGCTGCGGGCTGTGCCTGGCCGTCTGCCCAACATATCGCGAGGTACTGAGCGAGACCGCCTCGCCGCGCGGGCGGGCCTTTCTGGCGCGCAAGGGGTTGGAAGGCGAACTCGCCCTCAGCCCCAATCTCATCGAGCAGATGTACGCCTGTTTCGACTGCCTGGCCTGTAACGACATCTGTCCGGTCGGCATCCATCCCGCCGACTTGGCCGTGGATGTGCGCCGCGTCCAGGAGCAGATCCAACCTGCCGCATGGAAGGAGGCGCTGTTCGGCGGACTCATACCCAAACCAAGACGGATGGAATTCGCAACCCTACCGCTGCGCTTGTACGAGCAGCTCGGCATCCGCCGGTTGACTTACTCACTTGGACTCCCCCGTCTTGTGCCGAAACAGGTTCGGGATCTGGATGCCATGCTGCCCCATCTGCCTCAGCGTCCGCTGCGGCAAGTCTTGCCCAAAGTAATTGAAGCTGACGACGAAAGCCGTTATCGCGTCGGCTTTTTCCTCGGCTGCGCCCAGAGCCTGATATTCGCCGACGAGAGTGCGGCGACGGTGCGCGTGTTGTCGCGCAACGGATGCACCGTCATCGCGCCCCCTGAGACCGTCTGCTGCGGGATGCCAGCCCTGGGCTACGGGCGGTCCGACCTGGTACGCGAACAGGCGCAGCACAACATTGCCCTCTTCGAGCAGGCTCAAGTCGAGGTCATCGTCACCGACTGCGCCACCTGCGGCTCCACGCTCAAGGAGTACGGCCACCTGCTGGCGGATGATAACAAATGGGCGGCGCGGGCGGCCGTTTTCAGCGCGAAAGTTCAGGATGTGAGCGAGTTTCTCATGTCCATCCCGCTCGAAAAACCACAGGGAAGGGTCGAGTCACGCGTCACCTACCACGATCCCTGTCATCTGCGGCGCGGCCAGGGTGTGTGGCAGCAGCCCCGCGCTTTATTGCAAATGATTGACGGCCTTGAGTTTGTCGAACTGCCGGAAGCCGATTGGTGCTGCGGCTCGGCGGGCAGCCAGTTAATCACGCATTACGAGACTTCGCTCAAGGTGCTGAAGCGCAAGACCGACAATATTGCCAGCACACAGGCCGACTACGTCGCCTCCGGCTGTCCCGGCTGCCAGATGCAGTTGAGCCTCAGCGTGCGGCGGCGCGTGTTGGAGGTGCAGGTTGTCCATCCCATCGCGTTGCTGGATAGGGCTTATAACAAAGAGAGTATCGTTGCGATTGATTATGGTCGAATCGCGAAGCATATCGCGAAGTCTCCGAAGTCGGAGACCCGACCTGATGTAATCTCAGCTGTGGCGAATGACTTGTGTCGATTAGAAGAAGGCGATTAGGCAGGAGGTTGCCATTCTCCCTGGAGAACGCTTACTCGCAAAGACTACAATGAGGAAACGATGGATAAGAATATCCTCTTACAACTCAAAAAAATAGCCGGCGAAGAGGGCGTCCTGTCTACGCCCGAAGACCTGGCCGTCTACAGTTACGATGGCACCTTCGCTGAGCATCGCCCGGACGCCGTCGTCCTACCGCGCACGACCGAACAGGTCAGCCAGATTGTGGCGCTGGCCGCCCGCGAACGCATCCCGGTCGTGACGCGCGGCATGGGATCGGGACTGGCCGCCGCCTCGGTCCCTTTCAGTGGCGGCATCGCGCTAACAATGACGCGCATGAATCGCATCCTGGAAATTGACACAGTTAACGCCACGGCGCATGTCGAGGCGGGCGTCGTCACCGCGGACCTGCAAACGGCGGTGGAAAAACTGGGGCTATTCTACCCCCCCGACCCGTCCAGCAACCGCCAATCAACCATCGGCGGCAATATCGCCTGCAACGCCGGTGGGCCGCGCTGTCTGAAGTATGGCGTCACCGGCGATTATGTGCTCGGCCTGACGGTCGTCCTGGCGGATGGGCGCGTGCTGCACACTGGCAGCAAATGTATCAAAGATGTAGTCGGATACGACCTGGCCGCCCTATTCACCGGCTCGGAGGGGACGCTGGGGGTCATCACCGAAGCCCTGCTGCGGCTGATTGGCCGGCCGCGCTATGCCCGCACCGCATTAGTCGAGTTCGTCTCTTTGGATAATGCCTGCCGCATGGTCAACGCGATTCTCCTAGCGGGCATCCTCCCGACTGCGCTCGAGCTGATGGACGAGACTGCCATTTCCTGCATCGAGGAAGCCATGCACCTGGGGCTTCCATTGGATGTGGAAGCCATCCTGCTCATCGAGACAGACGGATCGGACGAGGCGGCTGTGTTGCGCGAGATTGAATCCGCTGCAGCAATTTGCCGCGCAGGAGGTGCACGGCAGGTCATAGTCGCCCGGGACGAGAGCGAGCGCACAAAACTGTGGCAGGCACGCCGGTCCGTTTCGCCTGCTCTAGCACGCAAAACCCCAGACAAACTGGGCGAGGACATCACCGTCCCGCGCAGCGCCATCCCCGAAACGGTGCGCCTTTTGAAGGCTATCAGCGCCAAATATGAATTACCTATCGTTATCTATGGTCACGCCGGAGATGGCAATCTGCATCCCACCATCCTGTTCGACAAGCGCGATACCGGCCAGTGGGCCAAAGTTGAGCCAATGGCCGCCGAGGTGTTCGCTCTTGCCCTGGAGCTAGGCGGGACACTTTCAGGTGAGCACGGCGTCGGGATATTGAAGCGTCCATACATGAAGCAGGCTCTCGGTCCGCTTTCGATCGAAATCCAGAGGCGCATCAAGCAGGCATTGGACCCGCTTGATATTCTTAATCCAGGGAAGGTTTTTCCGGAAAAAGTGTCACCCTGAACCCTTCTCCTGTCATTCTGAGCGAAGCGAAGAATCTCATCGGCTCAGTGTAATCTCCGCGAAGGGTCTCCCACCCTGCGGGCGTAGATTATCACCTGCACTTGCGGCAGGTGCAAGTGTCGCCCCTGCAGGGTTCAGAATGACAAAATGTGGCTTTCAAACCAAATCCTTGTAAAGGAGCAATAATATGTCAAACCCCTATGTACCCAAAGGATTTCTCCCCACCGACCAACCAGACCTGTTCTTTGAAGACAACGCGGTCGGTCGTTTGAAGAAAGAAGTTTGGATGGCCAGCAACGCGCAAATTGACGTCATCCTGGCCGATTACGGCATCCCCTCGCCGGTCGAGTGGGGCAGGCCCGGCGTGTACATCCAGACGACCACCCGCTGGCAGGTGGAGGCGAATCGCAAAAAGAACGATGTCGTCTTTATCCCGGTTGGCTGCACCGAGCTGCACGGACAGCACCTGCCCAGCGCGGCGGACACGCTCTATGTCAGCGCGATTTGCGAAGCTGTGCGCCGCTATACCGCCAAACGCGGTGCACCGGTCAACCTGGCTCTGCCCCCGCTAATGTACGGCGGTCACCCTTACCATCACATGGGCATGCCCGGCACGGTCATTGTGCGTGAGCACATTGTCCGCGAGATGATGATTGACGTAATGCTCGGCCTGTGGAACGACGGCTTCCGCAAACAGCTCATCGTCAACAATCACGGACAGTTGTGGATGCTCGAATCGGCGGTGCAGGAATTCATGAAACGCTACCAACTGCCGGGCATCTTCCGCGTCATTGACTGGCACCGCGGCGTGCGCGAGTTTTTCCGCCCGGTCGAGCGCGGCGGCCAGATGGATACCAACTTCGTCCACGCCGACGAATCTGAGACCTCCCTCAGCCTGCTGCTTCACCCCGAGATGGTGGATATGAACTTCGCGGTGGATACCGAGGGCAAATCCTACCTGCCCGAAGGTCACTTCGACAAATCCGTGGACCCGTTCGGGCGCCCAAGCCGCTGGTCGGAGGGAGAGGGGCACTTTGCCATCGAGATCGCCGCCACGCCTGAAGGCGTGGTCGGGAAAGCGAAATCCGGTGCGGCGCACAAGGCCAAACGCCCGCTAGCAGCCATCCTGAAATATTTGACACTGTGGCACGACAACATCCTCGAAGCTTTCCCCGCCGGGACAGTTCCGCCGGTCGAAGAGGTCACCCTGCGCACGGCCAAAGAGATGGAACCCTATCTACGCGAGCCGCTCAGCCCGGGCTGGAAGCCAGTCTATGGCATCCCGCGCATCGGCCAGGGGACGGAAGTGTAAAAAACTCTAAACACGAAGGACACAAAGTACTCGAAGGAAAAAACAAAAACCTTTGTGCCTTTCCTTTTTGTGCTCCTTCGTGTCCTTTGTGTTAAGTTCTGTAAATGGAGTAAAACCATGAAAGGCAAAATGCAAGGCGTGACGTTGGTTGCAGACTGGGACCCCAAGCCGGGATTCAAGCTGGGCTCGAAAGACATCGAAGGCCGCCAGACCTATCTGGGCAGCCAGGTTTGGAGAAATCCGAAGCTGGAGATCAGAGAATACGATATCCCCACGCCAGGTCCGGAGCAAGTGCTGCTGGAAGTTAAAGCTTGCGGCATCTGCGGCTCGGATGTCCACATGGCGCAAGCAGATAAGAATGGCTATATTTACTATCCAGGCTTGACTGGCTTCCCGTCCATTCTCGGCCACGAGTTCTCCGGTGTTGTCGTGGAAGCCGGGAAGAAGGCTTTCGACAAGCGCACCAACAAGCCCTTCAAAGGCGGCGAGGCGGTCACATCCGAGGAAATGCTGTGGTGCGGTCAGTGCAAACCCTGCGCTGATGGGCAGCCCAATCACTGCGAGCGGCTGGATGAAGTCGGGTTCAACGTTAACGGCGCGTACACAAAATATATTCTCCTGCCTTCCCGCACCCTCTGGAGCTTGGAGCCGCTGCGGAAGAATTACACAGGCGACGATATTTTCGTGGCTGGCAGCCTGGTCGAACCAACCGCGGTGGCCTACAACGCGGTCATCGAGCGCGGAGGCGGCATCCGTCCCGGAGACCGGGTTGTCATCCTGGGCGGCGGGCCGGTGGGAATCGCGGCCTGCGCCATCCTCAAGCGCGCTGGAGCCTCGAAAGTCATCATCTCCGAGACGCAGCCGGAGCGCCTCGCCATGGCCCTGAACCTGGGCGCCGATTACCACGTCAACCCCCTCAAGGAAGATTTCGCCGAGCGCGTGCTGGAGATCACCGAGGGCATGGGCGCGGACCTGTTCATGGAAGCCACCGGGCTGCCGGAGGCCGTCTACCCCGGCATCGAGCGCGTCATCTGGGAAGGCCGTACGCTGAACACCACGGTGGTTGTCACCGCCCGCGCCGAGGCGAAGATGCCCGTCACCGGCGAGGTGCTGCAGGTGCGGCGGGCGCGCATCGTCGGCGCGCAGGGACATTCCGGTCACGGCAACTTTCCGCGCGTCATCGAGTGCATGGCCTCCGGCATGGACATGACCCGCATGAGCACCAAGAAGATTGGGCTGGAAGAACTGCCTGAGAATATCATCAAATTGCAGACAGACCGGAAAGAATGCAAGATTACATACATGGCGAAGTAATTCGCCCTCACCCCTGCCCCTCTCCTTAAGAGAGAGGGGCGAGGATTAACGATGAAACTCTCCATTGTCCTCTCCACCCAACCCGCCCAGTTCCAGGCCGCTACCTTCAAAGGCGACCTTGAAACGAACCTGGCGCGCATCGCCTTGCTCGGCTATGACGGGGTGGAACTCGCCATCCGTGACCCCGAGCTATTTGACCTGGACGACCTGGAGCGGCTTGTGCACAAGCACAGCTTGAATGTGCCCGCGATCGGTACAGGTCAAGCATGGGGCGAGGAAGGCCTGTCGTTCACCGACCCAAACCCCGAGGTCCGCCGCCTCGCCATCCAGCGCATCCAGAGTCATGTACCGGTTGCCGCCCGCTTCCAGGCCGTCATCATCATTGGATTGGTCCGCGGCACCCTCAAACCGGGCGTGGAGCTGGCTCAAGCGATGGACTGGTTTGCTGCAGCCCTGCGCGAGTGCAGCGCGGCCGCCCGTCCGTATGGTATCCGCCTGGCGCTGGAACCCGTCAACCGTTACGAGACGACGCTCATCAACAACGCCGCGCAGGGGCTGGAGTTAATCGAGCGTGTTGGCGCGGACAATCTCGGCCTGCTGTTGGATACTT
>Ga0315289_10012514_pt1 | contig 11943 bp, 12 predicted proteins | sample YL17G11_40_MG_FD_203452 | JGI IMG/M metagenome (GOLD analysis project Ga0315289, IMG submission 203452) | Sediment microbial communities from Yellowstone Lake, YNP, Wyoming, USA - YL17G11_40 | ecosystem: Environmental > Aquatic > Freshwater > Lake > Sediment | place: USA: Wyoming | collected...
CTCTCCAGCGCCGGCCCCGTGGCGGACCGCAACCATGTGACGGTGAACGCCGCCGGCATCGGGGCGGTGCCGTTTGCGATGCTCGGCCCCGGCGAGGCCAAGGGATTCCCGGCGGGCGGCAACGTGCCGTCGTGCCCGAAATGCGGGGCCCGCGCTCAGGCGTGCATCTGCGGCGAGTGAGGCCGGCCGTTCACGTGCCGCGGCCCGCGGGCCTCCCAAGTGCTTGCACGGCGCCGCCGCCCGGGCTATCATGCCCCGCGCACCCAGCAATTCGGAGGCCAAAGCATGGCAAAGGCGAAGGAAGGCGCGAAGTCGCGCAAGGTGGTCATTCTCCTGGGCAGTCCGCGCAAGAGCGGCAACAGTGCCGCCCTGGCCGAGAAGATCGCCGAGGGGGCGACGGCGGCCGGCGGCAAGGTCCAGACCTTCTATCTCCACGGCCTGAAGATCTCCCCCTGCCGCGCGTGCGAGGCGTGCCACAAGCCGGGCGCCAAGGGCTGCGTCGTCCAAGACGACATGCAGCAACTGTACGGGCCGCTGCGCGAGGCCGACGCCATCGTCTACGCCAGCCCCATCTACTGGTTCACGGTTTCGGCCCAGATGAAACTGGCGATGGACCGCTGCTACGCCCTCATCACGGCCGACGGCGGGTACGTGCTCAAGGGCAAGCGCATCGGCTTGGCGTTCAGTTTCGGCGGCGAGGACCCGTTCGATTCCGGGTGCACCAACGCCATCCGAACCTTCCAGGACGCCTTCGGTTTCATTGGCGCCGAGATCGTGGGCATGGTTTACGGCAGCGCCGCTGCCGCCGGCGACATCAAGGCGAATTCGAAGGTCATGAAGGAGGCCGAGGACCTCGGCCGCAAACTCGCCGGCGCCTGACGCGCCGCCGAGCGGCCGAAGAAACACGCGCCTCGCAAGCGAGGCGGCTAAATGGGCGCGGGCTTGGCGCAGGGGTATCGAATATCGTCATTGGCGGCCCCGCTGGCCGGGGGCGAGTTCTCGGCTTCGGCGCAGGCTGCCGAAATTGGCCGTTTAGCCGCCCCGCTGGCCGGGGGCGAGTTCTCGGCTTCGGCGCAGGCTGCCGAAATTGGCCGTTTAGCCGCCCCGCTCGCCGGGGGCGAGTTCTCGGCTTCGGCGCAGGCTGCCGAAATTGGCCGTTTAGCCGCCCCGCTCGCCGGGGCGCGTGTTGTTGTTTTGTCGGGGCGCCGACATGGTCTTGGCGTACCATATCATCTTCAGCGCGTACGGTTTCTGGCTTCCGAACGACCCCCGGGGGTCGTGGTCGGACTTCGTGGGACGCTGGGAACTCGTGCGGTTCGGCAAGGCTACGAAGGTCAGCACCCGGTATTCGGTGGCGGCCGTGGAGCACGACCGTCGGCTGCGCGAAGAGGCGCGACAGGCGCTGAAGTTCCCGCCCGTCGAGTTCACGGGGCGGCAGGCACTGGCGGTCGCCCACGGCTTCAACCAGGCGCGCCTCGAAGGCAAGTACGTTGTGTGCGGCTGCTCGATCCTGCCGGAACATGTGCACATGGTAATCGGGCGGCACGAGCGGCCTGTGGGCCGGATTGTCGGCCATTTCAAGGCGAAGGCCACGCGGCGCCTCGGTGAGGAGGGGCAATGGCCCGACGCGGGCCGACCCGTGTGGGGGCATGGCAACTGGAAGGTGTTTCTGGACTCGCCCGCCGACGTGCGGCGGGCGGTCGATTATGTGAGTGCCAACCCGGCGAAGGGAGGCAAGCCGCCCCAGCGGTGGTCGTTTGTGACGCCCGTGAGTTACTGAACGGCCAACACGCGCCTCGCAAGCGAGGCGGCTATATGGGCGCGCAAGCGAGGCGGCTAGATGGGCGCGGACTTGGCGCAGGGGCACCGAATATTGTCATTTAGCCGCCCCGCTCGCCGGGGCGCGTGAAAGGGGTTTGGCATGATCAAGACCAGCCTGCTAATTATCGCGATAGGAGCCGCCATGGCCACGGCGCTGTTCAACGAACCTCGGCAATCCGAGGACCAGGGGCGCGAGCAACTCGCCGCCTACGCCAAGACGTTCTCGACCCGCCAGGAGTGGGAGGCCCGCGCCGCCCACAACCGCGAGGCCATCCTGCGGGAACTGCACCTTACGCCGATGCCGGCCAGGTGCGACTTGAGGCCCATCATCCTGGGCCGCCAGGACCGCAAGGGCTACATCGTCGAGAACGTCGCCTTCGAGGCGCTGCCGGGCTTCTTCGTCACCGGCAACCTCTACCGGCCGACCTCGGGCGAGAAGCCGTTTGCGGCCATTCTGTCTCCGCACGGGCACGCCGGGGGCAAGGCGACCGAGGCCGATAAGAGCGGCCGCGCGCGCGGCGGGCGGTTCCTGCCGTACACGCAGACGCGCTGCGCAGTGCTTGCCCGCATGGGGGCGGTGGTCTTCGCGTGGGACATGACCGGCTGGGGCGAGTCGACCCAGGTCGCCCACGATGACCCCAACGTCATGACCATTCAGCATTACTCGAGCATGCGCGCCGCCGACTTCATCCAGTCGCTCGACGGCGTGGACCCCAAGCGCCTCGGCGTGACGGGCGAGTCGGGCGGCGGCACGCAGACGTTCATCCTGACGGCCCTCGACGACCGGGTGACGGCGGCCGCCCCCATCGTCATGGTCTCGGCCCACTTCTTCGGCGGGTGCCAGTGCGAGTCGAGCCTGCCTATCCACAAGAGCGCCACGCACGACACCAACAACACCGACATCACCGCCATGACCGCCCCGCGGCCGCTCCTGGTGGTCTCGTGCGGCGGCGACTGGACGAAGAACGTGCCCGGCGTCGAGTTCCCATACATCTGGAACGTGTACCGCCTGTTCGGCGCCACCAACAAGGTCGAGAACACGCACCTGCTGGACGAGGGGCACGACTACGGTCCGACGAAGCGCCTGCCGATGTACCGGTTCTTCGCCAAGCAACTGCACCTTGCCCTGAAAAACGTGGCGCGCGACGACGGCACGGTCGATGAGTCGGACGCGGTCATCGAAGACATGGAATCGCTGTGCGTTTTCACCAAGGACCATCCCCGCCCGGCCCACGCCCTCAAGGACGGCCAGGCGGTGGCCGAGGCCCTCGAGGCCCAGAAGAAGGCGGCGGCGAAGTAGTGGCGCGTTTACACGGCGATCCTACGAATTCACCTCGCGCCGGGGCATCAGGCCAAGGATGCCGACGGCTGACACCGCGGCGCTCAGGATGCCGCAGACCGCCACACGCACGAGGCTCAGCCCCGCCAAGCCTTCCCCGGCGGCGACGGCGGCGATGGTGTAGGCGAGGCCGCCCAGTCCTATGAGTAGGATGACGGCGGAAGAGACCGTCTGGGCGACGGGCCGGGGGGCCGCTGGTTCGGCGGCAGCCTCGGGCGCCTCCGTGGCCGGCTCGGCGACTTCCTCGGGTTCTTCGGCCGGCGCCCCAGGCTCCTCGGCCGCTTCCTCCGGTTCTTCGCGGTGCGGATGCTCGGCGATGATGCGCTGAGCGTCGGCCAGGCGGCCGGACGGCACCAGGACCGAGCACTGCTGCGGCTCTGCTGCCATCAGCGTGGCCAGCGGCGACTTGACCCACGCGGGAACGTTGTTGGACTTCAGGAGTGCCGCGAGCATTTCGGCCCCGGCTAGCGTGCCCTCGATGGCGGCCACGGCCAGCCCGCCGTCCTGGTAGGCCTCGGGGTCGGTCGGCAGGCCGAGTTCCTCGGCCCGCTTCTCGAGGTACCGATCATACGGGTCGTCGTTGGGCATGGTTGTCTCTCCCGCGGTCCTCCAGGCCGGGGCGGCGCCCCGGCGGGGCCAGAGCGACATGATGCCGGGGCTTTGCCGCGGCCCGCATCATCGGCTGCGCCTGCCCCGGCCGCCCTCGGCCTTCCCATTATTCTAGATTGTTGCGGGCGCCCTGCAACCCCTCATCGGCTATAATACCGCAGCGCGACTTCACGCCGTGCGCGGTGGGTCTCCCGACCCACCGCGCAGGAGGCGCCCTGCGGCGGCCAGAAAACGCATGCGCGCGGCGGGTCAGGAGACCCGCCGCGCAATGTGGCGCTGTAGTGATAATCTTGGAAGGGGGGATGGGCGGCCAGGAATCCCGGACTGAAAGGACATCACGTGCTCAAGATGATCGAAGTCGTCGGCACGTCGCCGACCAGTTTCGCCGAGGCCACGAAGGCGGCCGTCCAGGCTCGGCTGGCCGCGGGCGAGAAGGTCCACTTCTTCACCGTGTCGGAGTTGCGCGGCGCGGTCCGCGGCGGCCAGATCGAGTTTCAGTCCGTCATCAAGATGGCGGTCGAAGGCTGACGCCGGCGCCGGCACCCGGCAGGAGAGACGCGGCGGGTCGCAAGACCTGCCGCGCGCTCATGCATCCGGCTCGCCGCCTCCGTCAGAACCCCTTGAGGAACTTCCGCTCGGCCTTGAACATCCGGTCGAACATCTCCTTGATCTCGGCCGGCGAGCATACGGCGGCGGTGAGCGGGTCGAGCAGCAGGGCGAGCATGGCCTTCCGGCGGTCGCCCTCGACGCACGCCTCGGCCGTCAGTTTGTTGACCGACATGTGCTGGCGGTTCAGGGCCGCGCACTCCTCGGGCAGCGGGCCGAAGTGGACCGGGTTGTACCCGTTCTTATTCACGAGGATCGGCACCTCGACGACGCCGTCGAACGGCAGGTTGTCAATCAGGCCCGTGTTCCACGTCGAGCCGTGGAAGACGAAGGGCTTATCGGTGAGGATCGACTGGATGATGCTCGAGGCGTATTCATAACTGCGTCCGACCTTGATCTCTTCCTTGCCGGCCATGAGTCGGGCCCGCCACTTGTCGGCATTGGCGCGCCAGGTCGGCCACTCGTTGGCGTAGAAACTGTCGCCGCCCAGATACTCCGGCCGGCAGTAGCGCTTCCGCAGCTGCCTGCGCTTGCGGTAGTAGGGGATGTACTCGCTGAAGTGCCCGCTCGACTCCGTGACGAAGTACCCGAAGTGCAGCATGAAGTCCAGCCGCACGGGGTCGCGCTCCCACAGTTTCTTGTCGCGCGCGGCACGCCTCTTGAGGGCGGGGTACAGGTCGCGGCCCTTGTGCTCAAGTCGCGTGAACCACGCCATGTGATTCAGGCCGGCGCACTCCCAAATGAGTTCCTCGTACGGCACCTGGCAGTAGTCGGCCATGAGGCGGCTGGTGCCCTGGACGCTGTGGCACAGGCCCACGACCGGCTGGTCGGTGACCAGCATGGCCGCGTGGGTCATGATGCTCATGGGGTTGGTGTAGTTGAGGATGAAGGCGTCGGGGGCGAGTTGCCCGATGTCGCGGAGGACATCGACCCAGACGGGGACGGTCCGCATGGCCTTGAAGATGCCCCCGGGGCCGATCGTGTCGCCGATACACTGGCTGACGCCGTACTCGAGCGGGATGTCATTGTCGATCCGCACGGTCTGGACGCCGGAGACCTCGATGGTGTTGGTGACGAAGTCGGCGCCCTCTAGGACGCGCCGGCGGTCGGTGGCGGTCTTGATGGTCCAGGCCTTGTCCTTGCCGAGCCTCTCGGCGATGGTGCGCACCAGGCCCTCGGCCAGGCGGAGCCGCTTGGCGTCGATGTCGACGAGGCATATCTCGCCGCCGTCGACGCCTTCCATCTGCATGATGTCGCCGGAGAGGCTGTGCGTGAACCCGCTCCCGGCCCCGAGCATGACGATGCGAGTCATAGCGTCTCCTTCCAGGTTCCCTAAAGTCTGTCCAGCGCGCGGCGGCCTTGAGTTTGGACCGCTAAGCCTATCGGTAGGGGGCGCGTTGTCAAGCGCGATTGTGCAGCGCAATTGTGCAGCGGGAAGGGAGTGCGGTTTCTGAGTAACGTCGCGGCAGATGAACAACAAGGCTCGTGCGCGGCGGGTCGCCCGACCCACCGCCCTACACACTTCGGCACGCGCGCTGCGGATTTGGGTGACCCGCCGCGCAGATGCCTGTCGATATCTGGCTACTCAGAGGGCGGGGGCGGCGCCGCTTCGGGCGGCGGGGACTTCGCCGGGGCCGACGGAATCGTGCTTGAGCCTCCCTCGGCCCGGTGCTTGTCCAGCAGTTTCCAGTAGTCCTGCGACCGGAACTCGCGGTCCTCGCCGGTGATCTTCGTCAGGGCCTCGCGGACGGTGGGCTGCGGCACGACCTCGATGATGGTGCGGTGAATGGTCACGCGCGGGTTATCGACCCGCAGGCACGACCCGATAGGGATGACCCCGATCGTCGGGTCCCAGCCGACGGCGCCCTCGGCCACCACGGGCGTCACGTCGGCGATGTAGGTGACTACGGTTCCAGAGAAGAAGTACGAGCTGGGTCCGCTGCCGCCGCTGCCGCGAGGGGCGTCGTACGTCACGACTCGCGGCTCCTGGGTCTTGAGGTGCCCGATGAGGGCGGGCACGGCCCGCCACTCGCGCATCTCGCCGAGGGCGTACGCGGCTCGCTGGAGCGCCTTCTCGGACCCGTTCAGGGCGTTGACGAGCATCGGCACGCCGCGGTCGGCCGTCCGCGACGCCAGGGCTGCCACGGCCGCCTTGTACACGTCGACCGACACGTCGCCGAGGGTGAACTTCACGAGATACCTGGCGGCTTCCTCGCCGGGGATCTGGCCGAGGGCCTCGCAGGCGAGTTTGCGCATCTCGACGCCGCCGACGCCCAGGATGCGGTTGATCGGCTCGGCGGCCGCCGCCTCGCGGAACAGCAGGATCTGCTCGCGGCCTATCGCCCAGGATGCCGGGTCGGTGGTGCCCAGGTACCGGATGGCGATGGCCTGGACGTCCTGCGCGATGCTCCGGCGCCGCTCGGGCGAGGTCTGCTCCACGACGACGGTGGTCGGCCCGATGGCGGGGGCCGCGACGCCGGCATCCGAAACGTGCTTCCACTCGGCGCCGCGCTTCACGAATCCCAGCGAGCCGCGGGCTTCCTTGTTGTCCGGGTCGCGCTGGACGGCGGATTCCCAGTGTTTGCGGGCGCGGTCGGCCAGGTTATGCGACTCGCACCACTTGGCCAGGGCCACGTGGCCTGCGGCCGAGTCTTCCATCGTCAGGACGCGGTCGATGTATTCGCGCTGGATCTGGATGGATTCGTCGATCGCCAGGGCGGGGGCGGCCAGCAGAAACCCGACACAGACGACTGGCATCAGCCGCACCATCGCCATCTCCTCGCAGGGTTACCCCGTCTGCATTCTATCCTACTATACGGCCGGAACTGCCGGTTTATTCAGCGAAAAAGGGCATGGTTCACAAGCCCCACGCACCGCGTGGGGATGAACCGGGTTGAGGCATCCCCCGGCGGTGCCGGGGGCTTACTGGGTGCTCATCCCCGGCGGGGGTGAACCATGCCCGAAAAAGGGCCGCCCGGGCAGCGGGAGAGTGCCGCCCGGGCGGTCGTCGCGATGCACGAGCCCGCGGCGGGCTCGATAGACTACAGGGGGGTGCCCGGCGTCTCGGGCTTGCCGGGCTCAACCGCGGGCGGCTTATCGGCCGGCGCGGGCCCGGCCTCGACCTTGATGTTGATCTGGGTCGTGGCCTCCATGTTCTGGAGTTTCTTCAGGATCTCCGGGGGCACCTTGGCCCGCTCTTCGTCGGTCGTGATGGGGCCGTCGAAGAGCACTCTGCCGTCCTTGTCCTTGGCGACAAAGTGCTTCTTGCCGTCGGTGATGGTGAGGGTCAGCGTGTGCTCGCCGTCCGACATCGACACGCTGGCCGACGCCGAGGCGCTGCCCGGCGCGGCCAGGTTGCCCATGCGTCTGGCGTGCTCGGCCAGGGCCCTGGCCCGTGCGGCCTCGGCCTCCGCCCGGGCGCGCTCGATCTTCTTCATGGCTTCCTGGTTGCCCCATTCATGCATGGGTTCCAGGTTCTGGGTGGTGTAGGGCACCAGCAAGGAGCGGAACCAGGCTTGCCCCGGCTCCTCCGGTCCGATCACCTGCTCCTTCTCGATCAACTCGGCCGTGACCTTCTGCTCCTTCGCCTCGCGGATGACGGCCAGGGTGACCTTGTCGCCCGGCTTCTGGAGTCGCACCAGGACCGCCAGTTGGGGCGGGTTGACGAGGATCTGGTCGCCCAGTCTGACGAGGACGTCGTGCGGCCGGAGGCCCGCCTTGGCCGCCGGGCTGCCCTCTTCCACAAAGTCGACCACCAGGCCCGTGCCTTTGCCGAGTTTCAACTGGTCGGCGATGAGGTCGCCGGCCTTTGACGCCGCCACGCCGAGGTACGCCACCTTGACCTTTTTCGCCGGGCCGGGCGGCATTGCGGGGATCGCGATGAAGCGGACGCCGCCCTCGCCGCCCGGAGGCGGCACCGGCGTGCCTGGCGGCAGCGGCGCCGTTATCCTGATCGGCCCGAGCGACGGCGCCCCCGGCGGCAGCGGCGCCGCCGCGTCGGCCGGCGGCAACTCGGGCACCGTCACGATGATCGTCCCTTCGCCGGTCGCGGCCTGCCCGCTTTCCGCCGCCGATGTCCACGCGGCGCCCAGGCCCACGATCGCGGCTACGGTCAGGCATTTCAGTAACTTCATTGGTTTCTCCTTGTTCAGTGTGCGGTACACATGTACTGCTCGGCGCCTAATCAATCGGCGCCTTGATCAGAATGATTTCCTCGCGAGGGATGGTCATTTCGGTTTTCGTGCCGCGCGCGGCATCGATCCACTGAACGTGCTCGAGCGCCTGGTGCCGGAACTGCCTGAGGGGCGTCCGGCCGTCGGGCACCACGACGCCCTCGTACGACAGTTGCGACCAGTTGCGCTGGAGGCGCACGGGCTCGGCAGGCGAGGGCGCCTGCGCAACGCCGGCGGGCGGCGGCAAAACGGGCAACTTCGCCGGACCGCCGGGGCCCGCCAGCATGATGATGGCGGCGGCTGCGGCGGCCGCCACGCCGGCCGTGGCGGCGGTCCACAGGATGATCCGCAGCCGCCGGCGCCTGCCCACGACCCTGGCGTCGAGCGACGCCGCGGGTTTCCGCAGCGGCATCTCGCGCAAGAGGTTCTCGATATCACTGGTCATGGCTTGGTCCCGCCACTCGTTTGACCTTCTCGCCCAACTTCTCGATGGCCCTTCGGTATCGCGACGCCACGGTCTGGAGCGGTTCGCCGAGTGCCTTCGCCATCTCCTCGAACGTCAGGTTGCCGTATATCCGCATGACGACGGCCTCGCGCTGGTCTTCGGGGAGCGATTCAACGGCCTCGCGCACGAGGCGGTGCTCTTCGGCGGTGATGATCTCCGACGCCGGGTCCGCCGGAAGCCCGTTGTAGATCGAGGCCGGCTCGACGCCGGCCGCCGCCTCCTGCCGCCGCAACTGGTCGAGGGCGGTGTTGCGGACGGCGGCGAAGACGTACGGCACCAGGTCGCCTCCGGGCCGGGCGGCCGTCTTCCACAGCCGCGCGAACGCCTCCTGAATGGCGTCCTCGGCCCGGCCCGGGCACCGGGTGATGGCCAGGGCCAGCGTGTACAGGCCCTGCCGCCGCTCCCAGTAGATTCGTTCGATCGCCTGTCGCACGCGTGCTCCCGAAGTCGGCCGCCTTCACCATTGAACACGGCTGCCGCAGGTAAGTTTATGCAGGAAAACCGGGACAGGGCTAGTGGCCTGACCGAAGTGCGCACGAGCGCGGCGGGTCAATACCCCAGGCCCGCGAGTTGCCTGACGAGTGCCTTGACCGCCTCGGCGCTCTTGTCGAAGGCGGCCTTTTCATCGGGCGTGAGGTCGAACTCCAGCACGTCCATGACGCCGCCGGCCCCGAGCCGCGCGGGGACGCCCACGAAGTATCCGCCCACCCCGTATTCCTTGTCGCAGTAGGCCGCGCAGGGGAGGACCCGCCGCTCGTCGCTGAGGATCGCCTGGGCCATCTCGACGGCCGCGGCGGCCGGGGCGTAGAACGCCGACCCGGTCTTGAGGAGCGCCACGATCTCCGACCCGCCGCAGCGCGTCCGCTCGACGAGGCGGTCGATCTTGTCTTTCGGCAGGCACTTGGCCAGCGGCACGCCGCCGATGCTCGAATGGCGCACCAGCGGCACCATCGTGTCGCCGTGGCCGCCCAGGACGAACGCCTGGACGTCCTTGGGGCTCGCGCCGGCCTCCATGGCGATGAACGTCCGCATGCGGGCCGAGTCGAGGACGCCCGCCATGCCGACCACCCGCTTGGGCGGCAGTCTCGAGACGCGGTGCGCCAGGCTCGTCATCGCGTCCACGGGGTTCGACACGATGATGAGGATGACGTTGGGGCTGGCGGCCACGAGGTTCTTGACGACGCCCGAGACGATCTCGGCGTTCCTGGCAAGGAGGTCGTCGCGGCTCATGCCGGGCTTGCGCGCCAGGCCGGCCGTCACGATGGCCAGGTCGCTCCGGGCCGTGGCCGCATAGTCGGTCGTGCCGGTCACCGAGTGGGCGAACCCGACGATGGGGGCCGCCTGCTGAAGGTCGAGGGCCTTTCCGGCCGCCAGGCCGTCGACCACGTCCACCAGGACGATGTCGCCGAGGTCTCGCATGGCGGCCCAGACGGCGCACGACGCCCCGACGCTGCCCGCCCCGACGATCGTGATCTTTGGGTGGGTCATGGAAGGCTCCTTGTGCTGGCCGGGTCGACGGGTCGGATTATAGACGGCGGCGCGGCGTGGTCAATGAAGAAGGAAGGTTGCCCGACACGAGAGGCAAAAGAGATGAGTCTGGCGGGGTCGCCCCGGCGACTCCTCGACAAGCCCACCGGCGAAGCAACCAATCTGACAGGCTTTTCGCTTCTCGCCGTTTTTGCCTACGTCCCTACGTCCCTATGTCCCTACGTGCCTTCTTTCATGCCCTCGGGTGATACTTCTTGTGGATGGCCTTCAGGCGGTTCTGGTCCACGTGCGTGTAGATTTGCGTGGTGCCGATGTCGACGTGGCCGAGCATCTCCTGGACGGCCCTGAGGTCGGCGCCGCCCTCCAGCAGGTGCGTGGCGAACGAGTGCCGCAGGGTGTGGGGGCTCACGCGCCGGCTGACGCCCGACCTGACGACGTATTTCTTGACGAGCCGCCAGAGCGTCTCGCGTCCCATACGCCTGCCGGTGTGCGTGAGGAAGAGGTGCTCGTCGCCCAGGCTGTCGAGCCCCGGCCGCTCGCTGGTAAGGTACGCCTCGAGCGCCTCCAGTGCCCGCCTGCCTACCGGCACGATGCGTTCCTTGCGTCCCTTGCCGATGCAGTGGGCGTACCCGACCTCGCGGTTGACGCTTCGCACCGTCAGGTCGGCCACTTCGCTGGCCCGTGCCCCGGTGGCGTAGAGTATCTCGAGGATCGCCTTGTCGCGCAGGGGCCAGCGGTCCTCGTCGGCGTTGGGCGCCGTCAGGAGCCGGTCGACGGCGCGGCGGTCGAGGACCTCGGGCAGCGTCATCCACAGGCGCGGGCTCTCGAGGTGCTCGGTTACGTCGCGCGGCACCAGTCCTTCGCTGCTCATGAAGCGGAAGAGCATGCGGATGGCCACCAGGGCCCGGCTGACGCTCGGCACGGCTAGGTTGCGCGGCGGGGCCTTCTCTTTAGTCAGGAAGTCGATGACCTGCTCGGCGGTGATGGCGGGCCAGTCGTCGGCCTCCTGGGCGCCCACGAATTCGGCGAACCGCTGGAGGTCCCGCTGGTACGCCTGGAGCGTGTTGACGCTCAGGCCGCACTCTATGGTCAGGTAGTCCAGAAAGGCGTCGATCGGGTTGGCGGAAACCTGGAGCACGGGTTTAACATCGTCGCGCGTCGGCAATACGCTTGAGCGAAAGTCCGGCAAGCACAAGACGGCACAACCCCGGCCGCCCCGCTCGCCGGGGCGCGTGTTAGTGCTACAGCCCTACTGCCGTAGCGCCACTTGACGCTGTGCGCGGTGGGTCTCCCGACCCGTACGTGTTTGGCGTTGTCATTCCGAGCGAGCGCAGCGAGTCGAGGAATCTCGCTGTGGTCGTTGCCGTTCGGACATTCGCACGGCGAGACCCCTCGACTCGCTG
>Ga0315289_10012515_pt1 | contig 11943 bp, 6 predicted proteins | sample YL17G11_40_MG_FD_203452 | JGI IMG/M metagenome (GOLD analysis project Ga0315289, IMG submission 203452) | Sediment microbial communities from Yellowstone Lake, YNP, Wyoming, USA - YL17G11_40 | ecosystem: Environmental > Aquatic > Freshwater > Lake > Sediment | place: USA: Wyoming | collected...
AGGCTACAAGCCGGGCGTGCCCAAGACAGTGGTCTGCCCGCGTTGCCTGGAGCAGTTCCCAGTCGAGCAGATGCTGTTCACGGATTACCAGGGAAGCGCCCCGGTGCGCACCAGCTACACTTTGCTGCACCGGGCCTTGCGGCAGCCCTTGCCCTACCCCACCAATGCCAAGGGACAGCGGCTGACCCGGAAGCTGTGCCCCCTCTGTGGCCACAGCGACGGGTTGCCCCACACCGCGGGCAACCAAAGCAACCTGGTCATCGGGGTGATCGGAGGGAAGCGTGCGGGCAAGAGCAGCTACATCTGTTCGTTGGTCGAACAGCTCCAGACTCGGGTGTGCTCCGGCCTGGACGCCGCATTCCTCTCGGTCAGCGACGAAGGACAGCGGCGCTACGAGGAAGAGTTTTTCAAGACTCAGTTTGTCCGGAAGATGGAGGTGCCCGTCACCGTAGGCACACCCGCGCCTCTCATCTACGAGCTCACCGTCAATGGCAAGCGATTCGGCGAGGAACGCAACCGCTCGGTGACTTTGGCCTTCTACGACACGGCTGGGGAGAACCTCCAGGATCCCACCGCCGTGCGGCACATGGTGCGCTATCTCCAGAAGGCTTCTGGAGTAATGTTCCTGATTGATCCGTTGCAGGTGGATGCGGTGCGCGGCAAGGTGCCCGCCTCGGTCAAGCTGCCTGAGACCTTGCCGGATGCCCAACCGGACCGGGTGATCAACAACGTCATGAGCGAGCTGCGCCAGGCCAATGCCCTGGATCGCAGCGGCCGGCTCACGATACCGGTGGCCGTGGTGCTGACCAAGTGCGACGTGCTGCGTGACCTGGGCCTGATCGAGCCTAACCGTCAGTGGTGCGATGAGGCCTGGCACGTCGAGTCGTTCGACCGCGAACTACACGACGACATGGCCGGCATGATGAGCGAGTACGTCTCGCTGTGGAGCCGGGCGGCTTACAACGTGGTCACCGCCCACTTCAGCCGTTTCGCCTTTTTCGGGGTTTCGGCCACGGGCTGCGGCGTCAACCTGCGCACCGCCCAGTACCCGTTCGTGTCGCCCTGGCGGGTGGAGGACCCGCTGCTGTGGTTGCTGGCGGAGCTGGGGGTCATCCCCGTCCGCAAAGGAGAACTCTAGTTATGGCTATCGAGCAGATGACCGTCACCGACTGCCCCGCGGGGCGCGGCTTCGACCCCAACGCGGCGGGCTACCAGATCAAAGCCTGTTCCCCCGGCCTCACGCCGGAGGAACGCCTGAAGCTCAAGCGGATCTCGGAACGTTACGGTGAGGCGGTCTATGCGGACGCCCCGCGCGCCGCGCGGGCGCGCGAGGACGACTGGCGGCAGCAAGGCGCCGGTTACGTGGCCTTTCCCAGCGAGGTTTTGCGCGAGTTTCCCGTCATCTGGAGTTACGACCAGTTGTCGGAGGAGCGCTTCGCGCTGACCCGCGTCGGCTACGCGGGTTGGACGCATGACAACCGCACCGGCAGTTTCTTCGCCCACTCGCTGGTTTTCGCGCCGGAGATCCTGGAGGCGGTCCGCTGGAACCCGCTGGCCCTGGCGCGTGCCGGCCTGTTTGAGAGTCGCGACACCAGTGAGCAGACCTCCCTGCCGGCTCTGCCGGACTCGGGCGTCGGAACCGCCGCGGCGGGCGCGCCGAACCAGCGCATCCTGCTCAATGCGCCCTACGACGACCAGCTCGAAGCCATGCTCTCGGCCCTGTGCACCGCCAGCCCCGCCACCCGCCCGATGCTGGTGTGCCTGCCCGAGTGGCGCCCGGGCGGCTCACTAATCGAGGTTCTGCTGGAACTTCTGCCCCCTGCGGCTCGCTGCCGCACTACTTTCTCCACCTACGAGAGTAAGCGCGACTGGCTGCCGCCCGGCCCCACCGGCGAGCGGCCCACCGGCATGAATGCGCCCCATCACCTGGCCGCTTTTTACGGCGGCGAGGGCATTTCGCTGCGTTTGCTGCCGCACGAGTACCAGGCCAAGTTCGCGCTGTTCAACCTCGTGGACCACAAGCACAGCGACAACATCCCGGCGCGCCGCTACGCCAGCTTCGCCGCGTCCTGCCTTCGGGATGGCAGGCTGGCACGGCTGGCCGAGCATCATATGCTCACCCAGCGCCTGGAGGCGGGCCGCGACATTGACGCTTGGGACAAGCTGATCCCTGCGGTCGGCGTGCTTGACCCGAGCTTGGACCCTCAAGAATTGCTAGCGGCGGCCGAGGCACTGCTCTCGGTAGGCACGGCGGAGGCTATCCCTGAGGTGCGAGATCTGGCCTTCAGCGCGATCAAAGGAAGCAGGGCGCGCACGGCCGGGGCACTGCTCAAGGCTTTCGGACAGGCGCGGGAAGCGGTCTTGCTGGCGGCACTCAAGCAAGTGCTCGACACGCCCGAAGCCACGTTGGCTCCCGCACCGGCTCCCGATCGCGCCGCTCTGACCGACCTGCTGCTGACCGGTGTGGCCGCAGCTCAGAAGGCCCCCGAGACAGGCCCGCCGCTGGAGTGGTTGCTGGTGGCCTGCTTCTCGGCGGCTCGCGACGCAGCGCGCCTCCCGGAAGTCTGGGCCACCTGCGGCAACTCGGTGGTCAAGCCGCTGCTGGCAGGCGAGTGGACGGCCCAGACCAGGCAGCTTGCCCGGAAGCTGGAAGCCATCCTGACGCCCGAAGAGGGTCCGGACGGCAACGCCTACCTCAACCTGAAGCTGCTGGAGGCTGGCGGGCTGGCGGAGGCGCAATTCATCGCCGGGCTGGACAAGGTCGCCCGCGCCTCGCCCCGCTGCTCGGATCCGAACAAGGTGACCGCGGAGTTGGTCCGTATCGCCCGGGCGCGGTTCAAGGATCCGCCGCAACGCACCGCGGAAGTCCTGGGCCGGTTGGCCGAGATGGCCGAACAGCAAGTGGGCGGCCCCTCGACGTTGTTTCAGGCCTACCGTGAGGAGTCGGACGCGCTGGAAAGCCGGCAGCACGAGGTGCGCCGTAAGCTGGCCGACGAGGGCGTCACCCACATCCTGTGCCGCGAGATGATCGAGGATGTACTGCCCTGGGAGGAGAGGGAGAGCGCGGAGAAGTTCAGGTCCAACTGGGCGCCCTTGCTCAAGACGCACGGCAAGCTGACGGACACCGCCAGAGCCGAAGTCGCCCGGCGGCTGCCCGGCATGCGCAGCCCTGAAGGGGAGTTCCCTCTGGCTGAGCGGCTGCTGCCCGACCCGCAGGACCGGTCGGCCACCGAGCCCGGCGCGGTCGCCCTCTACGACGCCCTCGCCTTAGCGCTGCCCCTGCGACCCCTCTCGGACAAGTGGCGCCAGCGGCTGCCACATATTCCCGGCGGCCTGTCCCGCCTGGCCGCCGCCCGCCTGGGCTTGATGCGCTTCATGCGCGAGGTCGAGGAGGTCTCCGGCCGCGACACCTGGTCCATCCTGGAGTTCCCGCACGCCCGCGCCGAGTGGCGCAACGTCGAGGAGCTGGAGCCGGAGGAAAAACAAAAGGCGCTGAAGTGGTGCGTTCACACGCTGGATTGTGTCGGCATTTCCAGGCCGGAGGAGGCCGAGGCGCTGCTGGCGGCGCTGCGATCGGCGGGAAAGCGCACGGCCGAAGATGCCGCGGATGCGATCGAAGAATTGCTCGAAGGCCGCGACCCCGCCAGCGCGGTGATCCTGGCCACCGCCTTCGCCCGCGGAGCCCTGGAGGGTCACAGGAGCGCCAGGGACTGGGGCGGGATCCTGAGAACTGTCCTGGAGCGCTTCGACCGCGAGACCAGGAAGCTCTTGAGAGAGCATCTCGAACACCGTTTCACCCGCCGCGACGTTGACTATGCGTTCCGCCTGGAAGATCTGTACCGGGATCTGGGTTGGCCCGCGCCCAAGGCGGCCGCGAAGCCCCGCGCCGCTGCGGAAGGAGCCGTCGAGGGCGGCTCCGAGCCCGGCATCGTCGAGAAGGCCTGGGGATGGCTGAAGAGAGCGCGGGGCGGCTCCGGCGAGCCGCCCAGGTCCGGCGACAGGTGAGGGCCAAGTGAAAGAGCCACCACCCGAGATGGTCTTTACGGCGAGGAGGTAAGCAGCTATGGCGCGACGGCGCATGTACGTCTTCGAGCGGGCGTATGTGGACTACGCCACCCGGGTCCGCCGCTTCCTCTCGCGGCTGGGGGCGCTGTGCCGAGGTGTCTGGGAGTGGTTTTGGGAGGGGGCGGGCGCGGTGGCCATCGAGCTGCTGCTGCGCATCCTGATCGTAGTCTCCGCGGTCGGCATGGCCGTGGCTTACGTCCGCTACGAGAACTCGCATGGGCGCGGGTTCTCGGCCAGCATGCTGGGCGTCTTCCTGGTGATCATCCTCTACGCGGTGGTCCTGCTGTGGGGCTGGAAAGCGCTGGTGCATTTCCTGGCGCGGCTGGTTTCGGGGGCCTCGGCGGCCGGGGTGGTCCTGGCGCTGGCCCTGGCTGCGCTGGCGGTCGCCACGGGCGTGTTCTCGGGGTACTTTCTGATCCTGTTCGCGCTCACTGCCCTGTCCTGCCTGGTGTTCGTTCCGCTGCGCGTGGCGCAGTGGCTGTGGCTGCTGTATCGCCGCATCAGCTACCGCTGCCCCCACGGTGACTGCTCCTACACCGGGCTGCCCATCTACATCTGCAAATGCGGCACCGCCTACCATGACCTGCATGCCGGCTTCTACGGCCTGCTGCATCACACCTGCCGGCACAGCGACCAGGAGGAGATCGAGCTGCCCACCATGGACATCCTGGGCCGCAACAAGCTGCCGCGACTGTGCGGCGGCTGCCAGCGCGCCATCACGCACACGGACTGGGGCGAGCTGGCGGAGTGGCCCATCGCTTTGGTGGGCGGACCTTTCACCGGCAAAACCGTGTGGCTGGTGCAGGCCATTCGCCTGCTGCGGGAGCACTTCGGGGCGCTGCGCGGCTCGGTGGCCCTGAGCTCCGACGAGCAGAAGGGTAGGTATGCCGGCCTGGAAGGCGCGCTGGTACGCGGGCAGCCTCCGCCCAAGACGCTGGGCGGCATCTCCGAAGCTTGGGGGCTGGCGGTGCGGGTGCCCAAGGGTCAGCGCTATCCCAAGGGGCTGCGCTCCTTGCTCTACATGTTCGACAACCCCGGCGAGGTTTTCGGCTCGATGCGCGATCTGGGGCAGATGCACGCCATCGGTCACCTGAAGGGCATCCTGCTGGTGGTGGATCCGTTCTCGCTGCCCGCGCTGTCGGAGGAAGGCCGCCGCATGGGCCAGGACCTGAAGGCCTCTGAGACCCCGCTGCTGACCGTCACCGGGAACCTGATCAACGCCGTCAACCAGTACCTCAAGGTGCGTCCGGGCGAAAAATGCCGGGTGCCCCTGGCGATGGTGCTGACCAAGGCCGACGCGCTGCCGATCGAGCAGCATGCTTACCTGGCCGACCTGCTGCCCGGCGACGGGCGAGCGGCGGGCGCGGCGCTCAGTGCCCGCTGCCGCGGGGCCATCGACAAGCTGGGCGGCGGGCCCAGCCTGCGGGCTTTGGAGCTGAACTTCTCCAACGTGCGGTGCTTCGCCTGCTCGGCCTTGGGCCGTATGCCGCGGGTCGGCGACAGCCGTCCCTTCGCGCCTGCCGGGGTGCTCGATCCCTTCCTGTGGGTCCTGGACTGCGCCGTGCGGCCGCGCTCAACCGAAGACTAGAAACTCGGTACAATGCATTCGTGCAAGCATCTGCACGCGACATCATCGCCGAAACCCTTCGTAACATGCGTGAGGGCCTGGAACCGCTCCAGTACTCGACCCTGGCGCCGGCCGTCTATCACGTCTACCTGCACGGGAAGGACTTCGAGCGGCTGCGCGGCGTCTTCCCGCGCATCGTGGAAGAGGCCGAGCGGGCGCTGGATGAAGAACTCCGGCGACTGAACACCCCCACGGGCCTGGGACGCCTGGTGGAAAAACTCCCCTGGCTGCGCAAGCCAGCGCCCAAGGTGGAATGCGCCCAGGGCGGCTGGCAACTCTACTTCCACGAGGACGTAGACGAGGAGCTCCAGCCCGGCGAGATCCTGATCCATTCCGAGCTGGCCCTCCCGCCCAAGCCGGAACTCGGCGCTGGCATGATGACCAAGCGCGTCGCCACCCGCTCCGGTGACCAGAAGGTTGCCAGCCAGAGCTTCGAGCCTGGGACCGCGCCGCAGCCCGTCGAGCCGGTCTACGCCCAGATCCATTACGAGGATGACCGCGGCCCGCAGACCTGCCTGGTCAAGAAGAACTCGATCGTCATCGGGCGCGGCGGCGCGACCCATTGGGTGGACCTGCGCCTCTACACCAAGCCCGACGTCTCCCGCGAGCACGTCCGCATACGGCGCGAGCCGGCCACGGGCGAGTTTTTCATCAAAGACGTCAGCCAGTTCGGCGCCACGGTGAACGGGGAGCCGGTCCCGTCGAGCATCGAGACCACCGGCGACGAGAAGCACGACCGAAACATCGAAGTGCCGCTGCCGGACCATTCGCGCATCGTGCTGGCCGAGGTCTTGACTCTGGATTTCGAGGTGGTGACCCCGCCGTGACGCTGCTGTGGTGGCTCCGCTATCCCTTTCTCCTGCTGGCGCTGACGGTGGTGGCGCTGCTCGTGTTCTCGAACCTGTGGGAGGACCGGTAGTGTCCTGCTTCGCAAGTTCGTTGACAGCGGGAACTGGTGCGGCCGACAGGCTGAAGGAGGGTGCTGAAGAAGGCCTTGGACAAGCTGAAGCATGTCCTACCTGGGCGCGTAAACGCTTGAGATGGCTTTGTGGGACATGCTTTAGCTTGTCGTCCTCGGGCCTTGAAGTAGGCCTTCTTCAGCACCCTCTGAAGGCCTGTCCCACGAGGCAGCATGGTCCGGGTATTTGTGAAGCAGGACGCTAGCAGCATGGCCGCTCCAACTCTGAAGTGTGCCGCAGTCACTGATCCCGGCCGCCGCCGGGAGAACAACGAGGACCGCTTCCATTGCGACCCGCAGCGCGGCGTTTTCGCAGTGATCGACGGCGTGGGCGGCGAGGCTGCGGGCGAGCAGGCCGCCCAGACAGCGCGGGAAGTGCTACAGGCGCGGCTGGAGCGCAACACGGGCATCCCGGCCGAGCGCATCCGCGAGGCCATCACGCTGGCCAACAACGAGATCTATCAGTTGGCCGAGAGCCGCCCGGAGTGGAAAGGAATGGCCTGCGTGCTTACCGCGGCGGTGATCGAAGGCGGGCGGGCCACTATCGGCCACGTCGGAGACAGCCGGCTGTACAAGCTGCGCCCCGGCCGGATCGAGAAGATTACCCACGATCATTCTCCGGTGGGCGAGCTCGAGGACGGCGGCCTGCTCAGCGAGCGCGAGGCCATGCAGCACCCGCGGCGCAACGAGGTCTACCGGGACGTGGGCAGCGAGCCTCATGCTCCCGAAGACGACGGCTTCATTGAGCTGTTGGAGGCGCCGTTCGAGCCAACCAGCGCGTTGCTGCTTTCGACTGACGGGCTGAGCGACTTGGTCGCCTCCTCGGAGATACTCGGAATCATCGAGCGGCGCGCCGGCGATCCGCGGCGGGCGGCCCGCGAGCTGGTGGCCGCCGCCAACCGGGCCGGCGGCCGTGACAACATCACCGTGGTGCTCGTCGAAGGGGCGGGATACGCCACGGCCGTGCGGCGCGCCCGGCTTCGCGCAGCTCTACGAAAGGTATTTGGCGGCTTGCTTGGGGGCCGAAAGGGGGACCGCGATGGCGGTGACGCGTAGCCGGGCCGGCGACCGGGCACACAGGCCTCCCGCGCCCGCGGGCCGGGAGCGCGAGACCCTCGGCCTGCTGGCGGCCTCGCTGGTGGTGCTCTTCGGCCTGGCGCTGGTCTACTTCGCCAAGACGCACGACTTCGCAACCCTCGAAGACCAGCTTCAGCGGGGGCAGATTGTGGATCTGGGCAAGGCCCACGATGCCGCGCAGCTCGCGCCGCAGCTTGAGGTCTTCCGCAATCCGGCCGACCGCGCCTCCGCCGCCGCGAAGATTCACGAGTATCTGAGCGGGCACGGCACGCCGCCCAACGTGGGCGCGCTGGCCCGGATCCGCGCCGCCCCGGGCGTCCCGTTGCTCACGCGGACGCAAGTGGCGCAGGTGAAGCCGCATTTCATCGTGCGTGAACCGGCGGCCTTCCGCGCGCAGCTTGCCCTGTGGATTCTGCTGTACCTGGCCTCCTTCTACGTGGTTCACGGTATCTGGCGGGCGCGGCGCTACGGAGGCGACGCCGCGATCCTGCCGGTTCTTCACCTGCTGACCGGCGTGGGCCTCATCCTGATGGTGAGCCTGCGCGACCCGCTGCGCGACACCCTCAGCTTCGTGCCCTTCGCGCAGGGCGTCGTGGGCGGTTGCGGGCTGCTGCTGGGCGCCAGCTTCCTGGATTTCGAGCGGCTGTTGGGCAGGCTCAGCTTCATTCCATTGGTCCTGAGCTTTGCGCTTTCGGCGGTGCTTATCGTTTTTGGCAGCGGCCCCGGCACGAGCGACGCCAAGGTGAACTTGGGGCCGTTCCAACCGGTCGAGGCCATCAAGATCCTGCTGGTGTTCTTCCTGGCCGGGTATTTCGCCGGCAACTGGGAGTTCCTGCGCGAGCTGAAGGAAAAGCGCACACGGCTGGCGGCGCTGACGCGGTGGATCCGTCTGCCGCGTCTGGACTACGTGCTGCCCCTGATCGTGGGCGTGGCCCTGGCCCGGGCGTTTTTCTTCCTGCAACGGGACCTCGGCCCGGCCTTGGTGATCTCGTGCACCTTCCTGTTGCTGTACAGCGTGGCGCGCAGCCGGTTCGCCCTGGGGTTGCTGGTGCTGGTGGGGGGATTCTGGGCCGGCTATCAGCTCGGATTCCCGCGCACGGTCGCCGACCGCGTGGCGATGTGGCTGGCGCCCTGGGACAACCTGGTGCGGGGCGGCGACCAAGTGGCCCAGGGGCTGTGGGCGCTGGCCTCGGGCGGGGTCTTCGGGACCGGCCTGGGACTGGGCCGGCCGGAGACTATTCCCGCCGGCCACACCGACCTGGTCCTGCCGGCGATCGGCGAGGAATGGGGATTCCTCGGGTTCCTGGCCGTCTTCGTTCTCTACGCTTTTTTGATGCGGCGCTGTCTGCGCATCGTTCGAGGCGCGCCGACCGACTACACCTTCTTCCTGGCGCTGGGCTTCGTCGGGCTGCTGGCGGTCGAACTGCTGTGGATCTCCGGAAGCGTGCTGGGGCTGCTGCCGCTGTCCGGCGTGGTCACCCCGTTTCTGAGCTACGGTCGCACGGCCATGCTGGCCAACTTCACCGCCTTCGGGATACTGCTCTCGATCTCGCGGCGGACCGGCAAGGCCGACCGCACCGCAGTCTTCCACAAGCCGCTGAGCTGGTTCGTGCGCTTCGCCGCTGCGGCGGTATTGCTGATAGTGGCCAAGGCGGCCTGGATTCAGGTGTTCCGCAGCGAAGCCGTGCTCACCGCCGGCACGTTCGTGGTTCAGGCTGACGGCGTGCGCCGCTACCAGTACAACCCCCGCCTGACCGAGATCGCCCGCCAGTTCGAACGCGGCGCCGTCTACGATCGCAACGGGTTACCGCTGGCCACTAGCCGCTTCGAGGAGCTCGAGGCGCACCGGCGGGAGTACGAGCAGCTCGGCATCTCGATCGAGAAGGTCTGTTCGCGGCTGGATTCGCGCCACTACCCGCTGGGTGAGGCGGCCTTCCACGTGCTCGGCGACTGGCGCACCCGCCTGAACTGGGCCGCCGGCAACGCGGCGTTCGTCGAGCGCGAGGCCAACCTTCGCTTGCAGGGCTGGGACGACCACGCGCGCATCGAAGAAGCTGCGGACCGCGGGACCGGCGAAGTCATTCGGGTGGTGCGTTACGATTACCGCGAGCTGGTTCCCTTGCTGCGTTACCGCAACCGGCCCGGCGCTGCGGCGGTGCAGAAGATCGTCAGCCGTAACCGCGACGTGCGCCTGTCGATCGACGCTCGCCTACAGGTGCGCGCGGCGCAGATCCTCGCTGAGCAGTCAGTGAAGGCCCGACGGGAGGCCGGCGCCATTGTGGTGCTGGATCCGGGCACGGGCGACGTACTGGCGCTGGCGAATTACCCGCTGCCCGCCGGTGGCGCGCAGCCCGAGGGCCTGCTCGATCGCGCCCGCTACGGCCTGTATCCGCCGGGCTCGATTTTCAAGCTGGTGACCGCCCTGGCCGCCCTGCGCAGGGACCCGCGCCTGGCCGAGGAAGTCCTCGAGTGCCGGCGCCTGCCCGGCGGGCGTGTCGGCAACTACGTCCGGGGCTGGGGGCGGCCCATCCGCGACGACCCCACCGACAAGCTCGCGCACGGGAAGCTCGCCATGGCGCGGGCCCTGGCGGTCTCCTGCAACGCCTACTTCGCGCAGCTTGCCGCCTACCGCGTGGGCGCCCGGCCGCTGCATGAGACCGCCAGCCTGCTGGGCATCGTTACCGCCAGTCCGGACACGCCGGAGCAGTTGCGCGACAACCTCCCGCAAGCCGGCTACGGCCAGGGTCAGGTGCTGGCGACGCCGTTCCAACTGGCGCGCGTGGCCGCCACCATCGCTAACGGCGGCCAGATGCCCTATGGGCGGTGGGCGATTGACGAGAGCAACACACGCACGCAGGGGCCGCGGCCGGTGCTGGAGCCCGCGCTAGCCGCGGAGTTGGCGAGTTTCATGCGGGCCGTGGTCACCGAGGGCACCGGGCAGGCGCTGCGCGCTTCCCTGGTCCCCGTCGCCGGCAAGACCGGGACCGCGGAGGTGGCGGGCGCGGCGTCGCACGCCTGGTTTGCGGGCTTTGCCCCGTACGGCGGCGGTGGGCGGCGCATCGCCTTCGCCGTGCTGGTCGAGCACGGCCAGTACGGCGGCGGCGTGGCGGCGACTATTGCCGGCGAGATCGTAGCGGCAGCCAGCCAACTGGGGATCTTGAGCCAGTAAGCAGGAGGAGCACCACATGGGCCTCGCGGACAGGGTCGAAAAGAAGCTCGGCGACCGGTTCCGGGAACTGGTCGAAAGAGTGATCGGGCCGGCGGAGTCCCGCGATCTGCTGGAGATTCACCACGCCATATTGGATGCGGTCGCCGGCCAGATCCAGCCGCTGCCCAGAGGCAAGCGTGTCTTCCCCTTCAACTCTCTAGCGGTGCGCATCGCGGCGCCCGAAGGCGAGCGCCGCGCCGTCTTCGAGTTGGCCTTCGCGGAGGGAAGACGCTTGGCGAACGACATCCGTGAGCGGCTGGAGGGGCTCGGCTGCCCGCCGGCGGCAGGCTTCCAGGTCGAGGTCACTTTCGGCGACGTCGCCGGCGCGAAGGCTTTTTCCATCGAGTACCAAAGACGGCTGCCTGCTGCGACGACCGCCGCGAGACTCGTCGTGCTCAAGGGCACTGCCGCCGAGCCCGCCTATGCGCTGGGAAAACGCCGGACCAACGTCGGCCGCCTGCCCGAGGTCCTGGACGATGAGCACCGCGTGCTGAGGCGCAACGACGTGGTCTTCCCGGAGGGCGACGACCCGGTGAACGCCACCGTCTCCCGCCAGCACGCCCACATCGAATTCGACCAGGAGGCCGGCTGCTTCCGCCTGTTCGACGATTCCAGCAGCTACGGCACCCGTCTCCTCCGGGAGAACCGCTCGATTCCTGTCCCCGCCGGCTCCGTGCGCGGCGTCAAGCTCGCCCCCGGCGACGAGATCTACATCGGCCAGGCCGCGGTGAGGTTTGAGACGGGGGAGTGAAAGACTGAGCCCCTTTCACCCTCATGCTATATTAAGCCGCTGGCGCACACCCAGCGAAGAACTTATGGCAGGTGAGAGGAGCAAACCGGTTCTGATATGGCCTTGATCGGCGGCGTCCTGATCGTTGTTGCTGGCATCTTCCTGGTGGCCTGGATGGGAGGAGAAGCCGCCAGGTCTTTTGGCGAGTTGATCACCTGGCTGGGAGCGCAGTGGCCGGGGTCTCCCAGGCTCACTCCGCTCTTTGTGATCGTGTCGCT
>Ga0315289_10012516_pt1 | contig 11943 bp, 13 predicted proteins | sample YL17G11_40_MG_FD_203452 | JGI IMG/M metagenome (GOLD analysis project Ga0315289, IMG submission 203452) | Sediment microbial communities from Yellowstone Lake, YNP, Wyoming, USA - YL17G11_40 | ecosystem: Environmental > Aquatic > Freshwater > Lake > Sediment | place: USA: Wyoming | collected...
GGAAATGCCCGGCGGACGCATTCTACCGCACGGCCTTGAGTCTAGACAGAAGCTACAGCGGGCATTGTGGCGCGCGTCTATGTTTCCAGCGTGACCTTCATCCAGCCGCGGACCGAATTGACCACATGGACCGCCCGGCAGCGCCGCAGCTTGGGCGGCAGCCCCAGACGGTTGACCGCGGACGTCTGGGTCACGTCCTCCCGCAAGCCGGCCGCCGCCTGCGGCCAGTCTTTCTCATACTACCGCTGGGCCAACTGTTCCAGCCGGGCCATGCCCTCCGAGGGTTCCGGTTGACAGGCCCCTCGCAGCGCGCTCTAGGCCTGATCCCGCTGATTCTTGGGCAACTGCTCCAACACGTTCCACGCCTTGGGCGCCCGGCAACGTTCAACCGGGTTATCCTGGCCGCAAACGGCGACGATCGCCGCCCGCAACGCCTTGGACCCGTCGCTCACGAACCGCCGCCGGCCGGGCTTCACGCCCCGGGCCACCAGGTCCTCCCGCAGCGCCTTGCCGGCCGAGGCGTTCCGGCCGGCCCCGTCCAGTTCCTGGGCCGACAGCGCCAGGCTCGCCTCGATGGTCACCCCTGCCGGCCACGTCAATCAGCTCATCCACGGCTATGCGCGACTGCCGGATCAGCCCCAGCATCGCCACCGGAAGCTGGCCCTCGCGGGCGAGGAACTCCGTCAACGGCTGGCGGTCCTTGCCCATCATGACTTGATGCGATGGGGCAGACCCGACAACCCCATCCTTCCGCTTCCTGGGGGCTCCTTTCCTCTGAACCTATCCCACCGGAATCCTAACGGACCCGATGAAACAGAATCGCCGCCTTTTCCGACCTTCAACCGCCGACGAGACACCCTCCACCTGCAAGGCAACCCCGTGCTTCCCTCGTCTCAGAAGCAACCGTCGTTGGCATCCAAGCCGCCGGAAAACAATGCTTCCTGGCGTTGTAGTTCTAAGGACATGAATTACAATCTGTCCGCAATGCATGAGAAAACGGGAGACCATCAACATGACGAATCCGCCGCCGTTCTACGACGATCACGCCCGGTTGCTGGCGTACAAGGATGCCGAAGGCCGAGAGCATCCGGTCCGGTCGCCCGCCGATTGGGCCAAGCGCCGCGAGCACATCCTGCTGAACATGCAGTTGGTCATGGGGCCGCTGCCCGATGCGTCCCGGCGCGTGCCGCTGGATAGGCGGACCATCGAGGAGGATCGGCTGCCTGGGTGTAGGCGCCTGAAGATCACCTTCGCGGTCGAACGGGACGACTACGTGCCCGCGTACCTGCTGCTGCCCGAACAGCTCAAAGGCCAGGCCCCGGCGATGCTCTGTCCGCACCCATCGGGCCCTCGGGGCAAGGATTCGCCCGCGGACCCGTCGTACGATTCGCCCAACGTGCATTTCGCCATCGAACTGGCCCAGCGCGGCTACGTGACGCTGGCGCCGGACTACCCAGGCTACGGCGAGTATCCGTGCGATCCCTATGCCCGCGGCTACGTCAGTGCGACGATGAAGGGCATCTGGAACCACATGCGGGCGGTGGACCTGCTGGAGTCGCTGCCGGAGGTGGACGCCGCGAGGATCGGCACGATCGGCATATCCCTGGGCGGACACAACTCCCTGTTCGTGGCGGTCTTTGACAGCCGCATCCGGGCGATCGTTTCCTGCTGCGGGTTCAACGCCTTCCCGAAGTACTACGGCGGGAACCTCACCGGGTGGAGCCACAAGGGCTACATGCCCCGCATCGCGGAGGTTTACGGCAAGGACCCCCGGAAGATGCCGTTTGATTTCCCGGAGATCGTCGCGGCGCTGGCCCCGCGGGCGTTCTTCACCTGCTCGACCGTGGATGATCCCAACTTCGAAGTCTCGGGCGTCCGCGACTGCATCGCCGCCGCCAGGCCGGTCTATGAACTATTGGGCGCCGCCGACAAGCTGGTGGCGGAATACCCCGCCGGCGGCCACGACTTCCCGCCTCAAACACGCCAGATGGCCTACGCCTGGCTGGATGAGCAGTTGGGTCCGCTCCGCAATCCACGTGCGGCGCGGAACACTGCCAGCCCCCCGCCAGGGCGGAAATAGGCCAGGTGCACCTGCCCGACATACCTTCCCCTGACCGGCCCTCATGCCGGTTCGTGGAAGTACTCCGCCCAGGCCATCTGGATTCTCTCCAGGATGGCCTCGTTGCTGGCAGATGGATTGTCCGCGAAGCCTTCCAGGCTGGTGACGAGGCGGTGCAGGTCCGTGAACCGCACGGCCATGGGGTCACGGTCGGGATACTGCTGGAAGAGCCGGTAGCCGATCTCGTCCACATCTCGCCAGGTCAGCTTGGTCATGGGGTTCTCCGGCCTGCGCCCGTGCTATTCTAGGATCGCTCCGGGACCGCGTTGCGGTTCCAGCCGGGGATTGTGACCTCCACGTCGCCCCGGACGACAGCCTGGCAGGCCAAGCGGCTGTTCAGCGCGTTGCCGGGCACGGAATCCACGATGTCCAGCTCATCGTCGCTGGGAGGCGAAAGGCTGTCCGCGCCGCCGTCCACCCGCACATGGCAGGTGCCGCACACCCCCACGCCCCCGCAGGCGTGCTCGATGTGCACCCCGTGCGTCAAGGCGATGTCCAACAGGCTGCCCGGTTGGCCGTGCTTACCGTAAGGATACTGTCCGGGGTCCACCTCCACGGTTACGCCGGCCGGCTTGAACGTCACGCGGTATCTGGCCATCCACTCTCCTTCTGCCCCTGCCACGGGGCAGCCGTGCGCGGCCGGATGCGGCGGCGCCTGCCCAACGCAACGACACGATAGGCATGCCGACCGCCGATGAAACCGCCTAGTGGCCACACGCCCTGGGAGCGATCCCGTATGCCTGGGGCAATGGCGCGCGCATCAGCACCGAACGATATCGGCATACAGCCCCGCATAGGTGTCCGGCCGCAGGCCGCTCTGTCGAACATAGGAAAACAGCTCCCTCAGCATCTTCATCTCGGGGTCGAAACGCCCCAATGACCAGGGATGCCAGATCAGCGAGACGAAAGACAGGTTCTGCCGGATCGCGGCCTCCAGGAACACGCGATGGAGTGATGCCTCCTGGGCCGGGGTCCTCAGGTAGCCTGGGGGGATCCTCTCGGGGCGCTCGATGGGCCAGGCAACGCGGATCGGCCGGCCCAGAGGGGAGTGGTTCTTGATGATGTTCTCGTGCCACCCATGACCGGGCAGTTCCCACAAGTCAGGATGCCCCTCGGCCGCATAGTTGAACGGCTGATGCAGCGGGGCGGGCAACGTGAAGTCCGGCCCCCAGCCCAGCGAGCTGACGTATCGGTAGCCGGCCTGGCTGATCAGCCGCAGGGCCTCGGGCGCGCCCCGCATGCCATCGTCAAAGCCGAACGGTGTGCGCAGGCCCAGGCAGGGCCGCTCGAAGAGATCCTCGATGAGTCGCTTGCCGTCGCGGATCTCGCGGGCGAGGGATTCCCCGTGCAGCGCCTCGCCGCCATAAGGGTTGTCCTTCAGCAGGCCGTGCGACCACGTGTGAGAGGCGATCTCGAACAAGGGATCGTCCAGCAACTCGCGGTACGCCTGCGGCCGCTCCTGGAGCCACTGGCCGACGATGAAGAACGTGGCCGGCATGTCGAACTCACGATGAACCTCAACAATTCGCCTGCACGCGGCGTAGCAGTGCGTGGTTTCAGTGTCGTAAGCAGCGATGTACCGGGGCATCTCTTGCGTTCCTTTCAGGATCGCCTCCGCGTGGGTACGCTCACACGCATCCGGGCCTTCATGCCCGCCGCACGGCGGCGGGGCGCCGTAGGCCATACCCACAACCTAAACCCCTGCCGCCTGCATCCTGCCTCTCAGTACTCGTCCAGCTTCTTTCCCACGGCCGTCTTGCGGAGCACCTCGTCCATCAACTGCTGGGTCAGCGGCATGGCCGCTTCGTTGGCCTTGCGCATGGCCAGGCTCAGGGCATCCGGGTCTTGGCCGTCCATTCTAGCCTTCAGATCGGCCACCGCCTCCCCCAGCGCCGCCTGTTGGCCTGCATCCAGGGCCGACGGCGCCTCGCGGCGAGCTTTGTCGATGGCCGCCAGCACGCGGTGCGCCTCGTTGCGCAGGTCGATCAATCGGTGGGCCGTCAGGTCCGCCACCGCGTGCGCGTACGACTCCTTGACCATCCGCTGCACCTCGTCGCGCGTCAGGCCGTGGGCGGGCGTGATCTGCACCGACGCCTCCTTGCCGCTGCGCAGCTCGCGGGCCGAGACGTTCAGGATGCCGTTGGCGTCCACCAGGAAGTTCACCTCGATTCGCGGCATGCCCGCGGGCATGGGCGGGATGCCGCTCAGTTGGAAGCGCCCCAGGCTGCGGCAATCGCGGGCCAGCTCGCGCTCGCCCTGGAGCACGTGAATGTCCACCGACGTCTGGCCGTCCAGGTAGGTGGTGAACGTCTCGTTGGCCTGGCAGGGGATCGTGGAGTTGCGCATGATGAGCTTGCCCATCGCTCCTCCCATGGTCTCGATTCCCAGCGACAGCGGGATCACGTCCAGCAGCAGCGTGTCGCGCTGCATCCCCGCCAGGATGCCTGCCTGCACGGCCGCGCCCATGGCCACCACCTCGTCGGGGTTGATGGCCGTGTAAGGCACGCGGCCGAAGAACTCCTGCACTCGCCGGCGGACCAGCGGAATCCGCGTGCAGCCGCCGGCCATGACCACCTCGTCCACCTGCTGGACCGACACGCCGGCGGCCTTCAGCGCCGCCGCCGCGTGCTCGATGGTGTGGTCCACCCACTTGGCGGCCCGGCGCTCGAACTCATCCCGCGTGATGAGACGGTCAAAGACGCGATCGCCGCCCAGGTCCACCTGAAGGCGGGCCTCGGCGCGGTCCGACAGGCGGATCTTGGCCGCCTCGGCGAAGTTCCGCAGCGCCTGGCGCGTGGAGGGTGGGAACTCCAGCGACGCGCCGAACTTCGCGCGGATTTCCGATGTGATCAGCTCGATCAGCTCGCGGTCCAGGTCGTCGCCGCCCAGGTGGGTGTCCCCGTCGGTGCTGAGCACCTGGAACACGCCGTCGCTGACCCGGAGGATCGATACGTCGAAGGTGCCCCCGCCGAAGTCGTACACCGCGATCAGCGCGTCCTGTTTGCGGTCCAGCCCGTAGGCTAGGGCGGCCGCCGTCGGCTCGTTGACGATCCGCTCCACCTCCAGGCCGGCGATCCGCCCGGCATCGCGGGTCGCCTGTCGTTGCGCATCGTCGAAGTACGCCGGCACGGTGATCACCGCGCGGCTTACCGGCTGGCCCAGCGCGGCCTCGGCCCGCGTCTTGACCTCCCGCAGGATGATCGCCGACAGCTCCTGCGGCGTCACCAGGCGCCGGCCGATCTGGACGCAGGCCATCTGGTTGAAGCTGACAACGCCGTACGGCAGGAACTTCAGGTCCTCATGCAGGTCGCCCACGTCCTTGCCCATCAGGCGCTTGACCGAGTAGACCGTGGTCAGCGGGTTCTCCACCGCATGGGCGCGGGCCTCCGAGCCGACGACGATGCCGGCCTCCAAGAACGCCACCACGCTGGGCACCAGGGCATGGCCGGCCTCGTCGCGCAGCACCACCGGCCCCCCGGGCGTCATGTACGCCGCTAGCGAGTACGTGGTGCCCAGGTCAATGCCGATGATGGGAGCCGGGTCGCTCACACGTTGTTCCTTCGTCGAGGCTGAACTGCCTTACTCCAGTTGTGTCAATAGCTTGCGGACGTACGACACGGCGTTGATCTGCTTGCGGAGCTCATCGAGCAGTTGCCGGCGAACGGCCTCGCAGCCCACCGCCTCCTGGTATTGGGTAAACAGCGAGCCAATCCGCTTCATCAGCCCCTCCTGCTGGATCAAGAGCACTCCTCGCAGGCGCGCCTGCTGGGGCTGGTCGCCGGCGGCCTTGGCGTCGGCGATCTCCTCCTGGAGCATCATCATCGTGCCCAGGAAACCCTCGAGCACGGACTTGTCCTGGGCGGAGCTTCTGCCTCCCAACAGCTCCAGCAGGTAGCCGGCGCGGCTGGCGGGGTCTCGCAAGGTGCGGTAGGCGTCATTGATGGCCGAGGACATCTGGAGCGAAAGCTCCTTGACCTCAGCCGATTCGCCGCTGTGGAAGTCCGGGTGGGCGTGGCGGCTGAGCGCCACGAACTTGGCCCGCAGTTGCTCGACGTCCACGTCGAACTGCCTGGGCAGGCCCAGCAACGAGTAGTAATCCTTGCCGGCCGCGATGGGGTTCAGCGCGTGGCAAAAGTCGCACACCAGCGGCTGGGTCAGCGGCCGGTCGCACTGGCGGCACTTGACCGGGGCGGCGGTGTCGGCGCGGCTGGAGTCGCTCATGGCTGCCTTCCTTAGGTCGAGAAGCTCACCCCGCACGAGCAGCGATCCTTGGCGTTGGGGTTGTTGAAGACGAACCGGCGGTCAAGCAGCTCGTCGCTGAAGTCGATCTCCGTGCCGTTGAGGTAAAGGTGGCTCTTGGGATCGGTCACCAGCCGCACGCCTTGGCTCTCGAAAACCAGGTCGTCCTCGGCCGGCTTTCCGGCTATGCCCAGGGTATAACTGAATCCGCTGCACCCCCCGCCCTTGATGCCTATCCGCAAGGCGCCCTCGGGGGGCATCTGGCGCTCGTCGAAGATCCGCCGGATCTCCTTGGCAGCTCGTTCGGTTAGGGTAATCATCTGGCGATCCTAAGGCGTTTGGGACGCCTCCTGGCCCGCCGGCTGGGGCTGGGGCCCCGAGTCCGACCGGCCGTTCTTGCGCTTCCAGTCCTCGATCGCCGCCTTTACCGCGTCCTCGGCCAGCACCGAGCAGTGAATCTTCACGGGCGGCAGCGACAGCTCGCTGGCGATGTCGGTGTTGCGCAGCCCGGTCGCCTGCTCGACCGTCCGGCCTTTGAGCCACTCGGTCGCCAGGGAGCTGGCGGCGATGGCCGAGCCGCATCCGAACGTCTTGAACTTGGCGTCCACGATGCGGCCGTCGTTATCGACCTCGATTTGCAGCTTCATCACGTCCCCGCACTCGGGGGCCCCGACAATGCCGGTGCCCACTCGCGCCGAGTTCTTGTCCAGCGATCCCACGTTGCGGGGATTGTTAAAGTGATCGATGACCTTGTCGCTGTATTTCATGTCCTGGCCTTTCGCCGGATCACGCCGTCGCCGCACTCCTACTTGTCCTGGGCCAGCTCGTAGAGCGGGCTTAGCTGCCGCAGCTCGCGCACTGCCCGCACCACGTGCTCGACGGTGAAGTCCACCTCATCGGCCGTGGTGGAGCGGCCCAGGCTAAAGCGGATCGAACCGTGCGCCAACTCGTCGCCCACGCCCATGGCCCGCAGCACGTGGCTGGGTTCCAGCGACGCGCTGGTGCAGGCCGATCCCGACGATACCGCCACGTCCTTGGTCTTGAGCATCAGCGCCTCGCCCTCGACGTAGGCGAACGACAGGTTCACCGTGTCGGGGAGGCGCTGCGTCGGGTGGCCATTGAGACTCACCCGGTCCAGTTGCGACATCACGCCCTGCTGCAACCGGTCGCGCAGGGCGGTCAGGCGAGGGGCTTCCTGGGCCATCTCGCGCCGGCAGATGTCCGCGGCCGCGCCCAGGCCCACGATGCCCGGAACGTTCAGCGTGCCGCTGCGCATGCCGCGCTCGTGCCCGCCGCCGTCCATCTGCGGCACCAGCCGCACCCGCGGGCCGCTCCGCCGCACGTATAGCGCGCCCACGCCCTTGGGCCCGTACATCTTGTGGGCCGAGATGCTCACCAGGTCCAGGTTCATCGCCTCCACGTCGATGGGCACTTTGCCGACGGCCTGCGTCGCGTCGGAATGGTACAGCACCGCGCGCCGCCGCGCCGCCTGGCCGATCGCTTCCAGCGGGTGCATCGTGCCGGTTTCGTTGTTGGCGGCCATGAGGCTGATCAGGATCGTCTTGTCCGTGATCGCCGTCTCCACCTGCTCGGCCGACACCTGTCCGTACCGGTCGGGCGTCAGGAACGTCACCTCAAAGCCCGCCTCCTCCAGTCGCTTACATGTGTCCAGCACCGCCTTGTGCTCGGTCAGACACGTGATGATATGGTTGCCCTTGGCGCGGTACATCCAGGCTACGCCCTTGAGGGCCAGGTTGTCGCTCTCGGTGGCGCCGCTGGTGAAGACGATGTCCTTGGCCTGGGCGTTGATCAGCCCGGCGATCTGCTCGCGGGCTTGCTCGACCGCGGCCTCGGCCTTCCAGCCGAACTCGTGCGACCGGCTGGCCGCATTGCCGAAGTCGCTGGTCAGATAGGGCATCATCGCCTCCAGAACCCGAGGATCTACTGGGGTGGTGGCGTTGTGGTCCATGTAGATCGGCAGTTTGACGTTCATGTTCCTCCTCCCGCTACCGCACCGCCAAGGCTGGGTCCACGATCTCCGCCAGCGTGAGCTTGCGCAAGTAGTCCTGAAGCCTACGGTTAACGCGATGTACGGGGTCGGAGATCGGGCAGCGGGCCATCAGTTGCATGCTGCACTCGCTGTGGTTGTCGGTGGCATTGGTGACGCACTCAGCCAACCTGACTGGCCCCTCCAGCGACGACACCAGGTCGGCCAAGCTCACCTGCTCCGGCGGGCGCGCCAGGCGGTAGCCACCCCGCGCGCCGCGGATGGATTCGACATATCCTCCCCGCGCAAGTTCTTTTAGTGCATTGCTTAACAGTGACACAGGGATGCCGTACAACTGGGCGATCTCCCGGGCGCTGGATACCTTGCCCTCTCCCCGGCTGGCCAGGTGAGTCATCGCAATCAACCCATAACTGGTTTTCTTGGTCAGTGCCAACATGGCTGTATTCCTATCTTCTATATAGAACTTTTTTGATTCTATTTCAACAAAATCCGCATGTTTTTAGTACGGTTTTTTCTCTGTCATCAAACGACCCCCCCGTTCCCCGGAATCAGTCTCTTAGTTGGCCGGCCCCGTTGGCCGCCCAGTGCCTAGCTAGGTATAGCTGCAATAGATCGTTCTCGCAGCAGAAAGCCTTCCGGCCCGACGGATCGCCGAATCGCCGGACCTGCTCTTGGGCGCTCACCTGCGCGATCGCCCGCAGGCCAGGAGCGTCATCCTGCTCAAAGCGCCCAAGGACTACCGACAGGGGCTCAGCGGCTAGATTCCCCAGGCAAAAGGCCGGGGCGACGTCATAGGCGTTGAAGTACACGTCCAAGTCGGCGCTGACCAGAAACCACGCCATGTGCCCCGGTTCCATGCCGTAGCCGTACCACGGCGGCCGATCCAGAATGGCTTGGCATAACTCGCCTTCGCTGCGCCATGGCACATCTTGGCCGCGATGGCGCCGGGTGGATTCCAGCAAGTCCAGCGGCGCCGTTTGCAGGTCCGCGACCGTCGGCCGAAGCTGCTCGATCCCCAGCGTATTGGCGCAAGGCCCCCACAGGTGAATAAAGGCCACGAACTCGGCCCCCAGCGATGCCACCCTCTCCCGCAGTCGCAGGCGATCGATCAGGCGCAGCAGGTCGCTCAGCTCAGGTAGGCCCATCGTATTGGCAAAGATCTGCCAGCGGGGCTTCATCCCCGCCTCCAGCAGCCGCTGGGTTGCCAGCATCGCGTCATCGAAGGCCCCGGCCCGTCGGCAGAACCAGTCGGTGGTCTGTTGCCCACCGAAGAACGTGATCTGGCACGTGTCCGGGCCGACGGACTTAGCCCAGCCCGCGTATGACGGGTCGTGGGCCAGCCGCCAAACGCTCAGAAGCTCATAACGCCACACCGGGCCGTCGCTCAACTCGGCACTGAGCGCATGGAGGCGCCGGTAGTCATCAGCGACATCAGGCTCGCGGATCTCCGTGGACACCCAGACCTTCCGGAAGTGCGGCTGCTGGTGGCCCTCGCGGACGAACGTGCGGAAATCCCCTGTGATGCGGCGCACGGTGTCCTCATTGATGCCGTCATTGCCCAGGGCGGACAGCCAGCAATGCCGGCAGCGGTTGGGGCAGCCGTGCATGTCAAAACCTATCGCAATGTCCGCGGGAAGTTCCGCCATGGACTTCAGCCGTCCGCACTGACCCCGAACCCCTACGGCAACATCACCGCCCACGAAAGATAGCCACACTATCGCGTCGATATTGGGCGGTCAAGGATTATTCCCGGCGACTCTGGGCCGGGAAAAGAACGTCGTATCCCGCTGGTGAGGATACGGGCCGTGCCGAAGGAATGGTGGCTGAGGCCAAGGCGGCTTGGGCGGGGGCTGGGGCAAGAGCGCTCGCCCAAGTCGCCGTCGAGGTTGTTTGGGAGCCGCAGAGGCCAGAATAGGCCCGTCCGACGGCACGCATCGCCATAAAGGGGCCTCCACGTGGTGTTGACCTGCTGGCAGGCGATGGTACGGACGCCCTCGGCGGGCAGGCGGTGGTACGAATGCCTCGCGAGGCTGACACGTTCGATCTGAGACTCAAGCCGGTCCGGCACGCCCAGCATCACGGCGTCAAGCCTGCCGCCCGGACCTTCGCCACCACGCCCAAGCCCGTTCGGAAGTGGCTTGGACGCTATGGACAGGAACGTCTGGCCGGCCTGAACGACCTGCCCCGCATCCTCTTGTCCTGTCCCCGCAAGACCCCCGCCGTCCTCCAGCGCCGCCGCGTGGCCCCGCGGCGGCAGTTCCCCTTCATGGGGGCCAAACACCTGACGTTCACGCGGAGGGGTCGGCGGATTCTCTGATAGTGCAGGGACTCTTTGATGCAGACAGGCGCTAAGACCGGCGACGATACGCGAGGGCAGGGAGACGGCGGAACGTCAAGAAACCCCCAATAAAACGGGCGATTGCGAACACCTGCAATCACCCGCGAACACTGCGCCGCCTAGGATTCGAACCTAGGACCCGCTGATTAAGAGTCAGCTGCTCTACCAGACTGAGCTAGCGGCGCTTGGTTGGCCTCTATCCGCTGGGCCAGCGGGGATGCGGCACTTTACCGCGCGGCGGAAAGATTTCAACCCCAAACGAACCTAGTTCATCCCCACTCTTCAGGAAGATCAAAGCGGAAGACCCGATGTATCCGTTGGGAAAAGACGCGGCGCGCTCCAGGAACATCCTGGAAAGGCAGGACCGCCATGGATCGCACGGAGGCGATTACGTGGGTGCTGGGTGTCTGCGATTCTTGTCTTTAGCTCTGTCATGTCAAGACGTTGAGCCAACTGATCGCTGGCTGCCTGAACGTTTCCCGGGTCAACCTAGCCCGGATCGGGCGGAATCTTCTGGGCGGCGTATCGGCCAAGCACAAGATGCCATGGACCTGGCGATTCATCGCCAACCCGCGGGTGGACGTCAGCGACGCCCCGTGGGGCGTGGTGACCAAGTTCCTGAAGCGACGTGAGAACAAGCCTCTGCTGGTGGCCTTGGACTGGACGGACCTACGGGGCTTTTGCACCCTGATGGCTGCCGCGGTGATCAAGGGCCGCGCGGCGCCCCTGTTGTGGACAACGTATCCCAAGTGGGAACTGTACAAGAGTCAGAACAACCTGGGGGAAGCCCTGCTATACCTGCTGCCGAGCCTGGAGCAGCACCGACAGCACCAAGTCCAACCAATGCAGTGACTTCACGATCGGGATGATCATGCTGGAGCGACTGACCCTCTCACCTGCCCAAGCCATCACCCCGGTCGCCGTCGCTCTGACCAAGGCAGCAAGGTGAAACTGGGGATGAGTCAGCGGCCAAGCGGCTTGCGGCGGACCGAGGGAGGTTGTACAATCAAGGCATGATTGGCGGGTCCGGTAAAGCACGGGCGGGTGCTCGTGTTCGGGCCTAGCCTTTGAGAGCCTAGGAGGCTGACCATGGCGCGTAAGGGGTTTACCCTCGTGGAGTTGCTGGTGGTGATCGCGATCATCTCGCTGCTGATCTCGATCTTGGCCCCCAGCCTGAACCTGGCCAAGGACATCGCCAAGCAGATAGTGTGCAGCTCCAACGAGAATTCCACCGGCAAG
>Ga0315289_10012517_pt1 | contig 11942 bp, 9 predicted proteins | sample YL17G11_40_MG_FD_203452 | JGI IMG/M metagenome (GOLD analysis project Ga0315289, IMG submission 203452) | Sediment microbial communities from Yellowstone Lake, YNP, Wyoming, USA - YL17G11_40 | ecosystem: Environmental > Aquatic > Freshwater > Lake > Sediment | place: USA: Wyoming | collected...
GGAGCACTATCTTTTTGTTTTTGACCTTATTTTCGATACCCGATTTTTTCACCATTGCGCCTACTGAATCACCGCTGAACTTACCTGCTGCCCAACCCGTGAGGACACCCAATCCCTCTGTATCCTTGACAACCAGAAAAGAAGGGACCTTCGTTGCCTCAATCGCTGAGGAGACGATAAAGTAGGTGAGTGCCCAGTTCGAAGTGATAAGAACCGGGGCATTCTCGTCTGGCTCTCCAACTTCATAATATTTCTCTTCCACCGCCATTGGGAAACGAGGATCGGTATAGATGTTAAGGCGCTGCACCAAGAGGGGAAGAAGGGAATACTGGTCGAAGTCAGAAAGGACAATGATACTAGCAAACTTAATGATAAAGACAGAAGCTGCAAGGCTTTCCTTTAAGCCATCCTTGGCAATGAAGCAGGGGAAGGTGATCGTTGGGTATCCAAGGGGTCTAAAACCTTGTTTCAAGGCTGCCCTTCGGATGAACGTCTGGTCTCTTATTGCCTCCATCAGGTTCTTAGATCCTGGATCTAAAACGACCTCATCCACTCCAGCCTCTTTCAATTTTATCGTTAAAGGAATAAGTTCTTCAATGCTCGCTCCCCGAACACCGAGAGGGGTTGGTTTTGCCTTAACTTTGGGGATGGCCTGATCGATATTCTCCTTTGTGATCGGGTAGAGCAGAGGTTTTTTATCGGCACATATATCCCGGGCGGCAAATAAGGTATCCAGATCCTGGGAGATGAGAATCATCCCGAGGTTTGTTGCAGATGCCTTTTTAACCAAGGCGAGGAATTTGTTCTTGTCTCCAGATTCAAATTGAAGGGCGAGAAGCTCCGCCTTGAGCGTTAAACCCACCCATGGGAATTCCAGGCCTTTTAGCTTCTTTATCTTCTCATCAACCTTAGCATCACTTTCTTTGTCTGAAATGAGAATGGCAATACCCGGTGGATGGACATAGCTCTTTTCATGTCGGTAGATGACCTCTTCATTTCCAACCTGCACCTTATTATCCCCTGTGCCAACAGTGACAAGTTTGATGGCCGGTGCGAGTAAATCTTTCAGCTTAACCTTCACCTCTGAGGAGAGATAAGGGCATTTATCGACAGTAGCTCCACCTGTTGCTAACTTCATCGCAAATGCAAAGCATGTGGGAAAACCGCAATCCTTGCATGGTTTTTTTCCAGGAAGCATCTTTACAATTTCAGAACCTGATATTGGCATATTGCACCTCCTATTTTTGTGTTGGAAGCTCTACGTTGGAAGCTCTACCTCACCCTTTAACCAGGGGTGCCCCACTTTTTCTAAAAATGCGGCAAGTTCATCCGGGTTCTTTGCATCTTCCTCTGTGGCGATCTTATCGTATAGCCCCGTTGCTTCGATGACATCTTTATATCTTTCCTTTATTTCTTTGGGCATCCAGACGATCCTGGCCAAGCCACCGTCCGCCTGGATAAACTTTCGGGATCTCAGTTGCTCCAGACCGGTTCCAAGCCTACCCTCTATCTGTTTTCCTCCGGATGTCTCACCAGCCATACGGGAGAAAGTCGTCCCAATGACCGTCTCCCCTTTGAACTCCCTGTTTACAATGCCAAAGGCATCCACTTCAGGGATGTAGAAGACGATGGCCTGGAAACAACCGCATGAGGTATGGGGATGCTCAAAGGCACTGTAAAGATAAACTCGATCATAAGTCCCCAAGGATTTTTCTTGGACGACTTTGTTGACTCCTTCATATTCGCCCTTGGCAGGATTTATCAGTTCCCCTTTTTCTATTGCGAAGATAGGTCCTTCAGGATCGATTTTTGCAGCAGCCCTACCATCAAACCAGTTGATGGCGCCACAATTTGCGATCCTGTTTGGAGCAATAATGGAGCAATGGGTTGGGGCAAAGCTCTGACATAGGACACAGCCATAGAATGTATCGACATCCTCGTCCTTGATCTGCCTCGCCCTTTCATCTCTGGCATTATATACCTTGAGAGCTTCTGGCAAAAGTTCCTGCACTTTCTTAGGATCCGTAATGATGGTGGTCTGGATCTTTTCAATGATCGGCATCTCTGAGGTGAAGAGGAAATTAAAGATTTCACCCAATTCTTTTAAAGAGGTAAAACCTTTTTTATAGGCATCCTTGCTTATCCTCATCCACATATCCTGTCTCTGATTCATATGATACCAACCCTGAATAAAATTGGAATACATATGGATCTTTCTTTCGATGATGGCCTCCGCATCCTTATCCAATTCAGATCCGGCAACATCGATTAAAAGAGCGATGGGATAAGTACCACCTTTATCCGCCTCAGGGTTATAGGGTTCCATTTCATTCAGGTCAGGGCCGATGATTTCGACCTTTTCATGCTCCACTTCGTCGGGACTCTTCACCGTTGCCAGTTCAAACTTATACGGTACCTTTGGTCCTCCAAATTCGATATACAGATTCTCTTTCCTTATCACTTCACCTTCGTATTGCGGTCCGAGATCAGCATGAAACTCCATTCTTATTCTCCTTTCTTCAGATTATCTATTAGACTTTCTAAGAAATTCTTCCATTGTTCATCCTTCCTGAAATTGGGAAGAGAAAAATCGGCATGGGGATAATAGTACTTACAAAGGGTCATCGTCTTTAGGTGAGGAGCAAAATGCTTAAGGACAGAAAGACCCTGTTCCCCAAGATCGGTTCTGAAACCGAAGAACATCACAAGGTCGTGATTCCCTTCCTTCCTCACACCTTTCCACTCTGGGTCCTTCAAGGCATTGATGATCTCAACAATGTCATAGACACTGTCGGGTTTTACCCCCAATTCCACCATCTTTGATTTAACCGTGGCAGTAGCACAGATAGGGATATTTTTGGCCTTCGCAATGTCCAGAGCATATTCGATGAGCAATCTTTCACCCAGTGACAACTGAGACAAACGTGGACCGAGAACGAGAAGGGGCCTATTTGCTTTTGTTATCTGCTTGGCATACTCTGCGGGATCCTCCACCAACCTTGCAGTCCTCGTTCCCGTAAGGATATTTACTCTATGATATGGCATTAATGGTGCTAACTGGCTCATCTCTCCTTCCTCCTTTTTAGTGTATGACCGAATCCAGCGGGACCTTCGTCGGATAAGTTCCAATGAGGGTGGGAAGTCCGACGGGTTCTTTTGGTTTCCAGCCGATCTCCGTAAGATAAACCCTTACCTCCTTTTTGTAAACGATAGGGATGTCGGCATCTCTTCTGACATAGAGATGAAGGTCTTCCGGGAGGCCACCAGCCATATACTTCTTATATAGGGAGATGTAATGATTTAGTTTTATCCCCCTTCCTTGAGGAGTATCATTCTTCCGGATACACAGTTTGGGGATCATCACCATTGCCTTCTCTTTTGTTTCACAGACATAGGCGAGGTGCTCGGGTGAAGGCTCTCCTGTTTCTACAATCTGCCTCTTCCTCGCATCCATGACCTTCCATTCATCTTCATCCTTCCTCGAGAGATAGAGCCTTCGATATTTAGAAGAGTGAGGACCAAGGATAACCGGAACCCCCAATCTGTTAAAGCCTGTACCAATGGCGGCTGCCTTTTGAGAATATACACCCCAGGCGACACCAACCGCTCCGACTCGGTTAAGGACATAGTCAGCCATGACTTCATAATTGGCTCTCAAAGGCAAAGCGGCAAAGATATTGGCGATCTTAATGGCGGCTCCTGAAATATGGCTATTTGCCACGCAGGATCCAACATTGACCACACAACCCGCATCGAAATCGCCAGGATACTTCTCGTAGATCGTTTTCCCATCCGCATCCTTCCACATCCCTACAGCCATAGCGGTGCACCCTGAAACGACAACGATATATTTCCTCCGGGCAAATTCATCTACAATTTCGGCGAGGTCTCGTATGTCAGGGAAATTGGAGCAACCGACCAGTGCTACGACTCCGGGGATAGTTCCCAAGGTGATAGGTGCGCCAACCGTCCTTATTTCGGTATCCATAATCGGACCGCGTCCTGTCCTCATCTTCCATGTCTCTTTGCTTGCCCCCACCTGCATGATCTTAAAAATAGGAAGATTTCGAGGACATTCCTCCTCGCATTTGCCACAGCCGACGCATAAATTAAATATTTCCTTTATCACATCGAAATTGCCTTTTGCAACTTCACTGATACCCTTTCCGATGTCGAAAAGATTGGGGCATACCTGCTCGCACATGCCGCAGCTGCTGCATTTTTTCGCAAGTTCAGTAGCCTCCTGCTCCGTTATCCATTCCTTCCTCCTTTGAGGTGCAATGGCCATTGCAACCTTTGTTGCCACCTCAGCCGCCTTTTTCGGGTCGAGGATGGCAAAATGCTTCTTTTCCTCCACCATCTTCTTGACGATCTCGTCTGTGTTCATATCTGTAGCGTCTTCCAGTCCATACATCACCTTGTCGAGTGTGGCGATAAGGGCTGAACCAGCTTTCGTTGCCTCTTGTGGCATATCGGTCCGGATGCATTGTTCGTCGGTCATGATGACATCGGCGATGCCACTTCTTACGAAGAAGAGCTGACGGGAGAAAGGACCAATCACCTTGGCCTTAGGATAATACCTGGTGGTCTCCAGGGCAGTGCAACATACCCCACATAATTCAACCTTGTCATAAAGGTTATTATCTTGCAGGTAGTCCACAACGACTGTTGAGGTAGCAGGGTTATGTCCTATGAAACAGATGATGGGTTTTGTTTTGTCCACGGAATTCCATCCAAGGTCTACCAGAGGTGTATTGGCAACGGAAGTGGGGTAATTAAATCCTACAATCTGGGCGATATCACCCGCCTCCATGGCCACATGGTCAAGCATGCCGGCATGTAAGGACTTTGATTCATAATCCAGACAGCTTCCCTCCTGACCCATTGCAGTGGAGTCAAGAAGATGGGTGACCTCTTTGTAAACATATTCAATGGCTATTTTCAAATCACCCAGTGTTTCTGGCTTTAACCCGAGAACAGTCCTTATATTCGGTGCCTCGAGTTCTATGGAAGTGCCTAAATTGATCTTTTTATCCGGGCCATGCTTCTCAATTAAAACATCCAGAATATGTCCAGCATGGGAAGCATGGGCTGAACATCCCATGAGGCAGGCCAAAAGAACAAATCTTGCCTGTTGCGTGCCAATATCAATCCCACATGCCCCCCTCCGGTCCTCAGTAAGGTCACATTTACCGTATGTGCAAAAGCAGCATAGGTCACAGAACGGGGCATAAAAGGGCTTGTAAGTCTGAAGAAGTTTCATATCCCAGCTTCTGAGATCAGGGATCTCAGGCATGGGTGTATGCCCTATTGGCTCCCAGGGGATCTCGGCTTTGATTTTTTCATGGACCTCCTTTAACTTTCTTGTTAGTTCCTTTATTTCCGCCATTTGCCATTACCTCCCTATGGTTTCTCTCACTAGTTTGAGTGTCTCGGGATGCCTTAGAATAAGAATATTCGCTCCAGCCAAGTAAAGGGATAGAGCAGTAATTCCCTCCCAGAGTAATCCCTGTGTCTTATTCTCTTTGGCTTGTTTTGTCTTCCAGCATTCATCGCCGAGATTGGCGATGATGGGCATCATGGTCATGCTATCCTTCGTGATGACACCAATCTGTTTCACCCTTTCTATCAGAGAAAAGCTATATTCAATACCATAGCCCAGCGCTGAGGATAGGGGATCGATGATGACCCTCTCCGGGGGTAGAAATTTGCAGAGTTTGACACTCAATTCCTTAAGAAGGTTAATGTCGAGGGGACTCTGGGCAATCGCTACATGTCCATTGTCCAATATCGCTTTTCCCACCACCTCAAAGTTTTCCTTCTGAACTGGCCCTATTAGAAGATTATCACCAGCACATACTTGGGCCACCTTGGGGAGAACCTCTGCATCCTTCTTTTCGTCCCCTGACCCATAAACGATCAAAGGCTTTTTGATTTCGTTGACCATCCGCTTCACCAATTGAGCAGCCACATCTGCAGAGGTGTCTTTCTCGGCAGGATCTGTGCTGACGAGAGCGAGGCAGATGGCATCGACACCGAACCCTTCACATTTCTTTGCCCATTTTATCGGGTCGGAGATGACATCTCCGAAGGGTTCGATAAGGTATGCCGTCCGATCCGTAGGTTCCATATCGAGCACTTCTAAAACAAATTTTGGTGGATTGGGTAATGAACCCTCATCGAAGAAATGAAGGGGAAGGATATTCTCCCCTCCGACCTTCAAGGCCTTTTCTCCTTTTCCAATGGTTACTTCTCTGACCACTCCTTTATAAGCTTCTTTAGGTGCCTTATATTCCATCATTCGCCTCCTTATGATAAATCCTGGGATAGAATTATTTACATATGTAAAAAATATGACACATTAGTTTTTAGATTTCCAGCCATGCATCTGAATAGAGTGATTGTGCCATGAGAACCCTCGCTGTCTTCACATACGCCCCTTCTTTCTGAGATAGAGGAGAAAGGTCGATCTCCTCGCCATCCATGGTTCTGTATATGAGATCGGCGATTTGAGGGATCTCCCCTTTCATAAATGCCATCAGTTCTTCATCGAGCGGATCAGCGATCGCTGAATAAAGTCCATTCCTCCCAAGCATCACAAGATAAGTACGGTTAAGGACCGGTCTTAAGTGAGCGGGTACTCCATTGGATATATTGGAAAGTCCCACCGTGGATTTTACACCGGGAAGGACGTCCTGGAGGATCTTGATAAATTCCAGATTTCCCACAGCGATGTTTTGACCTTCACCAGCCGTGCTAACAGGAAGAATGATGGGATCGACCCAGATATCCTCATTGGGTATCCCAAGCTCATTGGCATACGAAACGGTCTCCATAATACTGTCTATCTTCGATTCAACCTCAGGAGGCATTCCTTTGTCTGTCATGACTGAAATCACCACCTCGCAGTTATATTTTTTTGCTAACGGAAGCATCTGCGCTTTAGAGTCGGTCTTCCCCGATGCGGAGTTAATGAGGGGTCTTTTTTTACAAAACTTCAATCCTGCTTCCGTAGCAACAGGGTTCATGGTGTCGATGGATAAAGGTAAGTCTGTAACCTCCTGGACACAGTTGACCAACCATTTCATGGTCTCCTCAGTATCTTTCTTCATAGGTCCCACATTCAAGTCGATATAATCGGCTCCTGTTTGCGTTTGTTCCTTTGCAAGACCCTGGATTACTTTGGCATTCCTCTCTCTAATCGCCACCGATACGTCTTTCGCAATTACATGGATATTCTCGCCAATAATTATCATGACTCATCCTCCTATTTGATTCGTTTTGTTTTTCTCATTCTTTGAGACAAAAGCACCCACCGGACAGATCTCTGCCAACTCGATCCTGTCCCTGCATTCCGATAATCCCACTGGTTCATCGTTAAAAGTTGTGATCCATCTTTGAAAGCCACGGTAAGCGAAACCGATTGTTCTTGTGTTGAGCTTCTCCTGACAATACCAGACGCACTTACCGCAGAGGACACATTTATTCGGTTCGTATATAAAAACAGGGCTCGACTCATCGATGGGGAGATCCCTCAAAATTTTCTTGAATTTCTTAGTGCTCAATTTGATACCCAAGTGCTTTGCAATTTTTTGCAATTCACAGGAGCCACTCTTAAGGCAATGGGCGCAATCGACAGGATGGTTACTGAGAATGAGCTCAAAGGCAGTTCGGGCAAGCCTTAAAGCCTTTGCCCCTTTTGTGTTGACGGCCATTCCTTCCCTTACCTTTGTTGTACAGGCAGTCACAGGCAGGCTCTCACCTTCTACCTCGACAAAACATAGCCGACATGCTCCGTAGGGCTCTGCCATCTCTCTCACAGCACAAAGATTGGCGATGTAAATTCCATTATCCAGGGCTGCCCACAATAAGGTTTCGTTTCCGGAGCATTCTATCTCTTTGCCGTCGATGGAGAGACGTATGGTTTTCATCTTCAAAATCATTTGAGGCTTGCCGCCACCTTTGCAGCCTTCACCGTATTCATCATCAACATCGTAATGGTCATCGGTCCCACTCCACCAGGGACAGGAGTAATGGCAGAAGCTTTCTCTTTGACCCCATCGAAATCGACATCTCCACAGAGTTTCGCCTTTCCTTCTGGGGTCATTCCGATCCGGTTGACGCCCACATCGATCACCACTGCTCCTTCCTTCACCATATCCGCTGTGATTGCTTTAGGCTTTCCAGCAGCAACAATGAGGATGTCCGCCCTTCTGGTGTGAAAAGCCATATCCTTTGTACCGGTGTGGCAGATCGTAACCGTTGCATTGGCTCCTTTCTGCTTTTGTAATAGGATATTTGCAATGGGTTTCCCAACAATGTTTGACCTTCCCACCACCACCACTTCTGCGCCATCGATCTTCGCACCGGTTCGAATGAGAAGCTGCTGGATACCCGCGGGAGTACAGGGAAGGTAATCGGCTTCGCCGATCATCAATTTTCCCACATTGACCGGATGGAACCCATCCACATCTTTCTTCGGATCGATGGCATAAAGGACTTTTGTTTCGTGGATGTGTTTGGGCAGCGGAAGCTGAACCAGGATGCCGTGGATCTTTGGGTCTTTATTGTATCCGTCAATCAACTTGAGCAGCTGCTCCTCAGTGATGGTAGCGGGTTGGTTGTCCTGAATAGAGTAAAAACCCAGTTCCTTGGAGGTCTTTTGTTTTGCTGTGACATAGCTCACCGAGGCTGGATTTTCGCCCACCAGGATGGTGACCAAACCCGGGACCACATTATATTTCGCTTTTAATTGTGTGGTTTCCTGCTTCAACTCCTCACGAATCTGTTGAGCAATTTCATTGCCATTGATCAGTTTTGCTGTCATCTTTTTCCCTCCCCCTTCTTTTATTTAAAAAACGTGATCCGTGCCCGTGTCTCGTGAATTGTAATTCTTGATTATTAACTCATCACTCATAACTCATCACTCATAACTCATCACTCATAACTCATCACTCACTACTGAATATATTCTTCAAAGATACGTGTGGCGGCTTGAACCGCCTTTGACTCCAAAGGCAGTTGAAAAGTCGGTTTGCCCTCGGAATCGTATCGGTAAACTTCTTCGTCTACAGGGAGTACCCCTCCCAATTCGAGATTTTGTTTTTTCACTTCTTCATAAATTTCTTGGTCCAGTTCACCCTGAACTCGATTAATGACCAATACTTCACGGACAATACGCAGATCCAATTCATGGATGAGATCTCGGATCCGCGAAGCGGTCAAAATGGACCGCCGACTGGAATCGGAGAGGATGAAAAGGAGATCGACATCCCGGGTTGTTAGACGGCTGAAATGCTCCATCCCAGCCTCATTATCGATCACGATATAACGATAGTTTCCAGTCAGAAGGTCTAAGCATTTTCTCGCTAAGGTATTGGCCGCACAATAACAACCTGGTCCCTCTGGACGTCCCATCGCAATGAGATCGAATCCCTTGTTTTCGGTGAGTGCCTCCTGAATCTTATATTCAAACCAGATATCCTTGGTCATCCCAGTGGGAATATCTTTTTTCATCATTTCTCGGGCTTCGCCAATGGTGGATCTTATCTCCACACCCAAGACCTCGTTGAGGTTCGAATTCGAATCCGCATCCACTGCCAGAATCGGACCTTTCCCTTTATCCAAGAGAAAGCGAATGATCATTCCGGCGAATGTTGTTTTACCCGTGCCTCCCTTTCCTGAAACTGCGATTGTGAAACTCAAAGCTGTCCTTCAACCATCCGTGGCGATTGATGTTCCCTTCTTACCCTGTAAAGCCTTTTCATCACCTGGGGAAAGGCAGAGAAATCCGTGTGGGGAAGAAACATCGCCGCGATAAATTCATTCATAAAGGTCGGGTGGTTGCTCAGTTCGAGATTCGTCATCATCAAAGCGATTCGCTCTGTTTCCTTCAGGAGGTTTTTAGAGAAGGAGAGAAGCCTTGCCCCCAGAAGGGAACCGTTACCGACAAAAATGAATTTTTCGATATCGATCTCCGGGAGGAGACCGATAAAGATCGCTTTTTCAAGATCAAGATGACGACCAAAGCCGCCGGCGATGATCACCTGCTCGACATCTTTAAAGCTTAATCCGACGCTGCCCAAAAGAACTTTGCATCCAGCATACATGGACGCTTTGGTACGGATCAGATTCTCAATATCGATCTCGGTAAGGACGATGTCCTCACGGAACAGGGTCTCCCCTTTTCGTGCGAGGACGTACTCATGACCATCCGGCCCTTTTCGAACCCGGTCCGTGGGAAGATCCCCACGGAACTTTCCGTTCTGGTCGATCATTCCCGTCTCCAAAAGTTCCGCGACCGTGTCGATCAGGCCCGACCCGCAAATGCCAATCGGTTTGGCCCTTCCAATGGTAAGGATCATCGGTTCGTAAGTTCGATGATTGATACTAACCTCTTCAATGGCTCCACGGGTGGCCCTCACCCCGAATTTAATTCCAGCGCCTTCAAAGGCAGGACCTGCAGAACAGGAGACGCTGGCGAGCCAATCCTTATTTCCAAGGACGATCTCTCCATTGGTTCCGATGTCCATGTAGAGGGTGAGGGTCTCCCTTTGGAAGACCCCGGAACCTAAGATTCCTGCGACAATATCCCCGCCTACGTAGCTTGCCACCATCGGGAAGATGTAGGCATGGACATGATCACCAATATCGATCCCCAGGTGGATTGCCCTCACCGGAGGGATGAAGTTAGCCGTCGGGACATACGGATCTTCTCGAATATATTTTGGGTCAATGCCCAAAAGAAGTTGGGTCATTGTGGTATTACCAGCAATCACCATGTGAGAGATCAGGGATCGTTCGATCTTGCTCATATCGAGTAATTCCTGAATGATTTTGTTGATCGTGGAGACCACCACTTCCTGTAATTTTTTCAGTCCTCCGGGTCTCTGGGAGTAGACAATCCGGGTGATCACATCCTCTCCGTAACTGATCTGGGCATTATAATCCGAGGCCTCAGCTAAGGCGAAGAGGGTTGTCCCATCACATTTGCCACCTGGACAGGCAACCACCACGCATCCATTCAGGTCGAGGATCTGACCAAAGATCGTGGTTGTTCCGATGTCGAAAACGATAGAGTAGTTCTGTTTTGTGTTATCCCCGGGTTCCACATTGATCAATTTGTAGCCCTTCTTCGTCAGGACAAGGGTTACTGTCACCTTCCAATCCGATTTCCGGAGGATGCGACTCAACTTCATGATCGTCCGGAAGTCGGTGGAGACCCCTTCGATCCCATGCTGATGAGCCAGTCCATTGACCAGACGTGTCAAATCACTCATATTGTCCTTGAGAGTAGGGGGATCAAGTTGAACGTATTTTTTGAAGACAGCAGGGTCTACTTCCCAGCTCGGAACAAGTTGGTAAATATCCTGAGGAGAGAGGAGGTACTTGTGAACGGTTCGATCGCCTTTAAGTGCGAGGACCGATTTATCAACCTGTGATTCAATGGGAATTTCGACATCGGTATCGCTCTTAATCGTTGTCAGGCAAGCCAGACGGTATCCTTCATCGTACTCCCACTGGGTTAATTTAGGATGCTTTGGAGAATCAACCGTACCTTTTAGAAGTTTGACCTTACACTTTCCGCAGGTTGCACTTCCACCACAAGAGGCGTTAATATGAATTCCCGCCTCCATGGCCGCCTGGAGGAGGTTTTCCTCCTCTTCAACTAAAATCTTTCTCTCACTGGGATAGAAAGTTATATTATGTTTAGGCATTTAACAATTTAATTATAACCAAGTCCCGACCTAAAATTCCCCCTCTCCCCCCTTTATTAAAGGGGGGTAGGGGGGATTGAAAAATTCCTTAGAAGAGCCCCTTTACCTTACCGGTTTCAACATCGACATCGATCCTTCGATAAGCTGGGTCAGAACTGGTTCCTGGCATCAAGCTGATGTTTCCAGTCATTGGACAGAGGAATTTTGCACCGGCAAAGATCAGGA
>Ga0315289_10012521_pt1 | contig 11941 bp, 7 predicted proteins | sample YL17G11_40_MG_FD_203452 | JGI IMG/M metagenome (GOLD analysis project Ga0315289, IMG submission 203452) | Sediment microbial communities from Yellowstone Lake, YNP, Wyoming, USA - YL17G11_40 | ecosystem: Environmental > Aquatic > Freshwater > Lake > Sediment | place: USA: Wyoming | collected...
CGGGCTTGGCCGCTGGCAGGAAAGGCTCGATCAAGTTCCACTGTTCATCTGTCAGATCGCTTGGATAACTCCTTCTGTCCATATATCAGTTATCGGACAAAAGGTTACTTTTCATACACTTTCTTAGCCTCGCTGGGCCACCCGGCAATAGGGCCCATATTGCGAAATAAAGCAGTGTTCCAGTAAAAGCACAGACTCCCAGTGTCACAGCATCCGGCTGGCCACTCAACAGAAACCTGTAGACGAGAAAGGTCAGGGCCGCCGCAGCGATGCTGGCCAATGCCGGTTGCGAGATAACTCGTAGGAATGCGAAGACAGACACCGGCGTTCCGCGCAAGCAATACCAGAGCGTGGGAAGCAGTATCAGGTATTCACCGATAGTGTAGGCGGCCGCGACGCCCCGGCCACCCCAGCGGATACCAAGCCCAAAGCAGATGACAACAGACGCGCTCCGAAATATTCCCCATTTCAAGTATCGTTTGCTCGAGCCCAGCGAAAGCAGAACAAGACCGGCAGCGGTCTCGACGGCCTGTATAAAGGCCGCCAGAGCAAGTATTCTGAAGATCGGACTTGCCCCCATCCAACGCTGACCGAGCACGAGACGGGTCGTGTTTTCGGAGCAAACAAATAGGAAGGCCGCAAGAGGCATTGTGATAAATGCAAGTAGTGACGCGAATTTACAGTAATACCTTGCATACTCGCCTGGTTCGTTTTGGATGCGGCTTAAGGCGGGCAGCGCTACCGCGGTAAGCGGTGCACGTATCTGGCTGATGGGGAGCATGAATAGACTATATGCTCTGCTGTACAACCCTGTTACATAAGAGCCGTGGAGGCGGCCAAGCAGAATCTTATCGGCGTTACGGGCGAAGAAGTTTACTATTTGAAAGCCCGTGATGTCCAGACCAAAGTGGAGCATTGACCGGACACCGGCTCCTCGAAGAGACAGGCCAGGCCGCCATCTGCAAAAGACCCAAACTAGTACCGCATTGCATATCGTCATGCCGGCAGATAATCCCACCAACGCCCAATATCGCATGCCATCGGCCACCTCCGGCTTGATGTCCGCTTACTGAAGAATTTCGCGTTTTCGTATTTCAAATCGTCGATCCATGACAGTTCCTTTCCATTGGGACCATTCCCAGGGAAAGATAGTCGTAAGAAAGACTTACAAGACTTTAATGAAAATAGACAGTACAACTAAATCCAGATTCTTTTATGTTCCTGATGAAATTTTTCGCCATTGTGCACTGATAGGCAATTTACAGTCATATCCGATAGATTTTTAGACAATTTTGTAAAACTTACCTTCGTTAACTAGAGTCTTTGTATGCTCACTTTCGCGGTATCCAACAATTCTGGCCTTCTCACTAACTACAATCGCATTTTCCGGTATCTTCCCACTAACAACCGTACCAATACCCACTACTGCACCGTCTCCAATTTCCGTGCCAGGCGCAATTGTGACATTCATTCCTATCCATACATAACGACCAATATGAACCGGTTTGGGGATAATCCCGTTATCATAAGGTAACAACCCCGGATCTTTGAAGTTATGGTCGTATGAGTAAATTGTTACGTGCCTACTTAATATAGTGTAGTCACCAATGGTTACCCCCCCTGTGCAATTTATAAAACTATCCGCCCCGATATGCACATTCTGACCAAGCGTTAATCTCTCACAGTGAATCACCATGATCTTGCCTTCCAAATGCAACCCTGAGCCTCCAATTACACGTTTGAGGAGATTCCGCCGGTGATGAGCAAGAAATATCTTGTCTAATCTTAGCTTCAAGTAACGATAAATTGCCAAAATGACGTTCATCATCTACTCGGTAATACTTTCAATACAGAGCGGATGAAAAGCGTTCTTTTCATAAATCTCAGCGGCCACCTGCGGTTTACATGCTCTGTGCATATTTTTTATCCATCAACAAAAAAACATAGGAACAAAGCTCTCTAATGATATGGATTCCACCCGGTGTAAGGACCCATATCACAAGATATATCGCCGTGCCTAAGCTCAGGCACAATCCAATCGAAACAATATCCGATTGCCCGACGAGCATGAACTTATAAAATAGGAACATAATGAAAGTCGTTGCGAGACTTGATATAGCCGGGCCTGTGAGAGTCTTGAGAAAAACAACAACGGAAATAGATGTTTGTCGGAAGGCATACCACAACGATGGAATCATAATCAAGTACTGTGCGATTGTGTATGATGCGGCAACGCCTGCTGCACCCCACGGGATACCAAGGAAAAAAGATACCACAAAAAATACGCTTCGCAGTGCGCCCCATATCAGATATCGTTTACTCAAACCCATTGAGAGGAGAACAATCCCTGCAACCGTCTCAACAGATTGAATGAAACCGGCTATGGCCAAAATCTTGAATATTGCGTTTGCGCCGAGCCATTTGCTGCCGAGCACAAGACGAATGATATTTTCAGAGCAAAGAAACAGAAAACCCATAAGTGGCATTGTGATAAATGCTAGTATGAAAGCGAATTTGCAGTAATACTTCGTATACCTGTTGGGATCGTTCTTCAGACCGCTTAGTGCTGGCAGAGCAACAACGGTCAATGGCCCGCGTATCTGGGCTATTGGTAACATAAACAAGTTATATGCTTTACTATATAAACCAAGCACATTGGCGCCCCAAAATCGCCCCAAAAGAATGTGGTCAAGACTTCGAGCGAAGTAATTAACTATACCGAAACCAGTCAGATGCCCGCCGAAGGCGAGCATAGGGCGAACGCCTGCTCTGCGAAGAGGCAAGCCAGGCCGCCATCCACAAAAGACCCAAACTAAGACCGCGTAACTTACAGATAAAGCGACAGATGAACCTACCAACGCCCAATATCCGGCACCATACCATGCAAGAGCAATTCCCACGACGATAGATATTATTAAAGAGCCTATTTCAATCGCGGCAAGGGCTGAAAAACGCATTTGTCTCTGCAACAAAGCCTGATGCTGAACCGTCAAACCTGAGAATATAAAAGTTCCAGCTAAGGCAAGCGTAATCCGAGTCAACCGGGGCTCACCGTAAAACCAGGATATTATTGGAGCCGTCACAGCCAAAACTAACGCAAGCACAAGACTGACCGCTACATTTATCCAGAAAAGGGTACTGACCTGCGAATGATTAATCTCGGCTTTCTGGATGGTAGCCATAGATAGGCCCATATCCTTGAATAGTGCAACAAACCCGCTAATCACGGTGACCATGGCAACCAGACCATAATCCTGCGGCGTGAGCAAACGCGCAAGAACGACTGTCGAACCTATCTGCAGCACGAATTTTATTACCTGGGCGGTCATTGTTATAGTGCCACCTCGTACAGACCGCCCTTTCAGGTCAGACTTCAGGTATTCGGTGTCGAAGAATCCACTTTCATGTTTTTGATTTGTCAAAACAGACTCTTTTGTTTCGGACGTCTGAACTAAGTCAGCCATGTGATGCGAGATTCTTTAGGAAATAAGGGCCATTTAGACTCCGTCCCCATCGGTTGCATGACAAAAATCGGAACAACCCTTTGCAAAAGACAAGTCAGGCCACTTCTCTATGCCAGTCTCAGTCGCTTTTGTCTTTACCTGCCCGGTCACGTTCACCAGAGGTTGCAACTATCCACCACTTGAGCGTCGTCCTTTTATCCGTTGGCAAGTGCGGCAACAGGCCAGTCGTGTACATCGGGGCTTTGACAAAATCGGTGCTCAGACAGCCGTGAAAGACATAAGCCAAATTCCGTATCCCTTTTGGGGTAGCCGGGTCACACATGCTCTCTCCTCTGACCATCAGTTCCTCCCTTAGAATAACGGAAAATTGCAGGCACCTCCTCCCTGAGGCACTCAGTCAAGTTATTTAAGATACCCGCTTAATCGTCCGTTTGTCAAGGAAATCTTAATAAAAAGCCCCAGTGCCAAAGACTTCTGCATAACTTCCGATAACCTTCGAAAAGACCCAGGGGACTGACAATCGCTCCTGATGCCTGATTTGGTAGTCTCCGGAACTAAGCACCCATTCCTCATGGTAGAAACCTTCTTGGCGTTAGGCCAGTAGGACTGATGACCTTCCCAAACGCTACTTTCTCCGGTTTTTTCTTTACCAGCGTCAAAAAAGTCCTATAATTTAATCAACCATGCGCCAGCCCAGAGGCATAAGTTCCTGTTTGCCTGCGGTGAAATTTATTATTACAATTTGGTTGGCACGGGAATCACGCAAGGTAACCTTTTGGTAGGAGGTCAACAGTATGGTAGATTCAGCCAGTGCACGTGGGCGGCTGCGCAGCAGTGATCGGCATGCCTTGTATGTTTCTTCTGTGTTGCACTTGCTACTTGCCGGCCTGTTTCTCAGCGCGGCTTTCGGCGACATGGCAGCCGCAGCAACTTATTATCTTGATGCCGTTAACGGCTATGACAACAATCCAGGCACACTCGATCAACCGTGGCGAACTATGGCCAAAGTTGAGACCATGGCACAAGTTGGCGATACGGTAATTATAAAGTCTGTTCACGATAGTATTTTTAGTGCTGATTGGCCGGATGGGATAGCCTACAAAGCGCCAGGAGTCACTCAGTTTGGAATTACTTGGACATTTGACCAAAGCTACCAAATTGGCCGATTTGCCAATGGTGATCATTGGGTTGTTGGTCCAGTAACTATTGTAGGGATTTTTCCCAGCTCTTTTGTTGGCGATGGCGAACGAACTCAGGATGGTGATTCCTGGGTAGTGGCGAATGGAAGAGTGGTAAACGGAACTATGATAGTTACCGACCCGACAATATATCAGGAAGGTTACGATAGTGCTTCGACGTATATTGTTTATAACGAGGCACTCAATGTAGCGAGAGTAGATGGGACTCCAATTTCTGAGGAAAATCCTTTGGAGGTTCCTGTCAATCGTTCTTTAATCTCGTCTATTAGCTTAAATCATGCTCATGCACAATATGGCCCTGCTGAGGGATATTTATTAAAAACGGCGGCAGTATTAACAGTTTTAAGTGATGCTGCTCCGTCAGGAAGTTTTAGGCCTCCGTATGTTGGAACGGACAAGGCGATCAAATTTAATGAGTCACAACTGAACTATAATTTGTTGGCAACCTTAGACAAAAAAGACTTTGCGGATAGTTCTATTTTGAAAATGAAAGATTGGACCGATGTTCAAGGCTCTTCTGCAGAGCGGATGATAGACCGTCCTTGGATAGACCATATGGGTGGATGTTGGGGAGAAGTTTGTGCTCCATTTGATAATATGCAAAGGTATCCTGGATATAGATGTGGACAATTGCAACAGGCTGCTATGCTTCTTCAAGTAGATTGGACAGGTTCACCTGGCTTCGTTAGTAACAACCAATATAAACATGACCTGCTTGTGAGCATTGTGCAAATGGGAATAGACATATACGGTGTTTATCAAGGTGGTGTAAAGAAACATTGGATTCCTGATGGAGGGCACGGAATTGGTAGAAAATGGCCTATTTTATTTGCAGGGGTAATGCTTGATGGTAGTGAGGCTCATCCTGATGCGACAGCGATGGCAGACATTGGCTTTAATAATTACGATGACCCGTTCTTCGGCGAAGATAGCCAAAGTTTTTATGTGAATCAGAGAAATCTAGATTTTCAAGCATATACTTATTCTGGTGGTGGGTGGCCAGCACGAGGATGGGCAGACCCTGACAATCTTTGTGAGCCGTATAGCTATCTTTGCAGAGATGCTTGTGGACCAGACTATAGGGACGACTTCTTTATTCCATATACCCAAGAGGATGTAGACAACAATCTTCCTGAGTGGGCAATAATGTACAGAAAGCCCGTACCAGACGGAGACCCTTATCCTTATCCTTTCAATGCGGGGTATCATAACGCGTATAACAGTAATCGGATGTGGGATACCGAATATCGAAGAAATACCAACAATGCTCAATTTGTTGGTTTTGTCCTTAGTATGCATATTATGGATCTGAAGGACAGATGGAATCATGACTCGTTTTTTGATTTTATGGACCGTTACATTCCAATCGAAAAGGCGATAAAGGCCCTAATAGTAGCAGGTGGTGGCTCTCCAGATTATTTTGGAAGTATCTGGAAAGATGGTAAATATGTTCCAGTGTATTATAACATTCCAGGCACCCCGTACAAGGATGTTCGCGGAAACGTGGTAAATGAACCCTTTATTTGGCACGCTGTTTGCAGTAGTGCCTTTGTTGAGAAGATGTGGGATGAATACCGTGCGAAGTTTGGCGGTGTCTGGACTATAGATCCCAACGGTTACCACCCTTCTGAGTCTGATAGTGTGCCACCGCTGACCCCAACAAACCTTATAAGTACCGCACAAACATCGTCAACGATCAATCTATCTTGGACAGCTCCTGGTCAGGCGTCCGATGGTGATGGGGCTTCAAGTTATAAGATCCTGCGAAACGGAACCTTAGTGGGTCTGAGTTCTGGAACCTCTTTCCAGGATACCGGCCTAAGTGCAGAAACCAGTTACAATTATGAAGTCTACAGTATTGATGATGCCGGGAATGTGAGTGCATCTGCTGCAGCAGGAACATTTTCTACTCTGGCCAAAGGTAATCAGCCTCCAAGCGCTAATGCCGGGGTTGACCAAACTGTTACTGATGGAGACGGCAATGGTAGCGAAAACGTTACGCTGGATGGGTCAGCTTCTTCAGACGCCGATGGCGCCATTCAGACCTACGTGTGGAGAGAAGGCGGCAGCCGGATCGCGACAGGTGCAAACCCAACTGTGACGCTGTCAGTTGGTCAGCATACGATTACCCTGACGGTTACCGACAATGGCGGTTTGACGGATACAGATACAGTGACAATAGCAGTTAACGCGAGCGGCAGTACTGACAATAATCCGCCGAGCGTAACTAATTGTTCGCCAGCGCCTGACTCCATACAGGTGCCACTAAACAATCTGATAACCTTGCATATTGTGGATGCTGGCAAGGGTGTCGATGCCAACACGGTGACAATAAAGGTCAACGGCAATACCGTGTATCCTGCCAACAATAATTGCCGAAGAACGGGCACGAAAGAAGACTTTACGTTTACCTATCAGGCGGACGAGAATTTCGACTACGAGCAGGAAATAACCGTCGCGGTAAATGCTGCAGACCTTGGCGGGAATGTGATGCCCGAATACACATATTCCTTCTGGACTGAGATGCGTTCGTTCGGCAAAAATAAAAGGGTCAGCTTGGGTTTAGATAACCTCGGCAGCGCAGCACCCGCAACAGTTCGTGACAGCAGCGGTAATGTCTGGGTGGTCTGGCACACAGGACCAGCAGGCAGCAGAGACATTTATGTCAACAAGCTTGTGGACGAAGCAGCCAATTTCACCGGTAGTATTCAGTTAATAGCCGATCCCGCTGATCAATGTAATCCTGCCATTGCCTTGGGCAGCAGTGACAAGCTGTACGTAGCCTGGCAGGATAACCGCCGGGGCAATTGGGATATCTATTTATCGACGTCTGTTGATGGGGTGAGTTGGTCGGCAGAAAGGTTGGTTACCGACTCGAACGACAATCAGATCAACCCCGCTATTGCTATCGACGGTTCGTCTCCCAGCGGCGCGTATGTCGTCTGGCAGGATGACCGGGGCGGCAATCAGGATATTTATGTAGCCAGTTCCAGCGACGGCTTCGCAACGAAAGCAATTTCGCAAATAACGACCAACGCTTCTGACCAGACTGACCCTGCCATTGCCGTGGATTCCGCTAACACGGTATATGTCGTCTGGACTGATAAGCGGAATGGCTCGAACGACATCTACGGAGCGGCCTCGAACAGCGGTCCCTGGACGAATGTGCCCATCGTGAATAAGGCAGGCAATCAGTCCAGCCCCGCTATTGCCGCGGAGACTGCCGGGTCAATTCTGCATCTATTGTGGGTAGATGACGCGCCTGGTAATAAGGACGTATACTATGCTGCAACAGACGGGTTGCCCGGTAGTCCGCTAACAGGCAGCAGCATCATCGACCCCGATACTGCTGGTGATCAGTTGGAGCCAGCTATCGCCGTTATTGGCAGCACCGGCAGCAACCTAGCAGTTTTTGCCTGCTGGCAGGATCGACGAAATGTTGCCGGGGCAAGTGGCGATACAGACTTGTATTTCGCCGAAGTCAGCTCAGATGGTGGGACAAACGTCTTCGTAGGTGACGATAGCACAAATAGCAATCAGAGCCAGCCGGCAATCGGCGTGGATGCGCAAGGTCATCCGTATCTGGTTTGGGGTGATAGTAGAAGCGCAAATGCCCAGATTTACTATGCTGGAAGCACTTATCTGGACAGCGAGGCTGTGGATTCCGAACTCGTTGCTGCTTCTGTGGGCGCAACAGTTGGAGTCAACCCGGCGAACATAGACAGTGCGGACGATGTTTCTGTCACTGTCCCGGCCGGTGCATGCCCTTGTGACATACGGATTACAATTTCCGAAATTAAGAACCCACAGGAATTTACCGTGCAGTGTTTGGCGGCCTATGATTTTGGCCCCAGCGGAATCCAGTTTAACCAGCCGGTCACGATAACCATACCCTACGCCGTCCCAGCTTCCCAGGGATCGGTTACGCCATACTGGTTCAACTCGCTAACAGGGGCACTCAGCCAGCAAGGCATAACAGACATCAAAGATATTGTAATATCTCCGACCTTGCATGCTGTATCCTTCAAGACAACGCACTTTACACCATTCTACGTAGTTGAAGGCACGACTGGTGGAACTGGCGGCGGCGGTGGAGGTGGAGGCTGCTCGGTGTCTGCCAGTGGTAATGGTAGTATTGTCGAGTTTCTCTTGCCCTATATGGGTCTTGCCGCAGCGATGATGATATTGAGGTTGCGCGATGCACACCAGCGTAAAGAGCGTAGACTTACAAAAAGCGAATCCTGAACACCTGGCTGTTTGAACGCCTGGCTAACACCTCGTCCTCTTATGCCGCCGCCGGGCTTGTTTTAACCTGTCGGCAGTCACAGCTCACCAGAGCGACCGGATGCACAATTAGATAACTTGCCGAGCTTGTTTACTGCGCCAAGATAACCACCTCTTTAAGAGACTATCGTTCGCCGATTCTTGGTTAGTGCAGCATCGTCTCTGTAAATGGGGGGCTGATATTTTCCTGACCAGGCGGCTCTACCGATAGCAAATATCGCTTTTCACAAACAAAGCTGTGCCATTTTGAAACAGCAACAATTTGACCATTGCTCATGAGGTAAGAAAACGCGAGCAGTTATGCCCTACCAATCTTTTTCAGGTAAACCTTAAGGTCGGGAAACTTTGATACAATAACTCTTGCCACATCTTTTTTGCCGGCCCTGCCGTTACCACAGTCCAATGCTGCGCCCTAACCTCGGGGGCAATCAATTTGGACGCGACTCGGATTGTAAGCCAAAGGATCGGAACAAACAGAAAGGGACCTGGGTTCATCTCCAGGGGTTAATAGCGGGGGAGCATTTCGAACCTACGACCACCCCGTTATCGGTACGGTCCGAAAACTACAAGTTGGCTACAACTGAAGAAGATGGCCAGAAGGAACAGAAAGAACTTATTGTTCCAATCAAAGCCAAAAAAAGGATTCTGAAAATCCCGAAACGTCTATTAGAAGGCTGCGCTAATATAGACGCAGACCTCGTCGGATAGAGAAGTTTCGCTTCTCGTAAGAAAATCGAACCTTTTTAGTATAGAGGTGGTAATCACTCTATCGTCTGTTTATAACCCGTCATCGGCCCGGGCACCGAAACTGGGCATGAACCTCGCTCAGCGGACCTTTATGGCCTTCAGCCAACCAAGACTCGCCTTGAGTTGCCTGAGCAGCGTATTCATTGCTGGAACAGGATGTACCAATCGTCCAAGCTCTTTTTCCCAATAGCCTGCCAGAACTGCCTCTAAATCAGAAGGAAATACATCTTGAAGCCCATTCCATTCTATCCCTTTTGCCTTTAGCTTTCGCGGAAAGAGTCTACCAACCTCACGGTGATTGACTTCTTGTTCCAACATTCTCCAGATGTCGTAATAGTCACGAACTTTTTTGCGCTGCACCAAGGCACGAAGTTTCTGAGCAAAAATCTCTTCAAGGCTTTCAACCCTCACCATGAAGTCAGGGTAGTCCGAATATGAGCGAGACAGCGGCTTGCTTAGAACTCTTCCAATGGGAGGTTCCGGGGTCACGTCAATCTTGAGCCAGTTCTTACCCAGCGGGCCTGAGTATTGAATCTTCACCTGCAAATATTCAGGGTTAGAATGTTGGCTCTTTATAGTTAATTGCACTCCGCTTCTTGCTGTGGCCTCGTGGAGCGCCTTAGGGATCTGTCCCGGCAATCGCTCCCAGTTCGCTGGTGCGGTAACAAAATCCAGGTCTTCCGAAAGCCGCCAAGTCTGGGGAAAGTATACCTTGGATAGAGCTGTGCCTCCTTTAAAGACCAGGCCGCGGATCTGCATCAGTCCGAAAAGGACCCAGCCCACCACATAGTCCTTTTCTACCATCACCAACGGCAATCGCCGTTCCCTCGCTCTCGCAAGCAATTCGCGTCTGTCGATCAATATCTCCACCCCTCTGGATCAAGCTCATAATTTACGAGTAACTTCCAACGACCGTTATATTTTCCCATCTTCGGGGACAGTGGATCAAGCCTGGGAAACCCTGCTGAGGGTTCGAACCCCTTAAACAGATATTTATGACTATTCAGCAAACCTGTCGCATCGAGCACGTAACCGAGTCGCTTCAGGATCGTGCGATTACCCATGCGCCGTGCGTATTCGGTCACAAGCTTGAGCCTGATTTCCTTTTCGGAAAAGTAAATCGCACGCGCGACCTGCTCTATTCCGCCGCAATGCTCGGGATGGTCCAGACAGTCGGCGATGGTCTTTTCAGGGTCGGATATCCGGACGGTGCGATCTTCAATCTTAATTTCCTGCCACCCGAAGAACTTCCTTCGAGCGAGCTTCACGAAGTAGTACTCTGCATCGAGCACCTGCACGGGATGTTTCGCCTTCGTTGTCGCGACGAAGGTTGTGCGTGGAATCTGGTCCGTAAGACCATGGTGGTTCAACGCTGACCAGAAACCAATATAATACGGCTCCGCAAGCATGGCTGCGACCACGAAGTTGTGCACCACGAAGGCGTCCGAACCTTCCACGCCCACATCCAGCGGAACCATGGCGTAAAGGCCACGTTTCAGGGGAAGCACCCACTTCTTTAAGGCGAGCCGGTGCAAGACCTTTTTTGCGCCTGGCCCAACCAGCCGTGAGGCGTCTTCAATAGCAAAGATTGCCTTCCGCTGTTCGGCAAGCGATTTGACCAGAAAGGCCTCCTTCTTGCCCAGAGTGCTCTTATATTTGTTTGCAGACAGTTCCATTTCACGTCACCTACGGCAATATCATATAATAGTGCGCCTGTATTTATAGCTGTACCCGTCTCCGGGGTCAACCCTTCATTTTCAGCGGTATCCGGCTGAGCAAGCTAAAGAGAGAAAATATGAGGACATGCCAAGTCTATAATACTGCCCCCTAGAGTGGCCAACCCAGAAAGACTCATCACATAGCGCAAGTGTTATGAAAAACGGTCGAAATAATTGTCGTGAGGGGGAATTTCTAATTAACGCCAGTCAAGTTAGTACTGCTTGCACATTCTGGCGCGTTTTTTCCTTGAAAATTCTTTTTCTACAATGTGGAATACGGTTTGATAAGTGGATACGTCTCAGTTGTTTGCTATAGGAAAAACCGTTCATAACTCCGCTCGGCTTGAGTATGACACCGACGGGGACGGAGTCCAACGCGATCATTACGAAGAATGCAAGCTACCATGTTTTCCGGCACTCATTTGCGACACATCTGTTGGAAGACGGGTATAATATCCGGACCGTCCAGGAACTGCTTGGACACAAGCATGTGCGCACGACTATGATATACACACATGTACTCAACGGA
>Ga0315289_10012522_pt1 | contig 11941 bp, 10 predicted proteins | sample YL17G11_40_MG_FD_203452 | JGI IMG/M metagenome (GOLD analysis project Ga0315289, IMG submission 203452) | Sediment microbial communities from Yellowstone Lake, YNP, Wyoming, USA - YL17G11_40 | ecosystem: Environmental > Aquatic > Freshwater > Lake > Sediment | place: USA: Wyoming | collected...
TGATCGGCGACCCCGAGATTCTGCTGGTTGGCTGCGGACATTTCGGCGTCCTGCCGATTCGCCCGGAAGCGCGCGCGTTGGTCGCCGCGCGCGGCGTGTCGTTGGAGACGCCGCGCATCCGCGACGCACTGAAACGGTACGACGAATTGACGCGCGCGGGCAAGCGCGCTGCGGCGATTTTGCACGTGACGTGCTGAGTGGCCGCCCCGATGGGTATCTCTGTTGACCGGCGGTTGGTCGCCTGCTTGAACGCATCGCGCTGCACACTGGGTCAGGAAAACAACATCGGGGTTGAGAATCACTCTCAACCCCGATGCTCATTTTCCAACCCTTCAACTCCGCTCAGGGCAGGCTTTTAACTTCCAACATCCAACTTTTAATCTTTCACCTCGCGAAACTCACCGTCCACCGTGTCCGAACCTTTGGGACCTTGTTGCTGTCCGCCGGGTTCGCCGCCCGGTGGTGGAGGCGTGCCCGCGCCGCCCGTCTGCTGATACATTCGCTCGCCGATCTTTTGCAAGGTCTGCGCGAGTTCGTCGGTCTTGCGCTTGACCTCTTGCGGATCGCGGCTGTCCTTCACGTTCTTCAACGCGGTGATCTTGGCTTCGACTTCGGTCTTGACGTCGGCGGGAACCTTGTCGCCGAGATCGCGCAGCATCTTTTCCGATTGATAGAGCGCGCTGTCCGCGTTGTTGCGAATTTCGACTTCCTCTTTGCGCTTGCGATCTTCGTCCGCGAACTTTTGCGCTTCTTTCACCATCTTGTCCACTTCGTCCTTGTTCAAGCCCGACGATGCGGTGATGGTGATCTTTTGTTCGCGTCCCGTCGCCTGATCTTTCGCGCTGACGTGCAAGATGCCATCCGCGTCAATGTCGAACGTCACTTCGATTTGCGGCATCCCGCGCCGCGCGGGTGGAATGCCATCGAGATTGAATTTGCCGAGCGTCTTGTTATCGGGCGCCATCGGGCGTTCGCCTTGCAGGACGTGCACTTCGACCTGGGTTTGCATATCCGCCGCCGTCGAAAAGGTTTGCGATTTCTTGTACGGGATCGTCGTGTTGCGTTCGATCAACGGCGTCATCACCTGACCCAGCGTTTCGATGCCGAGCGTCAGCGGCGTCACGTCGAGCAGTAAAATGTCTTTCACTTCGCCGCCCAGCACGCCCGCCTGGATCGCCGCGCCGACCGCGACCACTTCGTCGGGATTGAGCCCCTTGTGCGGTTCTTTACCAAAGTATTTCTGCACAGTTTGTTGCATCATCGGCATACGCGTCTGCCCACCGACCAGCACGACTTCGTTGATGTCGGGCGGCGTCATCTTCGCGTCTTGCATCGCGCGCTTGACGGGGTTGAGTGAATTTTCGACGAGGTCGCCGACGAGTTGCTCGAGTTTTGCGCGCGTCAGCGTCATCGTCAAGTGCTTCGGTCCCGACGCGTCGGCGGTGATGAAGGGCAGGTTGATCTCGCTCTGCATTACAGTCGAAAGTTCGATCTTGGCTTTCTCTGCGGCTTCTTTCAAGCGTTGCAGTGCCATCCGATCTTTGCTGAGATCAATGCCCGATTCCTTGCGGAACTCGTCCACGATCCACTCGATCACGCGTTGATCGAAATCATCGCCGCCGAGGAACGTGTCGCCATTCGTAGATTTCACTTCGAAGACACCTTCGCCGAGCGACAAGACCGAAATGTCGAAGGTGCCACCGCCAAAGTCGTACACCGCGATCACTTCATCTTTCTTCTTGTCGAGTCCGTACGCGAGCGACGACGCGGTTGGTTCGTTGATGATGCGCAGAACTTCGAGTCCCGCGATCTTGCCCGCGTCTTTCGTCGCCTGGCGCTGCGAGTCGTTGAAGTACGCGGGGACGGTGATGACCGCTTGCGTCACCGTTTCGCCCAGGTACGCCTCCGCGTCCGATTTCAATTTCCCAAGAATCATCGCGGAAATTTCGGGCGGCGAGTACTGCTTGCCCGCGAGTTCGACCCACGCGTCGCCGTTTTTCGCTTCGACGATTTTGTACGGCAAGACCTTGCGCGCCTTTTGCACTTCGGCGTCGGTGAACTTGCGCCCCATCAACCGCTTGATCGAGAAGATCGTGTTTTCGGGATTGGTGATGGACTGGCGTTTGGCGACTTGGCCCACCAGACGTTCACCCGTTTTCGTGATCGCGACAACTGATGGAAGCAGGCGCGCTCCTTCTGCCGTGGGGATGACGACGGGCTCGCCCCCTTCCATTACCGCGACCACCGAGTTGGTTGTGCCGAGATCAATTCCTACAATTTTGGATTTCGTAGCCATTTTGAAGACTCCTTATCGTTTGCGTTTCGTATTCACGTGACGAGTGACGAGGGAAAAACCACGCCACACGCCACTCGTCATCTGTCACTTTTTCTTCGCCACCTTCACCATCGTCGGGCGAATGACGCGCTCGTTCAGTTTGTATCCGCGCTGCAATTCCGCCATCACGATGCCGTCCTCGTGCTTGTCGCTTTCTTCGTGGATGACCGCTTCGTGCACGTTCGGATCGAATGGTTTGTTCAGCGCGTCAATCGGTTGCAAACCTTCCGCTTCCAACATCGCCGCCATCTTGCGCGCGATGAGAACGATGCCATCAATCCACGTCAAGTCCCGCAAGTTATCGGGAATCGTTTGAAACGCGCGGTCGAAATCGTCGAGTATGGGTAGCAAACGCGCGATGAGCGTGACGTTCGCGAACTTGGCGAATTCGGCGTTATCCTTTTCGATGCGCTTTTTGTAGTTCGAAAAATCCGCCGCGGCGCGCCGCCAGTTGTCGAGATACTCCGCCGATTTGTCGCGTTCTTGCAGCAACAACTTTTTCAATTCCGTCGGATCGTCTGGCAATTCCGTCGTCTGCGGTTTGATTTCCTCCTGTGGTTTTTCTTCTTTCGGTTCTTCTTTTACAACTTCGTCTGTCATTGCTTGAACCTCCGATATGATTGCATATAGCGAATAGCGTATGGCTTATGGCATATAGCCAGTTGTGCTACAGCACCCTACAATACCCGATGCCACACGCGATATGAAAACACCTTCCAACTGTGCCAACCGACGATGCTGAAAAGCCGCGCACGTGGCGTGGTTGGGGTGGGTGTCATACACCGTTTCTTATGGTCAGTTCGCGTTTTGCTCCGACGAAAGCGGCTTCTTCTAGCTCAACGCGTTCTTGGATAATCTGCGTGAGCCATTTCTCAATACTCCTTTGCCGATGCAATTGAGCGAGGAAAGTCACGCGCGCAGCAAGTTCAGCAGGAATGACCAAAGATGCCGACCTCTTTCGGCGCACCCGAATTGGTTTTTCCCACGCTGAATCGTCATCCGCCTGTGCCACGACGACATTGTCAATTTCCACCTGGGATAGTTTTCCCAAAGGGACTTTCAGTCTTTTCACCTGTGCTCCTGTTCTCAAATGTCCCACCCCGTGATGATACGTACGACACGCCCGGGTTTGAGTTGGAAGATAACCTTGAGTCTGCGTCCGCCAATTGTGCTTCCAAACAGTTGGTATCGATCACGATAGGACTTGTTCCGACGCACCTAAGTCAGAGAAGAAACATTCGACTGCCTCGTCAAAGGTAACGGCGTGCGCGTAAAGTTCATCTTGTTCAAAATCATATTCAAAGTCAGATGGTGTGAAACGATGCCAATTAACCACGGAAGATTATACTCCTCGCATGAACGAATCTTGCCCGCCCGCGCGCTATTCGTTTACCCTTGCACCGCCCGCCAGGGCAGGTGTTCGTTCGACATTCGTTGACGCGGTTTCACACCTTCCAACTGTGCCAACCGACGATGCCGCAAAGCCGCGCGCGGGGCGGGGTTGGGGCGCGGGTGCTCTCCGCTCGTGCAGTGTTATCGAAGCGCCTGAAGCATTTCCTTGTTGCTACGCAACATTTCGTTCACGACGGTCTGCGCGTCAACTTTTTTCTGCTTGGCATATTTCTGGACGAATTCAGCAATGTCATCGTCCAAATACACGGGAAGATTGAGGCGAACATTCGGGCGATAGAATTTACCACGTACGCCTTTGGAGAAATCGTATTCCTTTTTCATAATTATCACCTCGCACGGTACTGTTTGGCTTCTCCCTTGGTTGGTTTTCGGGCAGAGATTATCCGAATATTGAAATTGTCTTGGTCAATCTCGCGGAAAGTATGATGAACGCCGACAAGTATTCCATTTTTATCCAGTCCCAGAGTTATCCAACGGCCTTCTTCCTCGCGGTGTTCCTCGTCTTCGATGGAAAGCATGTAGGGGTCAAGAAAGACTTGAGAAGCGCGCTCGAAACTGACTTTGTGGTCTCGCAAGTTTCTTCTCGCTTTGGCTGGGTCCCATTCAAAATTGTACTGCACGGTTTGCCCCCTACTGTGAAATCAAGCGGCTAGAAATTCGGTGTCAACGAATCGCTTTGCGCAACGATGAACGAATTTGCGCACGCCCGCGCGCACGATTCGTTTACCCTTGCACCGCCCGCAAGGGCAGGTGTTCGTTGCCAATTCGTTGACGCGGTTTCACCTTCCAACTGTGCCAACCGACGATGCCGCAAAGCCGCGCGCGCGGTGTGGGTGACGTGCATACTTGTTTCACATTCCACGCGGTGAGCGATGCGCTGTCACGGTAATGATAGCATTTCGTTCTCAGGAATTACTTTGGAGTGCAATTGACCATCATAGGAATATGCAACCCTCAATTCTTTCACGATTTTTGGCGCTGGGTCACCAGCAAGGTTGTCGTTATTGACCCGAATTTCGAGTCTTCCAGCAACTATTTTTGAATTGAGAGGTTGTGCAACATCCTTTGTTCTCTCGCCCGCCCCATATGAAGCGGATTGAACATGCAATTGCTTATCGGCGTTGTACACAGCGCTCGTTTTTAGTTTTGATATTCTGAGTTCAGTATTGCGCTTGTATTCATCGAAATTGGCAACACGGTTGAGCAATCGCATGTGACGGTAACCTTCCAGGACAGCCATGAGATAAAAAACAAAGCCAGCAAGAAAGAGAAGGGACGAAGTCGCGCCGCCCAACCCTATGTCAATCAAAACCGTAAGTATGACCTTTGTTGACTCCAGAGAAAGTTTTTCCCTATCCTGAACCAGTTTTGTTGCGTAATCTAGTTCAGATTCGAGTTGCTTGACCCGTTTCCTTGATTGTTCAAATGACCTACTCGCCATCCATTGCTTAAACGGGTCAGTAAGTAGATTGGCGAGGATTGATAATGGGATGGCCAACAACAGAGTGAGGACCCAACTATATTGTTGAAGCCATTCAATCAATTGAGCGGCAATTTTGGACAGAATTTCAGGCATGTTTTCCTCCGCAGGGAGATTCACCAATTCGGATTAGAAAGACATGACGCAAAACTATATGCCCTCCACTACCTTCCGTACATCCGCCCCATCAAATCATCCAGCAAACTCGAAACGTAGCGGACGACGCCAATCGTGCGCGCGTAGTGCATCCGCAGCGGACCCAGCACGCCGACGATGCCGCTCGCTTCGCCAGGCAAGCCGTAGCGGGTCAACACCATGCTGTAATCGCTCATCTCATCGCGCTGACTCTCACCGCCGATGACGACTTGCACGCCGCGCTCGGGCGCGAGTTCGCTCAACATGCCTTCAAGCACCGTGCGCTGTTCGAGCATTTCGAGCAGCGCCTGCATCCGATCAATCGCCGAAAACTCGGGCTGGCGCAAAATGTCCATAATGCCGTCGCGATAAACATCGTGCGTTGAGCGTTCGTCAATCTGCCGCATCAAATTCGCAACGATGCGTAACACATCGTTTTCGAACGCCGAAAGCGACAATGCCAGCGCGCGAATCTGATCGAGATTCAAGCCCGCGAGATGATCGTTCAAACGATTCGACGCGCGCGTCAATTCTTCTTGCGCGATCGGTTGCGCGATCGCGAGCATCTGCTGCTTGACCGCGCCGTCCTGCAAAACCAAAACCAGCAGCGCAACCTGATCGTTGATCGAAACGAGTTGCAGGTGTTTGAAGCGGCACGATGTCGAAAGGGGCGCGGTGACGAGCGCGGTGTTGCGCGACGCGCGCGCGAGCACCGCCGCCGCGAGCCGCATCCATTGATCCACATCGAGCGTGACCTGATGAAACTGATGGCGAATCATCCGCTGTTCGACAGGCGGCAGTTCGAATTCCTCCATCAGCGATTCGACAAAGTAACGGTACCCCTTTTCGGTTGGCAGTCGCCCCGCCGATGTGTGCGGATGCATGAGATAGCCCATCTCTTCGAGCGCGGCAAGTTCGTTGCGAATCGTCGCCGAACTGACGCGCAAGCCGCGTTTCCGCACCAGCGTCTCCGAGCCGACGGGCTGGGCGGTTTCGACATATTCGCGCACGACAAATGCAAGCGTTCTGCGCTGACGTTCTGTCAACTCTACCATAAACCCAACCGATTTCTTGCGTTAGCACTCTCAACCCAAGAGTGCCAAGAATATACCACCAAAAAAGATGGTTGTCAAGCCCCCGAAAAAGCGACCGACGACGACGGACCGCCGACCGCAGACGGAAGTGGCATTGCGAGCGAAGCGAAGCAATCCCCAACTCGCGATTTGGAGATTGCATTGTCGGGAAAGACGCCCCTCGCATCGATAAGCGCGGCGGTCGGTGGTCTGCGGTCGGCGGTCAGGCGCGTTGGATGATCACCTCATCGCCGATCTGAATTCCCAGCGTCTGCGCGGCGTTCTCTTCGCGCACCGCGATCTCCACTTGCCACGATGACGAAATCAGCGCGACGGCTTCGCCTGACGCGACCGCCGCGTACGTCGGCTTGATGCCGCGCAGCGCGTGCGCGCCGATACGAACGACGACGCGCGCGCGATCCATCCCCGCGAGCAGTTCTTCGCCGATGTTCGTGATCGCGTTGCCAAAGCGATCAATGTGGACGACGCGCCCGACGATCTCTTCGCCCAACCGCACCGCGTTCGCGCACGACGACAATTTCACCCAATCATCAATCGGCTCGCCCAGCGCGTCCAGCGGTACTCCCAAGGACAGATGCGCGGCAACCGGCGCGAAAATGTCGCGGCCGTGGAAAGTGGCGGAGACGCGTGAGAGAAAGTACTTGGTATTGGAGAGGTGAACTGCGCGAATTTCTGATTTTCGATTTTCGATTGCCGATTGTTGAAATGCGAGCGTCAGCACGCCGTTGTCAGGCGCGACGAAAAACGGTTCGCCGATTTGAACTGCAATTGGTCGGCGCGCGCTTCCGACGCCAGGATCAACGACGACGACGTGGATCGCGTTCGCAGGAAAGTACTTCACCGCGTTTGCAACCAAAAACGCGCCCTGCTCGATGTTTAGCGGCGCGATGTCGTGCGTAATGTCAACGAGGGTTGCTTGCGGGTTGAGGCGCAGGATGACGCCTTTCATCACGCCTACGAAGCCATCGCGCGTGCCAAAGTCAGTGGTCAAGGTGATAATGCGATTCATATTCCCCCCGAAGGATGAAGGCGGAAGGATGAAGGATGAAACCGTTTGTCACACCTGCACTTGTGTGCGGTAAGTGTCTGTCATTGTCAATTTGTCATTTCCGAGTATAATCCGCCGCAATCGCGTTGTCAAAGCGCGACGCGGAAACGACGACGGGGTTTAAGCAGTCGGGGGAGCAATGTCGAAAACACTCGTCATCTTGAATCCGATTGCGGGGCACGGTAACGGCGAAAAAGCGTGGAAGCAAATCCAAGCCGCGCTGTATGAAGGCGGGCTGGACTTCGATCTCGCGCGCACGACTGCGCCGCGCGCGGCAGTCGCCATCGCGGAGGACGCGAAGCGCGGCGGCTACGCAACGCTCATCTCCGTCGGCGGCGATGGCACGGTGAGTGAAGTCGTCAACGGGATGATGCGCGCGTCGAATGGTGAAGCAACAGGCACACTGGGAATCATTTCCGTCGGCTCGGGGAACGATTTCGTCAAATCGTTTGCGCCGCAACCGGGAGTCGTGCCAACAGGCAAGCACGCGGACTGGCGACCCGGCGTTGCGCGCGTGCTGGCGGGAGAGACGCGCGTTGTAGATGTCGGACGCGTCGTTGCCGATCATCCCGCGCCGCACTTTGACGCGACACACTATTTTGCCAACAGTTTCGACACGGGCTTTGGCGCGAATGCGGCCATGCACGCGCACGATTTTCGATTGCTCCAAGGTACGGCGATGTACCTCGCGGCGGTTCTCAAGACGCTCGTGAGGTACTCCGTGCCGCGCGTCAGGGTGGATTTGGACGACGCGCGCATCGAACAACTCAGCACGATGATCGCCGTCGCGAACGGACGATGTATCGGCGGCGGCTTCTGGGTCGCGCCGGACGCGCGCAACGACGACGGCTTGTTCGACGTGATGATCGCAGAAGGATTGGGGCGCATCGGCATTCTGTCGCTCTTGCCGAAAGTGATGCAAGGGACGCACATTTACGACCCGCGCGTCAAGTACCTGAAATCGTCGCGCGTCGTGATCGAATCGCCTGACGCGTTCAACATCGAATCCGATGGCGAGATTCCGTTCATCGGCGCGCGGCGCGCGGAGATTGAAATTTTGCCGAAGCGATTGCGCGTGTTCGCGTGAAAATGAGAAACCCATTTTCCCCGAAGGGGAGAAAACGGGTTTCTATATCTCGCTTAGCGTTTCATCGTCGAAATACTCGCGCCCGCGATCAGTTCGCCTTGCGCCGCCTGCGCGTTCAACACGCTGACCGCCGCGGCGACCGACTGCGCGATTTTTTTGAACGGCAGCGCGTACGGTGAATCGGGATGGACGGCCGCGACTGGTTTACCGCTATCGCCGCCGACGCGAATCGCCACGGCGAGCGGAATTTCGCCGAGAAATGGCACGTCAAGTTGCTCCGCCATTTGTTGCGCGCCACCGTGCGCGAAAATGTCGGTGCGCGCGTGGCAGTGCGGACACAAAAAGTACGACATGTTTTCGACGACGCCAAGCACCGGCACTTCCAAACGACGAAACATCGTGATCCCTTTGACGACATCCGCGAGCGCGACGTCTTGCGGCGTCGCGACGACCAAGCCGCCGGTCAGCGGCACCGCTTGTGCGAGCGAAATCTGCGCGTCGCCGGTGCCGGGCGGCAGATCAATCACGAGGTAATCCAGCGCGCCCCATTCGACATCGGTGAGGAATTGGCGAATCGCGCTGTGCAACATCGGTCCGCGCCATATCACGGCTTGATCCGGCGGCACGAGAAAACCCATTGACATCAATTTCACGCCGTACGCTTCGAGCGGAATGATGCGTTCGTTGATTGATTTCAGCGGTTCGTTCACGCCCATCATAATTGGAATGTTCGGACCGTACACGTCCGCGTCCATCAAGCCGACCTTGGCGCCGGTCTGCGCGAGCGCGATCGCAAGATTGACCGCGACGGTCGTTTTGCCGACGCCGCCTTTGCCGCTCGCGATCGCAATTGTAGATTTGACCGCGCGTAGCGTGTTGATCTGATTGCTGATGCGCCGGTCGCTTGGCACGCTCGCGTCCCACTTGACGTTGATTTGCTTCGCGCCCATTTTCGCGACGGCTGCTTTCGCTTCCGCTTCGATTTGGTTTCGCAAGGGACACGCGGGCGTGGTCAGGACAATCGTAAAACTGACCGCGTCATCGCAAATCTTGATATCCTTGACCATCTTCAACGAAACCAGGTCGCGGTGTAGTTCGGGCTCTTGGACATGACCGAGCGCGGTGAGGACTTGTTGCTCTGTAATCATTCGTTGCTCCACATTTTTGTAAAACATAAAACGTGAAACGTAATGTTCACGCATCACGCTTCACGTTTTCCATTATACCCTCACATCACCGAATTGCGAAATTCATCCCACGTTTCTTTGCTGTAACCCGCCAACGGCTGCTTGACCAGCGTGCCCTTTGCCAGCGCTGGGACTTGCTCCTCGTACGTCGGTCGCTCGTCCACGTACAACACACCGATTGGAATCTTGTCGCCCCACTCATGAGCTTTTTGCATCGCCGCGGCGTAATCGCGCGGATTGTACGTCGCGTCGTCGTCGAGTTTGTATACGCGCGGACGATACCACTCGGTCGTGTTGATGGGATTGTAGACGACGCACGCTTGCAGAACATCCACGAGCGCGAATCCCTTGTGCTGAATCGCTTTGGCGAAAACCGACGCCATGTGCTTCGGGTCACCGGAGAACGCGCGCGCGACAAAGGTCGCGCCTCCGGCAATCGCCATCACCGCCGGATTGAACTCGGTTTCGATGGAGCCGTCGGGCGTCGTCGAAGAAATCCAGCCCTTGGCACTCAGCGGCGAGTACTGCCCTTTGGTCAACGCGTACACCTTGTTGTCTTCGACGATCATCGTGATGTCGGAATTGCGGCGCAACGCGTGGACGAAATGTCCCGCGCCGATTCCGAAACTGTCGCCGTCGCCGACGGTGACAATCACCTTGAGATCGTGATTCGCGATTTTCGCGCCTTGCGCGATCGGCAAGGTGCGACCGTGCAAACCCAGATAGCCATTCGCCTTGAGATAGTCCGGCAATTTCGATCCGCAGCCGATGCCGCTGACGAAAAACGTTTCATGCGGCGGAATCTGCAATTGTGCGAGCGACTGTTTGACCGCCGCGATGATTCCGTAGTCGCCGCAACCGGGACACCAGGTAATCTCGCGTTCGCCGTCGTATGATTTAAAAGTCAGTTTGAATTCGGGGGCGATTGTTGTATCTAACATTTTCGATTCTCCTATGCGGCTAGGTCATTGAGAGGAGCGTCCTGAGCGGGGCAGCGTTTTCTTGCTGCGGAGTCGAAGGGCGACGAAGCCGTCTCCAAATTGTGGATCGGGGATTGCTTCGCAACCATCGCTCGCAATAACACGGATGCTACGCCATCACCTTTCGCCGCGCGATCCTCCTCGTGACGCGCACACGTTCGCCGTGTCCATTCCGCCGCTCGATTCTCGCCTTCCCTTTCGCGGCTTTCGCATTCGCTTTCGTCTTACCTTTTGCGCTTTTTGCGATCGCATCCGCAATTTCCGCGCCGGTGAACGGACGACCGTCATACTTCAAAACCTTGTCGTCCACCGCGCGACCGGTGTAGACGCGCACGACCTGCGCGAGTTGCGCGGTGTAGTTGCCTTCCACGTCAATCAAGTACTGCGCCTGGGCGAGTTCTTTTGCCAGGCGCGCTTCGTCGAGCGGATAAATGTCAATGAAATGCAGCGCGTTCGTTTTGACGCCGCGCGCGTTCAGCAAGTCAACCGCTTCGCGAATCGCGTAACGCGTCGCGCCCCAGCCCATCAGCGTCACTGCCGCGTCTGTGGGACCGTACCACTCCGGCATCCGCATTTCCTTTTTCATCGCTTCGATTTTTCGCATCCGCTTTTCGTGCTGCGCGATGCGGTTCGCCGGGTCCTCGTCTTCAATGCGACCGAACTCAGTATGCTCGTCGCTCGTCGAAGTGTAGACCGCGTTTGGATGCCCAGGGATTGCGCGCGGCGAAATGCCATCGGCGGTGAGCGCGTAGCGTTTGTATTCGCCGGGTTGCAGTTGGGCGAGTTCCGCATCGGTCAGCGTTTTGCCACGCTCAACCTTGAATTCCTCAAACGGCAATTCTGCAACGCCAACAGAACGCGAGGCGAAGGCTTGAAAAGCGTCCGTGAGAATCAACACCGGGCATTGATATTTTTCCGCGAGGTTGAACGCGCGCGCGGTATCGGCGTAGCACGCTTCGACGCCGCCGGGCGCGATGACGATGCGCGGAAATTCGTCTTGCGACGCGTGCAGGAGGAAAAGCAAATCGCCTTGCCCGGTGCGCGTCGGCATACCGGTGGACGGTCCCGGTCGTTGCGAATCCACGACGACGAGCGGCGTTTCGGTCATTCCCGCCATCCCAAGCGCTTCGACCATCAGCGAAAAGCCGCCGCCCGACGTTGCCGTCATCGCGCGCACGCCGA
>Ga0315289_10012524_pt1 | contig 11940 bp, 6 predicted proteins | sample YL17G11_40_MG_FD_203452 | JGI IMG/M metagenome (GOLD analysis project Ga0315289, IMG submission 203452) | Sediment microbial communities from Yellowstone Lake, YNP, Wyoming, USA - YL17G11_40 | ecosystem: Environmental > Aquatic > Freshwater > Lake > Sediment | place: USA: Wyoming | collected...
CGCCGGCATCATGGGCGGCGGCTGGTTGCCCATGGCGGCCGATATCGCCGAGGTCATCCCGCGGGCTTCGTTGCCGGTCGCGGCACGGGCGCCAAAGAACATCACGTCCGGCATGGTCACAATGAAAAACCGCTGAAGTTGCGGCAGACTGCGGACGCGGCGCTCGATTTCCTTGGCGATCTCCAGATTGTGGTCCACGCTGGCCCCCGCCTCGGTGATGACGTAGCCGAGAACAAAGTTCTGGTTCCCCAGCGGCAGGTAGGTGGTGGGGGTTGTGACGGCAAAGAAGACCATGGCGCCGCTAAAAACGCCGATGATCAGCGCCGCTACGGCCAGGCGGCGCGTCATCGTGGCCAGCGTCCACCGCACCAGCCGGACGATGGCGTCCTTAAATCCCCCGCCGAGCCATCCGAAAAAAAGATACTTGCCCACCCAGCCGCCCCAGCCCAATGCCGCCACGTCGGCCGCCCTGGCGGTGCGCAGCACCCGGGCCGCCATCGCCGGAACCACCGTCACGGACACGATCAGGGAGAGCGTCACGCTGATGGAGATCGCGAGCGAAATGTCACGGAAGAGTTGTCCCGCCTCCTCCTTGATAAAGAACACCGGCAGGAACACCGCCACAGTCGTCAGCGTGGAGGCGAGGACCGCCAGCCACACTTCCTGGGCGCCGTCGAGGGCCGCCTGGACGGCGTTCTTGCCCATCTCGCGGTGCCGATAGATGTTCTCGAGGACCACGATGGCGTTATCAACCAACATGCCGACGGCAAACGCCAGGCCCGCGAGGCTGACGACGTTCAGGGTGCGGCCCATGAGCCACATAAAAATGAACGTCGCGATGAAACTGATGGGAATCGAGACGCAGATCGTCAGGATCGACCATCCGCTGCGGAGGAAAAAGATGAGGACGAGCGAGGCCAGAATCGCCGCAATCCAGACGTTCTCCTTCAGGAGGTTGATGGCCTGGTCCACGTAGGCGGCCTCGTCGTACTCGACGTTCAACTTCATTTGCTGCCGGGCCAGAAGCGATTCGTTCAGTTCCGCGACCGTCGCATAAACATCCCGGATGATGTTCACGACGTTCTCGCCCGTCTTTTTCTGGACCGCCAGGACGAGGCCGCTTCGGCCGTCGATGCGGACGTAGTTCTCCGCATCCTTGTAGGCGTGGACGTCGGCCTTGACGAGGTCCGCCAGGCGCACGTCGGGCATGTCCGGCCGGCGCAGAACGACGGCTTCGATGTCCGCGTTGGTGCGGAATTCGCCGACCGTGCGGACGGGCCAGCGGTTCTTCTCCTCGTTGATGCGGCCGGCGGGGGTGTTGCGGTTCTCGCTCGTCAGAAGCGCCCCGAGTTCCATCGGCGTGACATGGTGCGATGCCAACTTGTAGGGATCAAAGGCGACCTCGACGCAGCGATCGCGGCCGCCGTAAATATCCACGCGGCTGACGCCGGAGATCCGCTTGAAGTACGGCTGGAGCACGTCCTCGGCGTACTGGCGGAGATCGCCCGCGGTCTTCCCTTCTCCCACGAGCGAGACGAACGCGATGGGGTGGGCCATCCGTTCGCCGAAATAGATGACGGGCTTGTCGGCGTCCTTCGGAAGGTCGCGGACCAGGTTCAACTTGTTGTTGACGTCGACGCCGGACAGCGCCCGGTCCGTGCCCCAGTCGAACTCCAACTGAACGTCGGCCGAGTTCTCCTGGCTCGACGAGGTCATCTCCCGCACGCCGTCCACGGCGTTGAGTTGCTCTTCGATCCGCTCGACGATCGCGGTTTCCATCTCCTGCGGCGCGGCGCCCGGCCACGTGACCGTCACGCCGATCACCGGCACCTCGACGGTGGGCGTCAACTGGCGCGGAATCTCGAACATCGCGATGATGCCGAAAAGCATCAGCAGAAGAACGCCCACCACCACCGGCACCACATGGCGGACGCAGTAGGCGATAAAATTCATCGGTTTCCCCCTGCCGCCCCCGACGCCTTTTCAGAAACAACCGGCGCCTCCGTCTGCTCCTTCGGATACTCCTGCACGGGCGCGCCCTGCGACAAAAGGTACGTGCCGCGCGTCACCACCCTCGTGCCGTCCTGTAACTTCTCGCTCTTCACCTCCATGAAACGGCCATAGCCCTGAACAATCTCCACCGGAATAGCCACGGCGTACCGGATCGGCGGCATCGGGACGGGCGGCGGCGGCGAGGCCGGTTTTCCCGAGGCGGCCTTGGCAGCCTCTTCCATCATCTTTTTCACTTCCGGCGGCGGCACATCCGTCGCGGTGTACACATAATCCTGTCCCGTCTGACGGATCACCGCGGCCTTCGGCACCAACAGGGCCGAGTGCTCCTTCCCCACCGGCAACCACGCCCGACCGAACAGGCCTGCGGCAATGGCGGGCCTGCCGTCCTCAATCGGATTCGCAATGTCCACCCGCACCGGGATCGTGTGCGTCCCGGCCGCGGAGGCCGGAACGATCTGCGACACCTTCCCCACGAACTCGCGGTCCGCGAGACTCTCGAACACGACCGGCGTCGCCGCCCCTTTCTCCAGGTCTCCGGCGTATCGCTCCGGCACGTCCAGCAGCAACCGCACGACCGACAAATCCACGATCTCGACCACCGGCTGGCCGGCTTGGAGCCACTCGCCCGCCTCGCAGTGTTTCTTCACGACGAACCCGTCATAGGGCATGACGATGGTCATCTTCTCCAGCGTGTCCCGCAGGTGCTCGACGGTCGCTTCCTGGGCGGCCGCCCGCCCCCGCGCCTGTTCCACGTCCTCCGCCCGGTACCCGCTCTTGACGAGATCCAGATTCGCCTGGGCCTCGGCCAGCAATTCCTTGGCCTGCCGATAGGAGGCCTCGACCGTCTCCATCTCGGCGGCCGTGCTCGCCCCCTCGGCCAGGAGCCGTTTCGTCCGCGCGTATTCCAGTTCCCACTTTTCCAGGCCTGCCCGCGCCGCCGACGCCTGGGCCTCCGCCTTACGCACCTCTTCGGAACGGTAACCTTCCTCGAGTTTCTTCAGTTCCGCCCTGGCGGCGACCAGTTGTCCCTCGGCCTGCTTCAACTCGAGTTCCACGGGCAGCCGCCGCATCTGGCACACCGCCTGCCCCGCCCGGACGAAGTCGCCCTCGTCGGCGACCATCGCCTCGACGCGGCCGGCGGTCTCCGCGCTCACGGTGCTCCGGCGGATCGCCTCGGCCGTCCCCGGCAGTTCGACCGTCTGGCGGACGGTCCGTCGCTCGGCCGGCTCCAGGTACACCGCCGTCGGTCCGCCGATCTGGCCGTGCGCCGCGCCCGCCCAGGCGGCGACCACCACCCCCGCCGCCAAAATGATTCGCGCCGCGCTCTTACGTTTCATATCCCGCTCCTGCTCGCCGTTTGCCGTTTGTAGTTTTGTCTTCGTCTTTCAATCCGCAATCCGAAATCCGAAATCCGCAATCTTCTCCCCCCGTTTCATTTCCCAAAGCCGATTGTTAACAACTGTAAAACACCTGCCTTCATCATACGCCGACCGCCCCCTACCGTCAATAACCGCCCATGCCGCCTGCCGCCTGCCCGCCGTAGCCCTTACTACTTTGGCGGGATCAGCGGAGGAGGCCTGCCCGAAGTGCGGCAGTTCCCGCCGGAGCGAGTACTGGGGGGGAAACTGGTCCAACGGTGTGCCGGCCTCCGCGCCGACGGCACGCCCTACACTTCGATCATCCGTCGCCGGTGCCGGTGTTTGGACTGCGGCCAGGTGCGGATTGATAAGGAGCATCTCTAACGTCGGGCTCATGCGCGCGGATCACCGCGTCGCATGCACTCCTTTGTTCGACCGCTACTCACTATGCCTGCATCTCAACTTCGACAAAGGCCTTCGCATCGACGTGAGGCTTGTGCAATAGGAGACGGCTTCGGATGGCCGTTCTGTCATCATCATTTTCAGGCAATGTCAGCATCATCTCCTCTCGCCTGGTCATGCTTTCACCATACGCTGTAGCAGCAAGATTGATCTCCGGATCAACACACATATGGGGTGGAAACAGCAAGGCACAGTTGCTTTGATGGAATCCGAATCCGATAAAATCAATTCTCTTTGCACATCGTATTGCCGACTGTGCAAGCATTACACGCCACATCGATATCGCGGCATCGCCGATTAGTTTGATTTCCTCACGTGCTGCCCGAATCGAGGAAACATCCACTGTAGGATCATAATCCCTCCGTACGCCATACATACCGCCTGGGCTGTCAAACTGTGGCAACACCCCGAGATGACCGTAGACGTGAAGAATGGGCATGCAATCAATCACGAACGCCTCAGCGACCAGATCCAGCGAATCGCGTTCAACCGTGATGCGGCCGATACCTGGACTCCGACCGAGGACCTCGCGGGAGTACCTGAGTGTTGCATACTCGAGAGACCTATCGTAATTGAATGTGATTATGAAAGGGATATTCCATTCTCTTGACAGAGCGTCGTCACAGGACCAGTTTCTCGTCGACAAGAAGCTGGTGTACCAATCACTAGGCGTACTATCCGTTTCAAGTCGTTCTGGACGTTCCAGGCGGATAAGAGTGGAAGCCAGTGCCGCTTTGCCGATCTCTCGATGTTCCTCCTGAGCAATTAGAAACTCATCTATGGACGAATACTCCTGGCAGGATAGAGCACGAATGAACTTCACGTATTGACAGTGTTTGAATCCGCAATCTGCCAACATTTGCCACAAGGACTCGTCATACTCCTGTAACCTTGTTAGAAGGGCTGCGCCCATGGGGAAGCCATAAGGGCAACTCGCGCCTGCACCCAGTACGAGTACTCTGCGGTAGTTCCATGAGATCATGTGATCTGTGTCCTTGTTGCGGAGCGGACAAATGACCTGCCTCTCAGCCGCCGCGCTTCTCAGCGGTCGGCTGGAGCGGCTTGCTACTTACGGGTCTCGGCGGTCTGCTTCCTTTCTTTGGGGTCTTCCGCAGCCCAGAATCATCACCATCAAAGCGGCAAATACTGCGATCAACGAACGCTGTATCATTGCCTTCTCCTTGTCCTCCAATCTCCAAGCCATACATCAGTCTGGTGGTGCTTGCCTCGCTGCTCGATAGCGGCGCCACAACAACACGATTGTCGTCAGAAACAGTCCCCCCGCCACAATAGTCAAGAAAGTTGTCATGCCACCGCCCCCCGTGTTCGCCAACTTCCCCTGCTGACGTAACGCCTCCAATTCCCGCCTCAAGAGATCCTTATCGGCCTGTGAATCTCTGACTTGCCTTTCAAGATCGGCAATACGGCCGGATAGACTTTCGTTGAGTACCGCGGTGTTATCTCTTGCGCTGTCTTGTGGCGTGGACGAAGTACTTAAGTTGTTTCCCAGGCTGGCGGGCTGCACAGCAGGCTCAGGTATTGGATAGTCTGTAAGCCCCGCAAGCCATGAGTATAAGGCCACACTAGCTTTATCGTTGTCGAATACTGAAAAGCTGTTGTCAGTAAACCACCCCTCCCCCCAGCGTCCCCAGTCCCAGCTTACTTCGAGAGCAGCAATAATGAGTATCTCCCCCTGTCCCAATTTGCGGTGAGCTGACAGGATGCGTTCCTTTCCAGAAGCCTTGGATGCGATCCGAGTAACTTGCCAACCTTCCCCGGCAGGAGTCAAATAGACTTTCAGTGCCGGTGTACCGTAGTTGCTTCCCACCCGCAAACCCTTCCACAGTGTGCATAAGTTTTCGCCCGGAAGACTGAATTGCGGGCTGGGAGGAACCACATACTCTAACCCCACAGAGACAGCAAACAACTCCCTGAACACCTGATTCATGTTTGCCTCAGCAGCCTCGGGAGTGACAATGATGCACGCCCTGCCTCCAGTCTGCACAAATTTTTCTATCTTTGGCAACATGTAGCCGACATCACTATCTGTCTTGTGGTTCACGCATACGAGATAGCCCGTCACGCCAGCAAATGACTTAGCCGCTCGTTCCAAGCTAACGGCATTGACCGCCGTCGCTTCAAATCCAGCGGACTGCCACATGGATCCCATATCTTTTTCGCAAAAGCCGATCCTCCCCTTATCTCTGTCCTGGGCGAATCCACAAGGAACGAGGTACCCGATAAGTGCCATGAGGATAATAGCTCGCAGGCCAGCCACTTTCATGACGACTCTCCTAATCATAACGATCTTCTGAGCATTGGCTTCGCCCCGGTCTTCGCCGCAAGGGACTCGCCCCCCCTAGGCCACAACGCTCACCCCCTTGGAACGCGACATGTATTTCACCCGCAAGCTTACACGACGAATTCGGCCTTTGCCAATACATTTCTTTTCTACCCTTGCGTAGCTGTGCGTGTCAAGCGGGTGGAGTTCCGGTGACATAGAACTTAATTGGCTTGGATATTCCGGGGATATTCCGGGGGACACGTACCTATTTCTGGAGATTCCGGAGCCACGCTTGAACGCGGCACCGCAGAGGCAACGTAGAACCATCCCAACGCGGAACCCGCCTCCGTCCCGATGCATTGGAACGATGCCGGGTTTCCCTTCGTCATTGAGCATTGGGCGTTAGATATTGGACATTCGCCGTTTTCCCGTTTCCGGTTTCCGGCCGCACCCTTGACGCCGACCGACGCGGCCGCCAGAATGCCCGACGCAGCCCGCCACGGCGGATAAACCATGGCGCCCGCCACGGCGGGTAAAGTTGCGCGCGGCCGATCCCGCCAGCGACTCGTGTCTGAAAAAGCGCGCGGCGGCCTTCCCAGGCCGCCGCGAAAGGCACGGAACGGCTTCCGGAAGGTGGCGGCCTAGGAAGGCCGCCACCCCAAGAGGGGTTTTCAGACAGAGCCTAACCTGGCTGGGCCCGAGGGCGACAAGTGGACGCACCCGAAACTCACCGCTGCCAACCGGCCCCGCCCCCGCCCTGTAGTGAGAGATATTCTCTACTACAGGGCCCCCCGGCCGCCGGACGCTCCTCGGCCATGGACCTCCTGCTCGTCCTCCTCCTGGCCGCGAGCGTCGTCCTCATCGCCGCCCACGGACCCAGCACGACCCACGCCTACGCCCAGGTCTATTCCATCGGATCCCTTCTCTCCATCACCGAAGGCGGCCACTGGCTTCTGCCCAGCAACCCGATGCGGGGCCTCTATCGCAAACCCCCGCTCTATCTTTGGCTGGCGGCCCCGGTTCCCAAAGTGACGGGCCTCTACAACGATTTCGTCTTCCGCCTGCCGACCATCGCCGCCTTCCTCGCCGCCGCCGTCATGGTCTACTTCATGGGCCGGCGATGGTTCGGTCCGAACGCCGGCCTCCTCGCCGCCGCCCTCTGGATCACGATCGTCCACATGGCCAAACTCTCGTATCTCGCCATGACGGACATGCTTTTCGCCGCCTGCATCCTCGGCTCGATCCTGTGCGCCGACCGGTTGCTCTTTCATCGATGCGCCGCGCCGTCGCGATGGAAATGGGCCGGCGGATTCTGGGCGACCATGATCCTCGGGGCCCTCACAAAAGGTTGGGGCCTCGTGAATCCGGTCCTCGTCGGCGGGACCATTGCCCTCGCTGCCGCGCTCGGCCCGGGCTGGCGACCGCTCCGAATGCTGCGCGGCCGGCGGAACCGTCTGCTCATCGTCCTTTCCCTCGTCCTTCGCCGGTGGAAACGGGCCGCTCGCAGGCTTCACCTGGGCTGGGGTCTTCTGGCCCTGGCGGCCGTCCTCGTCCCGCTGCTCGTGGCCACAGCCGTCGCCGGCGGCGAGGCATTCCGCTACGTCCTCTACAAGGAGTTCTGGCAACGACTTACCGGCGCGGGCGTCAAGCCTCCCCGCCCCACCTCCGTCCCGCCCGCCGTCCAACTCTTCTATTATGCGTTTCCGGCCTCCTTCTTTGCCCTGGGGGCCCTCGTTCTCGTCCCCCTGCGCCAGTGGTTTTCTCGCCGCGGCCCTTTGTGGCTCTCCCTGTGCTGGATCTTAGCCGTCGTCGTCCCCTTCTCCATCGCGCACGGCTTCCGGCCGGACTATCTCTTGCCGTGCTACGCCGCCGTGGCGCTTATGGGCGCCTGGGCCGTCCACTGCCTGGCAGGCGCCGAGCCGCGGGGGAAGTTTCGCCTCTCGATGGTGAGGCACCTCTTTGCCGCCGCCCCCGTCATCGCCGGCTCGCTGCTGGTGGCGCTGCCCGTGCTCTATTTCCTGAGTCCGCACCTGGCTCATCCGGTCCTTGCGGTGCCGGAAACCGTCGCTCCGGCCACGCGATGGGCGCTGGCGGCGCTCCCCGCCGCGGGCATCGTGATCCTCCTGCTGGCGGTCCGTGCGAGCCTCGGGTGGCGCATTCGCCGGCTCGCCTGGCTGGCTGTCCTCGCCCTGCCGGGGGTGATGTTTATCAAGACGCACGTCCTCAGCGAGCAGGCCCGGACGCTGGACGGCGAAAAGATGATCGCCTTCGCCCGGGCGGTCCGACCCGTCGTCCGCGACGACCAGTTCGCCGTCTTCCGCATCGAACACGCCTGCGTCCCACTCTATCTCGGCCGCTTCGGCGTGCAGATTACGTCCTCCCCTGACCTGGCGAAGGAGTTGAACGCTTCCGACATCCGCTGGCTCATCATCTCCGACCGCGGGCTGGTCGAGGCGGGCGCCGCCGACCCGAATCCAGCCGGTCCTTACCGCCTGGAATGCCGCGACGCCCACTATGCCTTCGACCCCCAGCCCGAACTCCTGGGAAGCGTCCGCGTCCGCAGCGACAACCCTATCCTTCTCCAGGATTTCGGGCGCCTCTATCTCATCGAGGTCCGCCGTCCTGTCGAACTCCCCGCAACACCGGCCGGGCCCCAGCGCGGCTGGCAAGAGTACGAGGAGATGAACGATGACGACGCGTGATCCCACGCGCGAAACCCAAACCGGCCGCCATCGCTGGCTGGCCCCGCTCGGCCTGGCCGCTCTCTTGGGCGCCCTCTTTTTCTTCCGCCTGGGCGACGACCTGCCTTTCCGCACCCACGAGGCCCTTCTCGCCGTCAGCGCACGCAACATGGTCCTGAATCGGCCGGTGCAACTCGCGGACGGCTCGCACCCCAGCCCTTACCTCGTCCCGAATTTCAACGACACCCCGCGCCTGCGAAAAACGCCGCTCCCCTACTGGATGGCCGCCGGCGTCGCACGCCTCACCGGCCGGCTGGACGAATGGAGCGCACGCTTGCCGAGCGCTCTGTCGGCCCTCGGCACGGTGCTCATCGTGACGGTCCTTCTCGGCCACTGGTGCGATCGGCGAACCGCGTTTCTGGGGGGTGCGGCCCTCGCCACGTCGGTCGGATTCCTGACCCTGGCGCGATCGGCCATGGCGGACATGCCGCTCACCCTGTTCATCACGGCCTCGCTGGCCGCCCTCTGGATGGGCGTCGATGCCAGCGGTCGGCGCCGGTTCGCCTGGTTCACATTGGCCGGCGCCGCGGCCGGCCTCGCGGTCCTCGCCAAGGGGCCCGTCCCGCTCATCATCTTCCCGGCACCGTATCTCGTGGCCGCCGGGGTTATCCTGGCGCGCCTCCGCCGCCCGCGCACCGGCGAGGTCATCCTCGGCGAATGGGGCTGGACCCTCGGCGGCGCCGCTGTCGCCGCGATTGCCTTTCTCGCCATCGCCCTTCCCTGGCCTGCTTATGTCGCTGTGCGCGTGCCCCACGCGATGGCCATCTGGCACGCCGAATCCGTAGGACGTGCCGCGGGCGAACTCGGACGCGAGGAACCGCCCTGGTTCTACTTCCTTCGCCTCCCGATCCTTCTGGCGCCCTGGACCGTTTTCTTTTTCTGCGGCCTGGCGCTCGCGATCGGACGGGCACGCCGCGTGGTCGAGGATCGCCCCTGGCTTCTCTTCGTGGGCGCCTGGCTCCTGGGACCGCTCCTGGCGTTCAGCCTGGCGGCCGGCAAACAGGACCACTACATCCTGCCTATTCTTCCGGCGGCCGCGGTTTACACGGCCCTGGCGATGCGGCATTTCCTGGCGCCGGCGTCGCCGCCGGCAGGCAGGTTCGGGCGCGGACTTCTCCTCGCCCACAGCGCCGCGGCCGTCCTCGCCGGGATTCTCGGCCCGGCAGGTTATCTGCTCTTGCGCCAGGCCCCCGGGGGCCTGGCCGCGCTCGGCCTTCCGCCGCACCTCGCCACAGCCGCCGTCCTCGGTCCCGCGGCCGTCCTCGGCATCCTTGGAATCGCAGGCGGCCTGGTGGCTCTGGTCCTCGGCGTGCGCCGCCGGCTGGTCGCCAGCCAGGTGGTTCTCTTCGCCACCCTCGCCGCCGCTTTCGTCTGGGCCTGGCCGACGCTGATCGGTCCGATGGACCGGTCCGCGACGGCGGCGAACTTTGCGCGGCAGGTCCGCGAATGGGTTCCCGCCGAGGCGCCCTTCTTCGCCTTCAGCGACCCCAACCACACCGTCCTCTTCTACCTTGATCGCACCTTGCCGGTCCTCCGAAGCGCCGAGGACGTCCAAAAGACCGCCGACCGGCGCGCCCCCTTCTTCCTCCTGTGTGATGAGAAGCATCGCGGCGAGATCGAGCAAGCGCTCGGAAAAGTCCTCGGCCTGGCGCCGGTCCTCAGCATCTCCGACCCCTACCGGCCGGAAGAGACTTTCTGGCTGTTCCATTGGCCGGCGAACGCCCCGACCGAAAAAGCCGGGCCGGGCAGCCCAGCCGAACCTTCAGTATCCGAAATCCCGCCGGCATAGATACGGAAAGACAACCTCCATGAATCCGTTTTCCGCGCTTCGTCGATTCATCGCAACCGTCTGGCAGGCTCTTCACGGCCGGCCCGTCAAGGCGACGCTTTTTGCCGCCTGCCTCGCCGGTTATCTGGCCGTGGACATCTGGGACGACATCGCCCCGGTCGGCACCCACGACTGGATCGCCGACCAATTGAAGGCCCTCCATGTCGCCGATCCTGGCGATTTCCACTTCATCGTTTACGGCGACAACCGGGGCAACAATCCCCCCTTCGCCTCCATTCTGGACGCCGTCGCCGCCGATCCGAGCATCGCTTTCGTCATTGGCAACGGCGACCTGGTGAAACGGCCGGGAAAAGAGGACTACCGCCAGTTCATCCAACAGGTCCGCGGCCGGCTGCACGTCCCGTTCATTCCGGCGCCCGGCAACCACGACATCGACGACGACGGTCTCCTCTGGCGGGGGATTCTGGGGCCCCTCAACTATAGTTTCCGCGTCGGACCCCATGCCTTCATCGTCCTTGACGACAACGTCACCGACGGTCCCGGCGAGAGTCAAGTGCAATGGATCGAGCGCGCGTTGGCGGACGCACAGGACTGCGACACACGCGTCGTCGTCATGCACCTGCCGCTCTTCGACCGCGCGAACGGCATCCTCGGCCACTGTGTTCCCGAGGCCTTGTCACGCCGATTCATCGAGATATTCCACAAGGGTCGCGTGACCTACATCTTCGCCTCGCACGTCCACGGCTACTTGAAAGGCGATTACGAGGGCATTCCCTACACCATTAGCGGCGGAGGCGGCGCTCGATTGGCCGGCAGCGATCCCGCGCACCACTTCTTCCATTATCTCCGCGTGCACCTGCACGGTGGCCGGGTGGACGTCGAGGTCCGGCGGGTGCCCTCGCCCTTATCTCAGCGTTGGTTCGGCCCTTACGGCTACAGTGCGTGGCTCATGGTCCGCGACCTGGCCACGTTCCAGGGCATCGAAACGTCGCTGCTCATCGCGACGATCATCCTGGGCCTCCTGCTCATCCGTCCGCTCCCGCGCCAGACTAAGCCTGAAGCCGGCGCGTAACCGGCAAAGCGGAAGGAAAATAGGGGAAAATAGGGGGGAAAATAGGGGAAAATAGGGACAGTCACCTATTTTCCAAGAACAGCAAGAGTTTCTGAAAAAAGTACAGCATTCTAAAAGATGCGAGGATGTGTGGTAATCGAGGGAATCATGCATTTCCTGCTAACCGGGTTTGTCACCTCATCTAAAATAGGTGACTGTCCCTATTTTCGCGGGTGAGAATC
>Ga0315289_10012525_pt1 | contig 11940 bp, 9 predicted proteins | sample YL17G11_40_MG_FD_203452 | JGI IMG/M metagenome (GOLD analysis project Ga0315289, IMG submission 203452) | Sediment microbial communities from Yellowstone Lake, YNP, Wyoming, USA - YL17G11_40 | ecosystem: Environmental > Aquatic > Freshwater > Lake > Sediment | place: USA: Wyoming | collected...
CCATTCAACCAGAAAAACCACATTCTTGTCATTAACTCTTGAAAGAGATTAAAAAAGATAGCATAAATCCCCTTGTTGAATTATTATAAAAGTTGAATTGAGGAGGTGCATTTAACATTCTTTCATTCATCTGATGAAAATCGATTCAAAAATATACCCAGTCTATTTGTTTTACGGTCCTGAGAATTACCTCATTGAGGAGGAGATTCAAAAACTCCTGGATCGCACTCTTTCCTCAAAAGAGAGGGGACTGAACTTACACCTCTTTAATGGAGAAGAACATAGTGGAAAGGAGATCGTTCAGACAGCACAGACCATCCCAATGTTCTCTCGGTATCGGTTTGTCCTTGTCAGTGAAGCAGATCGTATAAATGAAGAGGGGATGGAAGAATTGTTGAGATATACCCAAAAACCTTCTCCTACTACCTGTTTCATTTTATGTGCTCAGAATTTAGGGCTTTGGAAAAAACATCAGGCTGAGATAGAAAAAGTTGGGAAAATAATAGAATGGTCCCGATTAAAAGGTAAAGCTTTAGTTTCATGGGTGAAGAACCGAATGGCAGCCAAAGGTAAAAAGCTCTCAGAAGATGCAGCGGACTATTTGGTTGAAGTAGTGGGGGATCACCTGAACGACCTCGACAATGCCTTGGAAAAAGCCTTCTTGAGCGTCGGGGAGAAACAGGTGACCGAGCTCTCCGATGTGGAAGGGATTACCTCAGAGGTAAAGATCAGCACAGTCTTCGATTTAATGGATGCGATTGGTCACCAAAATTTGGAGAAGGCTATAGGAATTTTGGAAAAAGCGATGGAGTCAAAGATCGTCTCGTTTAAAAAGGATGAAGAGAGCTCAAAAAAGATGGATGATCCTGTTCCACTTCTTTTAAACATGATGGCCAAGCAATATCGAAATATATGGAAAGTGAAGGAGATGGCCTCCCAGCAACAGGAGTCGGCAGAAATAGCGAGGACACTTAGAATGTCACCATGGAATGTAAAGAAACTAATGGACCAAGGAAGGCATTTTTCTGAATTCTTTCTCCGAGAAGGGATTTTAAAGTGTCACCAAACTGATTTATCCATTAAAAGAGGACGGGTTCAAAAGGATCTTCTGATGGAGAAGCTGGTGATCGACCTCTGCAGGCCAAAAACCCCATAGGAAATCGAAGTCTTTGGTCCAATGGTTAGGGTAAAGATGCCGGTTTTGTCGATGGGTTAGGTGAGATGGCTTTAAATGCCCGACCATAACCTTTGCCCCTTGACCAAACTGGCTTCCTAACCTTAAGACCATTTTCATGGCTCGAGGGTGCAATGCCGCTATGGGGAATTACTTAGGAAGTTCCCTTAAGAGCGTTGACTTTCAGAGTCAACCGAGAAATCTTTCTGGCAGACGTATTCCTATGAAAGACATCTTTGGAGCAGGCCTTTTGGATGAGAGGGATTGTTTTTAACAGAACCTTTTGGGCATCTTCAGCATCTTTCCTTTCAATGGCTTCCCTTACTTTTTTAATTGAGGATTTTACCGTGGTTTTGAAGTTAAGGTTTCGAAGCCTCCTTTTCTCATTTTGTCTTGCTCGTTTCAGTGCCGATAGATGGGTCGCCAAGATATAGCCTCCTTTCTTTTTATGTTATTGATTTATTTAACATTCTATTATAGCGTATGTCAAGGTCCTTTTGAGATTCCAGAGAAAGGAATCTCTGATTACACCGATTATGAAATGCGATTACACAGATTAGAATCAGGTCCAACCTATCAGTCAAATCTGTGCAATCATTTTTTGAAATCTGTGTAATCAAGGGAACGTTCGTTTTTCGATCCCTTTATGTCCGAAACCCACAAGATCACTAAAGCTGCTACCACCATCGGCATAGGAACTTTCCTCAGTCGTATCTTAGGTTTTTTGAGGGATATGGTCATCGCCCGTTTCTTCGGGGCAGGAATAGCGGCTGATGCCTTTTTTGTTGCCTTTCGGATTCCAAACCTTTGGAGACGATTAGTAGGAGAGGGTTCCTTAACCATCTCATTTATTCCCGTCTATACCGAATATCTCACTCAGCGTCCAGAAGAGGAGACCCGAGAGGTCACCCATATCGCATTTACCATCGCTGGGGTAGTATTATTGGTCCTCACAATTCTCGGAGTTCTATTCTCACCGATTTTGATCCGAATCATTGCCCCGGGGTTTATACGAATTCCGGAGAAATTTCAACTCACCGTTATGCTCAACCAGATCATCTTTCCCTATCTCTTTTTCATGGGGTTTTTCGCCCTTTGCATGGGAATCCTGAACTCCCTTCGGCATTTCTTTGCGCCAGCAATTGCTCCTATCTTTCTCAATATATCCATCATCGCCTCTGTCTTCCTTTTTTATCATGCCTTTCAAAAGCCGGTGATGACGTTGGCCATTGGCGTTCTTGTCGGGGGAGTGATCCAGTTTCTTTTTCAAATCCCCTTCTTGATGAAAAAGAGAATTAGTTTTCGATTCAATTTTAATTTTCGGCATCCAGCGATCAAACGGATTGGATTTTTGATGATTCCAGGTCTTATCGGAACAGCGGTCTATCAACTGAATGTGTTCATCGATACCATCTTTGCCTCCTTCCTTCCAAGTGGGAGTGTCTCCTATCTCTACTTTGCAGACCGATTAATGGAATTTCCATTGGGAATTTTCGCCGTAGCCATCGGAATGGCCTCTCTCCCGAGCCTTTCAGGATTGGCATCTCAGGGGAAGGTGGAAGAATTGAAGGAAACAATTTCCTTCACCTTTCGGTTAGTCTCTTTTATCAGCATTCCAGCCATGGTGGGGCTGATTGTTTTAAAGACCCCTATCATTAACCTCTGCTTCCAAAGGGGACTTTTCGATTATTCTGCCACTGTGATGACGGCCAAAGCCCTGCTGTTCTATTCGGTTGGACTCTGGGCAATCGCAGGGGTGAGGACTATTGTCCCTTCTTTCTATTCTCTCCAAGATACCTGGACCCCATTAAAGATTGCTTTGATCTGCCTGGGAGCGAATGTCATCTTGAATTCGATCCTCATCTATCCCTTGAAACATGCTGGGTTAGCACTGGCCACCAGTCTTTCGTCAACCCTCAATCTCATACTACTCTCTCGAAAGTTGAATATGAAATTGGGAGGAATGGATCTTAGGAGGAATATTAAATCCCTCTTCCTCATCCTCTTTTGTAGCCTGCCCATGGGTTTGGTCTCTTATCTGATCTGTTCCTTGGGAAATTGGTCCACGACTGGTAATATTGTCGAGAAAGTTCTGTTCCTCGTTATCGGGATTTTGCTCGGCCTCGGAATCTACCTGGTGTGTTCCTACTGGGTGAAGAATGAAGAGATGATTTTTTTATTAAAGATGATTAAGAAAAGGGACAGGAAACTTTTTGATAGGAAATGAGTTCATTGTAAAGGATTGGATGAACTCTATCTGTGTAGCATAGATATAAAAAAGTAGCCTGCGAGGTTGTCACAATACCACCAAAATATGCCGTTTCGTCATTCTGAGCGAAGCGAAGAATCTTATAATTACAAAAGGTTAGAAATCAGAGATTCTTCGGCTATCGCCTCAGAATGACATTTTGGAACGCCTCCCCGTTCCCTTTTTTATCATGGAAAAAACTGCGGATATTGTTATCATTGGAGGAGGGATTATCGGTGTTAGCATTGCTTATCATCTTGCCCTGAAAAAGGTAGGGAAGATCCTTCTCCTTGAAAAAGGACAATTGGGTGAGGGTTCTACCAGTCGTTCTGTTGGAGGAATAAGGACTCAATTTTCCACAGAGATCAACATCCTCTTCTCCCTCGAATCCATAAAGGTCTTTGAACGATTTGAGGAGAAATTCGGTATTAATCCCGAATTTAGACGGATCGGATATCTCTTTTTAGGAACCACTGAGTTGGAGATTGGGGTCTTCAAAAGAAATGTAGAACTTCAGAGGATGTTTGGTATCCCCGTTGAACTTTTAAATCCCGATGAGATTAAGGCACGATGGCCCTACCTTAGAGTGGATGATATTCTGGGTGGAACATTCTGCCCTTGGGATGGTTATGCAGGTCCAAGTGAAGTCTTATCCGGATTCGTCAGCGGTGCTAAGAGGGCAGGTGTAAGGATCTATGAGGGGGAAGAAGTTGTCGGGGTCTCAGTGATCAAAGGCAAAGTTAAAGGGGTGAAAATGAGGTCAGAAGAGATTTCTACTCCCATCGTCGTCAACGCGGGAGGGCCTTTCGCCTCGTCTATTGGAGAGATGGCAGGCGTTAAAATTCCTGTCAAACCACTTCGGAGGCAAATCTTCATCACCGCTCCTTTTCATCTTACTGATCAAACCATTCCATTAACGATCGATTTTCATCGGGGATGGTATTTCCGTCAGGAAGTGGATGGTTTCCTGCTTTCCGGTCCGTTAGATAGTGAACCGAGTTTTAATCTAAGCATTGATTACGAAGCTATGGCTGAGGCTTCAGAGAATGCGATGTATCGTGTCCCTGATCTTGAAAAGGCTCGCATTGCAAGGGGATGGGCAGGGCTTTATGAGATTTCACCAGATCACCATGCCATTTTAGGCAAGGTTCCTGAAGTAGAGGGATTCATTCTCGCCAATGGATTCAGCGGCCACGGATTTCAGCACAGCCCTGCTGTAGGAAAGGTGATCGCAGAGTTAATTACAGAAAGGAAAACCACGACCATTGACATAACTCCCCTCTCCATTGAGCGCTTCAAAAAGGGAGAGTTGATTTTAGAACCGATGACTGCCTTTAAAGAATAAGTTTGTACATAGGAAGACTCGCAAGTTAGCATCTCAAATTCTGAGATGTTTCACGACGGAAACATCATTCTTGCAAATTTATTCAGATTATGTTAAATTAATTGAAATTTATTTTGAGGTTCACTATGGCAAAAGTATGTGAAGTCTGTGGGAAGGGGCCGGTCTTTGGTCACAATGTGAGCCACGCCAATAATAAGACCCGAAAGGTTTGGTACCCCAACCTTCATAAAGTGAAGGCGCTCAAAGAGGGAAGGACGATTCGAATGAAGATCTGTTCCCGATGTCTTCGCTCAGGGTTGATCACCAAAGCTGCCTGAAAGACAATTACCAAATCCCAAGCACCTGCCTTCGCCAAAGCGGCTACGGGCAGGCAGGCCAAATCCCAAAGTTATTATGTCATTAGGTCAATAAGTCATTAGTCATTAAATGGCTTAATGACCAAGTAACTTAATGACCAAAAAGAATTTGGAATTTTTTAAATTCTCAATCTTTCCACTCGATCGACCCCTTTGATCTTTTCAAGTCTCTTGATCACCTTTTTGAGGTGGTTAAGGTCCCTGATCTCCACTTCAAAGGTGCCAATCGCTTTCTTGTCATCTGTCGTGTCCACCTTGGCATTCTTGATGTTTGCTTCATTGGAGGAAATGGAGTTACTGATCTCTGCCAACATTCCTTTTTTGTCCTCAGAATAGACACGGATGCGGACAGGGTAGATATATTCTTTTGTCGAATCCCACTCTACTTCGACCCTCCGGTAGGGGTCATCATCCATTGCATTCTGGCAATCGGAGGTATGGATCGTTACGCCCCTGCCTCGGGTGATAAATCCCACCACCTTGTCTCCAGGAAGAGGGTTACAACACCCTGCATAACGCACCATCACATTATCAACGCCTTTGATGAGGAGAGCATCTTTGGGACCACGGGTGATCTTCTTAATGAAGTGTTTCAATCGCCCTTCTTTTTGTTCTTCTTCGAGTTGTTCTAACCTCTCCTGGGGAAGGATCTTTCCAATGATTTGGTTGGCGGTTACCTTTCCGTAACCGACGGCAGCAATAAGATCATCCACTCCCTGGAAACTGAATTCACCGGCTACCTTCGCTAAATCCCCTGATTTGATCAGTTTGGCCTGCTGGAGGCTAAATTTACGAAGTTCCTTCTCCAGGATTTCTTTACCAAGGGTGATCGATTTTTCTCTTTCTTCTGCTGTAAACCACTGACGAATTTTAGTTTTGGCCCGCGAGGTCTTGACAAATTTGAGCCAATCTTTGCTGGGCTTTGCACCAGCAGAGGTTATAATCTCTACGGTATCCCCACTTCGGAGTTCATATTTTAAGGGAACGATTTTGCTGTTCACCTTTGCCCTCATACAGTGATTCCCAACATTGGAGTGGACGCTGAAGGCAAAATCGATAGGGGTTGCTCCGAGGGGAAATTGCTTCACTGTCCCTTTAGGGGTGAAGACATAGACCTCATGGGGAAAGAGATCCACCTTGACGCTTTCGATGAATTCTGCGTCATCTTTCAAATCCCGTTGCCATTCTAAGAGCTGTCTCAACCATGTAAACCGTTTATCATCCGCCTCTTGAAAGACCTTTCCTTCTTTATATTTCCAATGGGCAGCAATGCCCTCCTCCGCAATCTTATGCATCTCATGAGTTCGAATTTGGATCTCAATCCGCTCCCCATAGGGTCCGATCGCAGAAGTGTGGAGGGATTGATACATATTCTCCTTGGGAAGCCCGATATAGTCCTTGAATTTCCCTGGAATGGGTTTCCAAAGAGAATGGATGATCCCTAACACGTCATAGCATTCTTTAATGGTGTTGACGATAACTCGAAAGGCTGTGATATCGAAGACCTGGTCGAAATCAATGTTTTGGACATTCATTTTCTGGTAAATACTATAGATCTGCTTTAAACGGCCGGTCACCTCGCCTTCGATGTGGTTTTCGTATAGTTTCTTCATGAAGGTCCGCTTGACCTCATCAATATAACGTGACCTCTCCTTCTCCTTTCTTTTGATCTTAGTTTGAATCTCTTGAAAGATATCGGGATGAAGGTATTGAAAAGCGAGATCTTCCAATTCCGATTTGATCCAATCGATTCCAAGCCGATCGGCCAATGGGGCATAGATGTCGAGGGTTTCCTGAGCGATTTCCACCTGTTTTTCGGGAACATGGTACTCGAGAGTTCGCATATTGTGGAGGCGGTCGGCCAATTTCACCAGGAGGACCCGGATGTCCTTCACCATGGCCAGAATCATCTTACGGAAATTCTCTGCCTGACCCTCTTCGAAAGATCGAAGGGGAATCTGGCTGATTTTCGTGAGGCCACCAACCAATTGAGCAATTTCCTCTCCAAAGTTCTTTTGAATCTCTTCAAGAGTGGTCAACGTGTCTTCCACGGTATCATGGAGAAGCCCGGTCGCCAAACTTGCGACATCGAGTTTGAGCTGAGTTAAAATTCCAGCGACCTCAAGGGGATGGTTCAGGTAAGGCTCCCCGGAAAGACGGACCTGACCTAAATGAACTTTGGCAGAGAAGACATAAGCCTTTTTTAAAAGGTCTGTGTCCGCATTAGGGTTATAGGAAGTTAGTCTTTCTAAGATGTCGTTAAACCGCAACATTTCGATTAAATCTTATCCATAACTCCCAGAAAATTCAAGGGGGTTTATGGATATCGAGGTCATCGACATCAAAAAGTTTTGACAAGGGGAGATGTGAAATCTATAATGTTTTTAGCTAAATTAATTACAAGAGTCACTCTATGAAACGAATTCTACTTGTCATTTTCATCGTCGCCGGCATTTCAGGCCTCCTACTTTATTTATTCACACGAGATAAGGAGGGAGGAAATACCTTTATTAAGGTCTCCGGAAATATCGAAACCACAGAAGTGGATGTTGGGTTCAAGATCGCCGGAAGAATTGTAAGCATTTCCGTTCAAGAGGGAGATTGGATTGAAAAAGGAAAGGTACTGGCTAAATTAGATGATGAGGATCTGCGCCAACGCCTTGAATTGGCGAGAGCCACATTGAGATCAGCCCAGGCTCGGTTGAAAAAGTTATTAGCCGGGTCGCGACCGGAGGAATTGGGGGAAGCCGAGGCTACTCTTAACCAAGCCAAGTTCGATCTGGAGAATAAGCAGGCTCATTATGAACGCATAAAACTCCTCTTCGAGAAAGGGGTCATCCCTAAGGAGACCCTTGACAATGCCGAGGCTGGATTTAAGATTGCAAAGGCTTCTTTACAGAGGGTTATGGAAAATTACAAGTTGGTGAAAGAGGGACCGAGAAGCGAGGATATTGAAGATGCCAGGGCTCAGGTGGAACAAGCCCAAGCCTCCTTAAAACTGGCAGAGACACAGCTGAGTTACACCGTACTCTATTCTCCCATCTCTGGAACCGTTCTGGTCAAATCTGGTGAGATGGGTGAGGTGGTCAACCCTGGAACTTCGATCCTCACCCTGGCCAATATCGAGAATGTCTGGTTGAAGGCCTATATTCCAGAGACTGAACTCAGCAAGGTAAAGTGGGGTCAGGAAGTCATGGTGACAACAGATCTTCGGCCACAAAAGATCTACAAAGGGAAAATTTCCTTTATTTCTTCTCAGGCCGAATTCACGCCCAAACAGATTCAGACAGAAAAAGAGAGGGTGACACTGGTCTACCGCATCAAAATCGACATCCCTAACCCAGATCGGGAATTGAAGCCCGGAATGCCAGCCGATGGAAAGATTTTGCTGACATCATCCCCTTCCCAAAAACCGTAAATGTTATCCATTCAGACTACCAATTTAACCAAGACCTTTGGATCATTGACTGCTGTCAATCATCTCAACTTAGAGGTAAAGACCGGAGAGATTTTTGGCTTGGTGGGACCAGATGCTTCAGGAAAGACAACCACCCTTCGGATGCTGTGTGGGATTCTTCCTCCTGATGGGGGAGAGGCAAGAGTGGCTGATTGCGATATCCGGAAAGAAGCAGAATTTTTGAAGGAAAAGGTGGGTTATCTTCCACAACGATTTGGGCTTTATGGGGATCTAACTGTTCTCGAAAACATCCATTTCTATGCAGACCTCTATCAGGTTTCAAAAAGAGAGAGGAGGGGACGAATCGAGAGGCTCCTTCGATTTGCCAATCTAGAACTTTTTGGGAAACGTAAAGCCCAGGATCTTTCCGGTGGAATGAAGCAGAAGTTAGGATTGATCTGTGCCTTGATCCATACCCCCCAGATCCTTTTTTTAGATGAACCGACCACTGGAGTCGACCCTCTCTCCCGAAGGGATTTTTGGATCATTCTTTACGACCTGTTGAAAGAAGGGGTGACCATCCTTTTTTCAACCTCTTATCTCGATGAAGCAGAGCGATGCGGTCGTATTGGTTTAATCTACCAGGGCGAACTTCTGATTGCGGATACGCCCGCTTCGGTAAAAGCTCAGATGAAGGGGACGATTTTGGAACTCCGAATGGAAGATAATCAAATGGGTATGAGGATATTGGAAAAGGTCGAATTGCTCCGAAGCCTTGTCATATCCGGGGATAAAATCCATGTCCTCGTGGATGATTCTCAGGAGGGAGAAAAGGTGATTCGAGAAGTTCTGAAAACACAGGGCGTGGAGATATTGGATTTGATCGCGGTGAGACCTTCTCTTGAAGACGCCTTTGTCTCCATTGTCCAAGGAAGAAGACATAATTAAGAGTTATGAGTTGAGAATTATGATTTAACTGAAGATTCTTAACTCTTCACTCATAACTCTAAACTCATAACTTATAACTCATAACTCCCAACTCATAACTATGCCAACTTTTGCCGTTGAAGTAGAAAACCTGGTCAAAACCTTTGGGACTTTTGTCGCAGTTGACCGCATCCATTTTCAAGTAAATAAGGGAGAGATCTTCGGATTTCTGGGGCCTAATGGGGCCGGGAAGTCCACCACCATCCGAATGCTCTGTGGTCTTTTGATGCCCACCTCTGGGAAAGGCAGGGTCGCAGGATTCGATCTCATGAAAGAGCCGGAAAAGATTAAGCAGGTGATCGGTTATATGTCCCAAAAATTCTCCCTCTATGAGGAACTAACAGTGTTGGAAAATCTCCACTTTTTTGGCGGGATTTACGGCCTGTCTGGTTCTCTCCAAAAGGAAAAGGAAGAGCAGGCTTTAAAGATGGCAGGACTCACAGAGCTCCGAGATCGGATGACACGGACATTGGCTGTCGGATGGAAGCAACGTTTAGCCTTAGGCTGCGCTATCCTTCACGAGCCCTCCATCCTTTTTCTGGATGAACCCACCTCCGGAGTAGACCCGATCTCGAGAAGAAATTTCTGGAGTCTGATCCATCAGATGGGAGAAAAAGGTGTCACGACCTTTGTCACCACACATTACATGGACGAGGCAGAATATTGTGATCGGTTAGCCTTGATCTATCGGGGAAAGATCATCGCCTTGGGAACCCCTTCTGAGTTGAAGTTGAAGACCCTTTCACAGGGTGTGATGGAAGTAGAGTGTGAACCACTCATGACGGCTTTGAACCTTCTGAAGAAGGAGCCCTGGATATCTGAAGCGGCCATATTCGGAGATTCCCTTCATGTGATCGGCAAAGAAGGGGTCGATGCTGAGCAGGGACTCAAGGGCCTATTTCAAAAGCACGAGATTCTTCTTAAGAGGATCGATTGGATCAGGCCTTCCTTAGAGGATGTCTTTGTCTCGTTGATCGAGAAAGAGGAGAAGCAGTGAGACCCTCTCGCACCTGGGCGATTGCCCGAAAGGAATTTCTCCATATCTATCGAGACTGGAGAAGTCTGGGATTGGTCATCTTGATGCCAGCACTCCTGATGCTTCTCTTCGGTTATGCTGTTACGCTCGACGTGAAGAAGATCTCGATGGCTATTTTAAACCACGACCAGAGCCAGGAGAGTCTATCTTTCATTCATCGGTTCAGTGCATCTCATTATTTCGGTTTTCTCATTTTTGTCCAAAATGAAAAGGAAGTGAAGCGACTCATTGACAAGGGTGAAGTAAAGATGGGGTTGATCCTCCCCCAGGGTTTTTCAAGGATGATCAAGGCTGGGAGGAAGGCCCCTGTCCAGGTATTATTGGATGGCACAGATTCCAATACAGCCAATATCATCCTTAGCTATGTCCAGGCAATTACCCAGCAATATACTCAAGAGAAGACTTTCTTGAAGGTGGAAAAGATGGGTCGGGAAAAGCCGAATGCTCCGGTTGAAGGCAGGATGAGGGTCTGGTTCAATGAAGAATTAGAGTCAAAAAACTATTTTGTCCCTGGTTTGATAGCTGTGATCATGTCGATCATCGGGGTTCTCCTCACTGGCCAGGTCATTGTCCGGGAATGGGAGAAGGGGACGATGGAACTTCTTATCTCAACTCCGATTCGAAAAGGGGAGTTGATTATTGGAAAATTATTTCCTTACTTTTTCTTGGGTCTTTTAGATTTATCTTTAGCCATTCTGATGGGGAAATGGGTCTTTCAGATTCCCTTCAGGGGGAGCATTTTCCTGCTCTACATTCTCTCTTCCATCTATATCCTCGTTGCTCTGTCACTTGGTTTAACCATCTCCACAGTGGCAAAGAGCCAACTCTTAGCCAATCAAATGGCCATGGTCATTGGTTTTCTTCCAACATTCCTGCTTTCGGGGTTCACCTTTGCCATTGCTAACATGCCCGTTTGGCTTCAAGTGATCACTTATGGAATTGCACCCCGATATTATGTCACCCTTCTTAAGGAGATCTTCCTGAAGGGGTCGGATATCTCCTTTCTATGGACCGAGACCCTCATATTAATTGGATTTGCGACCGCAGGGCTTTGGGTAGCAACCAGGAGTTTTAAAAAGGAATTAAGGTAACCTCAATGTAACATAGAAAAACGGTCTTTGGTTTAAAGGTTAGGGTAAAGATGCCCGTTTCGGCGATGGGTTAAGTCGTTGGTCATTTTATCTTTAACCTTAACCTTTTGACTCCTGACCAAACTGGCTTCCTAACCTTAACCTTAAGACCATTTTAAGCCAGGACAAGAGATGTTCGGACGGGTTCGGTACCTTTTTGTCAAAGAGTTAATCCAGGTGTTGAGGGATAAGCGGATCAGGATCACCCTCATCTTACCTCCCCTTTTTCAACTGATCGTCTTCGGATATGCAGCGAACCTGGACGTA
>Ga0315289_10012526_pt1 | contig 11940 bp, 9 predicted proteins | sample YL17G11_40_MG_FD_203452 | JGI IMG/M metagenome (GOLD analysis project Ga0315289, IMG submission 203452) | Sediment microbial communities from Yellowstone Lake, YNP, Wyoming, USA - YL17G11_40 | ecosystem: Environmental > Aquatic > Freshwater > Lake > Sediment | place: USA: Wyoming | collected...
AAAGCTGACTACGGCGCTGTTGCCCATGTTTCTCCTGTTGTTGATTGTTCAAGCGAGAGCGGGCGTCGTCGCGTCCCTGCCTTCAGGGACAGTTGTTCCCATGCCGGCGATTGACTATATCGGGCCGGGCCCACAGGTCTTCGGTGGGGGAATCACGTGGAGCTCGACAAATGCCATCACCCAAGGGGGCTCCGCGTTTGGTTATACCGGGGGCTATGGCTTTAGCGACAATGGTTCTTGGGACGGGAGCCTGGGACCGATGGCGGGCGTCAACGACTCCTTCGCTGTCTATGGTGTTACCGATACGATGACCTTCGCGTTTCCGGCGCCGGTTGCCGGCGTTGGCGGATTCCTGAATTACGTTCCATACGGCTCGACCCCGACCACGATTGCCGTCTATGATTCCGCCCATACATTGATCGAGTCTTTCGGCCTGACCTTCCTCACAGGGGGAGGCACGAATACGGGCGCCTTCTATGGATTTCTGGAAGCCAGCCCGATTATCAGCTACTTTACGCTGACAGATAACTACGTTGGAATAACGGATCTCACGGTTCAGGCATCGGTGTCGGCGATTCCCGAACCCAATAGCCTGCTCCTGCTGGGCAGCGGCGCGCTGGTCCTGATTGGCGCCTTGCGCCGCAAACGGCGGGTTTAGTTCTTTGGCAGCAGACCGAGAAGCCGCCGGGGGGCGGCAGAGTTCGGTGCTCACCGCTGGCGCCGCGCCACGTTCATGAACCCGCCGGGAGGGTCGGAAGCAAGGATCTCAAGGCGAAAACCACTTTTGCAGGCCCCCTCACTGACCCTCCTGCATGAAACTCCATTCCGCCCATGCGGTTATCGCGCCACCATACCCCCCTTGCGAAATCGCTGGCCATCCCCGCGCGATTCTATCATAGCGGCAAGAGGCCGGCCCTGGGATGAGCCGCGTCTAGTGGCCTGCCGGCGGACGAGTCAATGCGCCGCGCGATCTCGAAGGTTCTCGATGGTGCAGCCCAGTTGCTGGCTCCGAGCACGTAGTTGTTCGTAGAAGTCCTCGAAGGAGGGTCTCCCCAACCACTTGTGGAGAGGGGCTTCCCGAACCAGCTCGGCAATCTCAGCTTCTTTCCGGTCGGCTCGCTGTATCCCCGACGCACGCTCGAACGCGCCCTTTGGGTTCTGGACGCGGAACTGCTCTGGAGCCAATCCCAGTCGTCTCCCGGTCCAATCTGGGTCAGCACATATCCAGCATTCCACGTTGCGGTCAGCAACGCCGTGGACCGCTCGGGAAAGGTACTGCGCCGGGAAGGCGGATCGCTCGTTCACCTGGGCCTGCCGCCAGTCTTCGTCGTTGGCGTCCCGTAGGAAGACCATGGCATCGACGGAGCGCGCCACGAACTCGTCGCAGATCTTCGGGAATTCGCGCCGGAGAGACAGGTTCGTGCTGCCGCGGAACCGGCCCTCGAATAGTTCGGCGTGCGGGCACCAACGCTGGGACAAACCTTTCAGGAAAGCTCGGTGCGTGCTATCTTCGACCGAATAGCCGATTCTCATTCGAGCAGCCCTCGGAAGTGCAGCTCGCCCAGCGAAAACTTGCCCAGCAACTGCTGAATCCTGCCGGGATCGGGGCGCACCAGAGTCGAGTGTCCGGCACCCATCCTGACCACGTGCAACCTCTCCAGGCCTCCGTCAAAGAGGTCGATGAAGTACGGATTGTGCGAAGTGAAGATGAACTGGCCCCCAGCTCCCGAAGGATCGATCCTCTCGAACAACGGCTTGAAGTGGCCCACGTAGACGCCGTTCTCGGGCTCTTCAATCATCACCAGCGGGGGAGCCGGGAGATCGGCGCCGTCCCGTGGTCGGCTCGCCAGAAGGAGGAAGCAGATGGCCAGGTAGCGCAGCGTGCCGTCCGACACGTTGTGAACTCCGAAGCGATGGCGCTGGCTGTCCTCAAAGAACATGTACACGTGATCAGGGTCGGGCGACTGGAAGCTGATCAGGTCCAGACGCGGCTCGACCAGCTTGACTGCCTCCACTAGCCTCCGCTGCTCCCTGGGTTCTTCGTTATGGAGCGTGAAGAGCACAGAGGACAGGTTTGAGCCCGCAGGTTCCAGGACGCGCTGCATGGGCGCGGCCTCATTGGCTCGCAGTTCAGCCGGGTCGAGATTGTAGTAGCCCCAGGAACCCAGGAACCGCTTGAAAAGATTGGCCCGGCGATTTGTCTGAAGGTCAAACAGGCGACACAGCATCGTGGCTGAGGCAGGCGCAGTGGTTTCCACGTAACGGCTCTCGCCCTCGTGGAGGAGCCGGACTTCGCCCGCGGTGTTTTCCAGGAGGACCCGGTCCATGAAGGGGCCTCCGGTGACCTTCAGCGACTCGGAATGCACGCTAAACGGACGACTGACCGGGCATCCTCCCGAGACCCTCTGGACCCCCAGACGAAGGCTGTAGACGAAGCGGAACGCTTCCGCCTCTGAGGTCAGCGTGCATTCGGCTTGCAGTTCGATGGTCTCGCCACCGCCATAGACATTCGGCAGGTTCCAGGGCTCAGCCGTGCAATGCTTCGCCGCGTCGTCCAGCGGCATGCGGGCGGTCAGAGCCAGGAAGCGCAAGGCGTGGCAGAGGTTCGTCTTCCCGGCATTGTTCGCCCCCACCAGGAGGTTCACTCCGGCGGGCCGGAACTCCACGTTCACCAAGCTCTTGAAGTTCGTCACCCAGAATCGGTCAAGCATTCGGCAGCCTCATCGCGCAGGATGCTCGGTTCAAGCATCCCCGCACGCACCTCATGATACCGCGCCGCCCGGTCGAGTCGCTGGTCCAGCGCCCCTGAAGGAGGCGCCCGCAGCCCGTCACGTCCTGCTAGAATGGATAATCGCTACTAAATCCCAACCACCGCTTGGAGGAACGATGCTCAATTCGACCACAATCCTACGCCTGGCGGCCTGCCTGGCAATCTTGGTGCTGGCCACCGCAGTGCTTTCGGCCGGCGAGAAGAAGCTGATGCACTGCTTCACTTTCACCCCTGTGGAGACAGCCACAGAAGGCGATTGGAACGCCTTCTACAAGGCCACTGACGAGTTGCCCGGCAAGATCCCAGGTCTCCTCAAGGTCTGGCACGGCAAGCTCACCAGAGAGCTGGCCATTTTCGGCACGGACCGCGAGACCTTTAAGAAGCTGGCCGCCGGCGAGAAAGACGTCACCGGCCCGGTCACCCGGCGGATGCGCACATACGGCGTGTGCATGGAGCTGGCGGACGACGCGGCGTTGAAGGTCTACGCCGGCCACCCCGCCCACAAGGAGTGGAACGACGTCTACGCCAAGGTTCGCCAGTCGCCGACGACCACGATTGACATTGTGGGGCGGTAGGATAAGCTTCAGCTTGTCCAGGCCGACAAGCTGAAGTCCTACTTCACCGGGTTGCCGTCGGCGTCGATGAACCGGATTTCGCCGAGGTTGGCCTGGCGCAGCGGGGCCTCGATCTGGGCGCGGTCGCCGACGATCACCCAGATCAGGCCGTCGGCGTGAATCAGCTTGCGCGCGGCGGTGGTCAGGTCCTGAGTTTTGAGAGCGCGCACCTTCCCGGCGTAAGTCTCGTAGTAGTCATCCGGCAGGCCGAACTGCACCATATCGAGGATCGAAGCCGCTACCGCGCTGCTGGTTTCGCGTGAACCCGGCAGGCTCAGAGTGCGGTTGTCCTGGGCCATGCTGAGCTCGTCGGCCGTCACGGGCCGGTCCCCCAGCGGGCCGCGCAGCTCCTTGAGCAGCTCCTCGGCGGCCTCCTTGGTCTTGTCGCTTTGCACAGGCGCAAAAGCGACGAAAGGCCGCTGTCCCCGCGCGTCCACGACTACTGAGCGGGCACCGTAAGTCCAGTGCTTGTCCTCCCGTAAGTTCATGTTGATGCGGGACACGAACATCTCGCCTAGCAAGGTGTTCAGCGTCTCGATGGCGAGTTCGTCCGGGTTGGCCTTGGGCGGAGCGATCTGGCCCACCAGAATGTTGGATTGGATAGCACCCGGCTTGTCGATCAGGTACACGACCGAGCGCGGCTGGTACCCGACGGCGCCGATGTTCTTCTTGGGAACCTCGCCGGGCTTCCAGGCGGCGAACAGATTCTCCAGCTTGGGCGTGATCTCGGCGAGCGTAATATCGCCCACCACCACCAGGGTAGCGTTGTTGGGCTTGAACCAGGCTTGGTAGAACTTGACCAGGCTTTCCCGGGTCATCGCCGTCACGGAGGTCTCGGCACCCGAGCCGGTTAACGGGTTCCCGTAGGCGTGGCCCTTGCCGTACAGCAGACCGGGCAGTACTCGAAGCCCCACGGTCATAGGCTGGGCCTTCTCGCGCTGAATCGCCGCCAGGAGCAGCTTCTGCTCGCGCTTGAAATCCTGCTCAGGGAACGACGGGTTCAGCACCACGTCCGCGAAGATCTCCAGCGAGCGGTCCAGGTTGGACTTCAGCGCCGAAAGGGACACCAGCGACAGATCCAGGTTCGAGTTGGCGCTAAGCCGGGCGCCCAGCCCGTCCAGTTCCTCGCTGATCTGGAAGGAGGTCCTGCTCTTCGTCCCTTCATTCAGCATGGACAAAGCCAGGCGGGCGGTTCCGGGCAGCACGGATTGATCCGCCGCGTAGCCGGCATCCACCGCCAGCTCGAAGTTCACCACGGGGATCTCGTGCCGCTCCGCCAGGATCACTTTGAGCCCGTTGCGCAGCGTAGCTCGCTGAAGCTTGGGCAGCTTCAGCTCGGGAGGCGTTCCCATGGGCGGCACCTTGGAGCGGTCTACGTCGGCGCCGGCAGCCTTGAAAGCGGGAAAGGGTCGAACCTCCAGGACGAAGACGCCGTCGGAGAGCCAGCGATTGGCCGCCGCTTTCACGTCCTCGACCGTAGCCCGTTGCCTGACATCGAGGCTTCGTTTGTACGCCTCCGGAGCACCTGCGTAGACCTGGCCCGAAGCCAGCACGTCGGACTTGCCACCGAACCCGCCGACCCGCTCCAGGCCTCTCAGAAAACTGGCCAAAGACCGGGTCTTGACGCGCTGGAGTTCTTCCGACGTCGGCCCGCCCGCCAGGAACTTCTGCAACTCCTCGTCAATCGCCTTCTCGACCTTGGCCAGATCGCCGCCTGGGCGGGCAGTAGCTTGAATCTGGAACTGGCCGGCGATCTCCCGCGCGGCGGCCCCGGCCGAGGCGTCCGTGGCCACCTGATCGGTGTAAACCAGCCGCCGGTACAGACGCGAAGTCCTTCCCTGCCCCAACACTGCCGCCGCCAGGCCCAGGTACTCGGCGTCATCGGTATTGGCCTGCGGGGCGTTCCAGACCTTGTAGATTCGGGCCTGCGGCACGCGGTCCTGGAGGACCTCGCGGTGGCTGCCCTGCATCTTGGCTATCCAGGCCCGGTGCTTGGCCACCGGGGGGCCGGGCGGGATGGCGCCGAAGTACTTCTCGACCTTCTCCCGGGCCGTCTTGGCGTCGATGTCGCCGGCCAGCACCATGGTGGCGTTAGAGGGGCCGTAGTAGGTCTTGAACCACTCTTGGGCGTCTTTCAGGCTGGCGGCGCTCAAATCCTCCATCGAGCCGATCACGGTCCAGCAGTAGGGATGCCCAGGCGGATAGGTGTTCTCGGTGAGCAGGTTGTAGACCAACCCGTAGGGCTGGTTTTCGCCCTGCCGCTTTTCGTTCTGCACCACGCCGCGCTGCTCATCGAGCTTGGCTTGGTCAATGGCTCCCAGCAGGTGACCCATGCGGTCGGACTCCATCCAGAGCACGGTGTCCAGGGCCGAAGTAGGCGCATTCTGGAAGTAGTTGGTGCGGTCGTTGTTGGTAGTGCCGTTCAGGTCCGTGGCGCCCAGCTTCTCCAGGACCTTGAAGTAGTCCTGATTGAAGTGCTCGCTGCCGTTGAACATGAGGTGCTCGAACAGGTGCGCGAAGCCGGTCCTGCCGGGACGTTCGTTCTTCGAGCCGACGTGGTACCACACGTTTACCGCCACGATGGGCGCCTTGTGGTCCTCGTGCACGAGCACGGTAAGCCCGTTGCTCAGGACGAACTTCTGATAGGGTATGTCGATGCTGGCTTCCTGGGCGCCCGCGCTCCAGCACCAAAGCAGGAGCGAGGCCGCCAGGAAGTGGGGGATGGGGAAACGCATGGTCTGTTCTCCAGGTCAAGTTGGACGGCTTTCCGCCAGACCTAAAATTATACCCTGGGCCGTTCACGGCGTCGCCCCGGCTGAGTTATAATGATTGGTGCGCCGCTGGGTTGGTCGCCGGCGCACTAAAGGAGAGGAGAGCCAAATCAACCACATGCCAAGAAAGAAGTTTTTCGACGCCACCTTGCTTCAAGCGGCCCTGGAAGGACTTGAGCAACAAAGGCAGGAGTTGGAGAAGAAGACCGCCATTGTGCGAAGCATGCTCGGGGTCCGCAAAGGATTCCGCGGCGCCGGGCTGGTAGCGGCAAAGCCCAAGCGGATTCTGAGCGCGGCCGCCAGAAAGAGAATCGCCGACGCCCAGAGGCGGAGATGGGCTTTAGTGAAAGCTAAGGCCGCCAAGAAGGCCGGCAAGGCGGCAGAGACGGCCTAGTAGGACCACTAGCAGCCTACGGCTGAAGTCGGTGGCCGGCCAGGGAGCCTGCCCTTGGCCGTCTGCCCGCTTTGCCGGGAGGTCAAGGTCGGCGGTGTGTCTCCCCGTGCGCCTCGGGGCCGCAGTGTGCCGTGCAGCAGTGCTGCGGATACATGTCCGCGAAACACCGCAAGAGGGTCTCACGAGCCGTGGTGAAGCTCTTCGCCCTCATGTATCCCTCCACTTCCCGGCCCCAGAAGCGCGCGGTCCAGCAACGCGGCGGCGACTTGCGCACCTCCAGGTGCACCAACCCATCCTCGGTCTCGTGGACAAAGTTGAACGATTTGCCTTTCTTGCCTCCTTTATCCGCCATCCACGACTATGTATCGACGGGCGGCGACAAAGGATTAGGCCCAGGGCCCTATTTGCCGCTCAGAGGCTTGTCAGGACAGACTGTCCCGCGCGCTAGTCGGTAGGTGGAGGGGTAGTCGTCAGCACCCGCGCCACGGCGGCCACCAGCTTGCGATAGGGCAGGCGGTCGGGAGCCGCCAGCCGGACCCACTCGCCATCACGCCAGCTCGAGCAGTACCAGCGCACCAGCAAGGCCAGATGCTCCTGGCGCTCTGGCCCCGCTACTTCGACAGGCTGCAAGGCGGAGGCCGCCTCCCGCAACCTGTGGTCCAGGGAGACCGGCTTGCCGTCCACGACCTCGAAGCTGATGCGCACCGGCGCCTGCCAGCCGCCCCGACAAAAGAACCACAGCTCCGCGGCGCCCGCCACGGCCGAGGCCGTCACCGCCACCCCGCACAGCTCACCGACCTCTCCGCCGAGATCATCGCGCAAGCGCAGGACCTGCTGTATCTTCTCCAGCCGTTTGTGCTGGCGCGCCGCCTCCTCGAAGTGCATCTCTTCGCTCAGCCGGTCGCGCGCGGCGGTCACGATCCCCAGCAGCGACCGCCCGCCGGTCGCCAGGAACTGGACCAGCCGGTCCACTTCGCTCAAGTATTCCTCGCGGCTCACGGCAGCCTGGCACGGTCGCAGGCACATGTTCATTTCCCCGTAGACGCAGCCGGGATGGAGGGGCGAGGGCTCCAGATCCTCCTGGCAGCGGCGTACCTGGAACAGATCCAAGACCTGCCTGGAGAATTGCTCCGCCACCGCGCGATTGCGGAACGGCCCATAGTAGAAAGCCTTGGCCCCACTAAGCCGGGTCGTAACCTGGGTGCGCGGAAAAGGATTCGACAGAATGACCTTGAGGTAGGGCGGCAGGCGCAGCTTCAAAAAGCGCGAGTAGTCCGCTGGAAAGTGGCCTCTGGCGAGCTCATAGAGCAACAGGCTCGACTCCAGACGGGAGCCCACCGGCCAGTATTCGAGGCGTGAAGCGATGCTCCGGAGGTTCAAGAGCCGCGAGGGCCGCCCGCGCTCCCCCAGCAGCCGCTCCAGCCGACGCCGCAGCAGGCTGGTCCGGGCCAGATACGGCGCGCCCTGGCGGACCCGGACCAGGAAAACGGCGGGGCAGTCGGGAATCTGCCGCAGGTCCGTCGGCAGCTCCACAGTCACGGGAGAGCGGGTTTCGAGCACCATGGTGTTGGCACCGCCCGGGCTTAGCGCTGAACCCTACCATTCTGCAACAGAGTCGCCCCCTGGCCCTCCCCCAGTTTGAGCCCCGACCAAGGGATTTTCCCTGTCTCCTCGAGCTGTGGCCCGATTTCTTCACGGCTTCCAGCCGGAACATCCCCCGACGCTAACCGTGTATTCTTGGTATGCGTGGTTCCGCCGGGGGAAGGTTCCGTCTGTCCCCGGGTTTGAGAGGTGAAGAATGCAGTTCGCGATTTACTTGCTGGCCTTGATTCCGGTGGCGCAGGCCGCGCGCGTGCCCACCATCGATGACCTGCTCAAGCTCACGGCGCCCGGCGCCGTCCGCATCTCCCCGGACGGCAAATACGTGGCCTACACCGTCACCGAGCCCGACTTCGAGCAGGACGCTTACGTGACGCAGATCTGGATTGTGGAGACTGGCAGCGGGCGCTCCTGGCAGTTGACCCGCGGCAAGAAGTCCTCGTCAGGGCCACGCTGGTCGCCGGACAGCCAATGGCTGGCTTTCACCAGCGATCGCGAGGGCGGCAAGAACCAGCTCTTTGCGATCCGTCCCGATGGCGGCGAGGCCCTCCAGTTGACCAAGGCCTCCACGGCCGTCGGCGGCTTCGCCTGGTCGCCCGACGGTAAGCAGATCGCCTTCAGCGCCCCGGAAAAAGAGCCCCAAGGTCTCAAGGACCGCAAGGGCCACCTGGGCGAGTTCCAGGTGGTCCGCAAGGACTACACCCACTCGCATTTGTGGACCCTCGACGTGGCCGAAGCCATGAAAGCGCCGGTCGAAGGCAAGCAGCGCACCAAGGGACGGGATTTCACCGTGCGATCCTTCTCCTGGTCACCCGACGGCGCGCAGATCGCCTTCGATGCCACCGTCAACCCCGACCTCATCCACGGGGATACCGCCGACATCTACCTGCTCACGCTAGCCGGCGACGCGGTGAGGAAGCTCGTCAGCCAGCCCGGGCCCGACAGCTCTCCGCAGTGGTCGCCCGACGGGACCCAAATTGCCTTTTCCTCGGCCATGGGCAACCCGAACTGGTTCTACGCCAGAAACCGCATCGCGCTTGTCCCGGTCCAAGGGGGAACCCCCAAGTCCCTCACGGACGGCTTCGACGAAAACCCGTTCCTGAACGAGTGGAATCAGGGCGGCGTCTACTTCTCGGCCTCCCAGAAGACGGCGGCGCACCTGTTCCGCATCGACCCGACCAGCGGCCGTATCACGCGCATCACGACGCCGGATTCTATCTCGGCCGGCTTTGGCGCGACCTTCACGTACGACGGCAAGCAGATGGCCTTCGTCCTCAGAAGCGCCGAAGAGCTGGGCGATGTTTACGTCTCGGTGGTGGACGCCTTCGCGCCGCGCCGGCTCACGAACTTCAACGCCGCAATCCGTGATTGGACACTGCCCCGCGAGGAAGTCGTCTCCTGGACCAGCAAGGATGGCACCCGGATCGAGGGGGTGCTGGCCAAGCCAGCCGATTTCGACGCCTCGAAGAAGTACGCGTTGCTGTGTGTCATCCACGGCGGGCCCACGGGTGTGGACTCGCCGCAGCCGGTACACACTTATAGCTACCCGGTGGATATCTGGGCCGCCCGTGGCGCGCTCATTCTACGCGTGAACTATCGTGGCAGCGCGGGCTACGGCGAGAAGTTTCGGAAGCTGAATGTCCGCAACCTGGGCGTGGGCGATGCCTGGGACGTGGAGAGCGGGGTGGACTATCTGGTCGCGAAGGGCTGGGTGGACCCCAAGCGCGTGGGTGTCATGGGCTGGAGCCAGGGCGGCTACATCTCGGCGTTCCTGGCCACGACCTCGAACAAGTTCGCCGCCATCTCGGTGGGGGCCGGCATCTCGAACTGGGCGACCTACTATTACAACACCGACATCACGCCGTTCACCATCCACTACCTGGGCGACGACCCGGCCGACGATCCGGAGATTTACCGGAAGACCTCGCCCATGTCCTACATCAAGCAGGCGCGCACGCCGGTGCTGATCCAGCACGGCGAATTCGACAAGCGCGTGCCGACGCCCAATGGCTACGAGCTGCGGCAGGGACTCGAGGACCGCGGCGTACCGGTCGAGATGATTGTCTACAAGGGCTTCGGCCACGGCATCAACAAGCCGAAGGAGGCGCGCGCCGTGATGCAGCACAACCTGGAGTGGTTCAATCACCACCTGTGGGGCGATCCCAAGCCGGACTTCGTGACTCCCAAGGTGCCGAAGGCGGAGGAGAAGAAAAAGGACGACGCCCCGAACGGGCCGTAGTGCGTATGCCGGCCCCCACTTGACGGGCGCCCCGCCGGTGTGTGATTATTCATAAGAATGAATAAACATTCATCAACCCGCCCCGGCCGGCGGCTTCCCAAGGCTGCGGCGCGGGACTTCACCTGCGACCTGGACCTGACGCCGGACGAGCTGGTGCGCCTGCTGGACCTCACCGCCCGCCTCAAGGCCACGCCTGCCCGCTACGCCCAGGCTCTGCGCGGCCGCTACATCAGCCTGCTGTTCGAGAAGCCCTCCCTGCGAACGCGCGTGACCTTCGAGCTGGCCATCAAGCAGTTGGGCGGAGACTCGATCTTCGACGCCGGCCGCATCGGCGGGCGCGAGCCGCTCGAGGACATCGCCCGGAACCTGGACCGCTGGACCCAAGCCATCGTGGCGCGCACCTTTTCTCAGCAGACCATCGAGGAGCTGGCCCGCTGGGCCGGCGTTCCGGTGATCAACGCCCTGAGCGACCTGTACCATCCCTGCCAGGCCCTGGCCGACATTTTCACGCTGCGGGAGCGCTTCCGAGAACTGCGCGGCCTGAAACTGGCCTTTGTGGGCGACGGCAACAACGTCGCTCATTCCCTGATGCTCACCGCGACGCGGCTGGGCGTCGATTTCGCGCTGGCTACGCCGGCGCGTTACGGCCCCAATCCCGAGATAGTCCGCCAGGCCGAGGGCCTGGCCGCCGCCTCGGGCGCCGGCCTCAAGATTACGCGCCGACCCGAAGAAGCCGTGGCCGGCGCCAATGCCGTCTACACGGACGTCTGGACCAGCATGGGGCAGGAAAACGAAGCCGCCGAGCGCCGGCGCAGCTTCCGCCGCTACCAGGTCAACGAGAAGCTGATGGAGCTCGCCCGGCCGGACGCTGTCTTCATGCACTGCCTGCCGGCCAAGCGCGGCGAGGAGGTTACCGAAGCAGTCATCGAGAGCAACCGCTCCGTGGTGTTCGACCAGGCCGAGAACCGGCTGCACACCCAGAAAGCCTTGCTGCTCATGCTGCTGGCCTGACGGCGCGCTACAATCCCAGTTTATGGACCATCCCAAGAAAGTGGCGCTCGCCTACTCCGGCGGGCTGGATACTTCGGTCATCATTCCCTGGCTGAAGGAGAACTATGGCTGCCAGGTGGTGGCGGTGTGCGGCAACATCGGCCAGGGGGACGAGGAGCTCGCCGGGCTGGAAGAGAAGGCGCGCAAAACCGGCGCCGCGGAGGTCTACATCGAGGACCTGCGCCAGGAGTTCGTGACCGAATACTTGTGGCGGCTGGTGCGCTCCGGCGCCGTCTACGAGCACAAGTATCTGCTCGGGACCTCGGTGGCGCGGCCGCTGCTGGCCAAGCTGCAAGTCCAAGTCGCGCTCAAGACCGGCTGCGACGCCCTGGCCCACGGCTGCACCGGCAAGGGCAACGACCAAGTGCGCTTCGAACTCACTTACAAGGCCCTGGCGCCGCAGCTCCGGGTGATCGCGCCCTGGCGGGAGTGGGACATCCGTTCGCGCGAGGACGCCCTGGCTTACGCCGCCGCGCACGACGTGCCGGTGGCCGCCACCGCCG
>Ga0315289_10012527_pt1 | contig 11939 bp, 12 predicted proteins | sample YL17G11_40_MG_FD_203452 | JGI IMG/M metagenome (GOLD analysis project Ga0315289, IMG submission 203452) | Sediment microbial communities from Yellowstone Lake, YNP, Wyoming, USA - YL17G11_40 | ecosystem: Environmental > Aquatic > Freshwater > Lake > Sediment | place: USA: Wyoming | collected...
TCGCGCTCGCAACGATCTCTGGGTACAGGTAGCACTGGCATGCATCGACGCCGAAGCCTATGACGGCCTCGTCGTGAGCCGCCTCGAGTGCTCCCAACCCGCTCTTTCCGGCCGCCGAGTAGATGGCGTCGTTACCGCCCTCGATGAGTGACGTGGCGAGCTCCTTGCCCCTCCCCGGGTCTCCCCAGCCTCCGACGAAGACGGGCTCCGACACGGTGACGCTCGGGTTCGCCCACTCGGCGCCAGCCTCGTAGCCCACGAAGAAGTCCCTGATGAGAGGGATGTCCATGCCGCCGACGAAACCGACCTTCCCCGTCTCGGTCATCATCCCAGCGACGACGCCGACGAGGAAGGAGGCCTCGTTAGCCCTGAAGGTGAGGGAGGCCACGTTGGGCTTGTCCACCACCATGTCGACTATGGCGAAGTTCTGTTTCGGATATTCACCCGCGATCTTGGTGAGTGCGTCGGCCTGGTCGAAGCCGACGCAGATGATGAGGACATACTCGCCAGACTTGGCGAAGTCCCGCTGATAGCCCTCGTACTCTGCTATCGCCTTGGGCTCGACGTAGTCGAAGAGGATGCCGAGGTCGGTTTTCGCCTTCTGTACGCCGGCGTAGGAGATGTCGTTGAAGGACTTGTCGCCTAGGCCGCCCGTGGCGAGGATGAGGCCGACCTTCTTAGGGGCCTTAAGCTTCTCGATGTCGGCCCGAGCAGCAGCAAGGTCGGATTTGGCCTTCGTTAGGTCAGATTGAGCCTTCGTTAGGTCAGATTGAGCCTTCGTTAGGTCAGTCTTGGCTTTGTCACTCTCGGTCTTCAGTGCGTCGTACGTGGTCTTGGCCACGTAGTTTGCTATTAAGAGGGGTGGGTTCACTACGGGGTAGATGACCCATCCGGCGCCTGCGCCGATGACGAGACCTATGATGACATATGTTAAAAGCTTGGTTGTCTGAGACATAGCTTCACCTCAAGACAGATGAAGTGTGTCTTGATTGCTTAAAACATTCTCTAGTGGCGCTTTTTTCTGGTTCGGATGTGGAAAAACGTTATTTCTCAATGGTTTTATCTGCCTTTTTGTAATGAAACTGTCATATCATGTTTACCGAAGGTTCGTGGAGAGGGGGAAGTTAGATAAGCAGGGTGATCGGACCGGCGAAGTCCGACATTGAACGGGACGCCGTTCTGCGTGGGCTTGGCAGCAATTCTATAAATGACAAGGCGTACGGTGTATCGAAGGGTTGGCCATGCCTGGCATGATAGTCGTCTTCGAGGGGCTGCCGGGGTGCGGCAAGTCATCCATCGCCCGGGAGGTCGCGAAGAAGATCCAGAACTGCGTCGTCATGCCCGAGGTGAGCGAGCTGGCGGCGGCGAAGGGCTTCGAGGTGGCGGACAGGGCGTCTATAGGGACGGAGACCTGGTTCCTCACCCAGTACTACACGAGGGGGACCGAGGCGAAGAGGCTCAGGGCGGAGGGCAAGACCGTCATCGAGGACCGCAACTACGCTAGCAGCCTCGCATTCGGCTTCGCCAACTTCGTCGCCAGCAACAACCCGAGCATATTCATGCACTTCCCCAGCTACATCGTGAACAAGGCGGTGGGCACGCTCGTTGAGCCGGACGCCTACATCTTCTTCAAGATCCCCGTCTCGGAGTCGGTCAAGCGGCAGGATTCCAGGGAGGAGCTCAGGGAGGAGCTGAAGACGGGAAACGTCGCCGTCCTGAAGGACTGCGCCCGGTTCTACAGGGCGTTCTTCACAATTCTCGAGCCCGAGGTCCCCCTGTACGAGATAGACGCGACGCGGCCAAGGGAGGTCGTGCTCGAGGACGTCCTGGGAATCCTCGAAGAACTGGCTAAAAAAACTTGCGCCTAGTAAAATACACGCACATGATCTTCGCCCCAGCGGTGGTCGGAGGATTAGGCTGTTGGAGTGAGACTTTATTTTGAAGGAGTCGCATGCTTCGGGCAGGAAGCTGCTTCTGAGGGGGAGCTCCGCCTTCAAGGCTAATGAGCTGCCGGCGCCGGTGAAGGAGAGGATCGACGAAGTAATAGCCCGGGGCGCGACGATGATCGTGGCGGAGGCGCACGGGGCGTGCAGGCGCTACCAGGACTACCTGAAGTCGGGAGGCTATACGAACGTGATCGTTGGGTATGCGAGGAGCATCCGGTACAACGCGGGCGACTGGAGAACCGTTCGGTACGGGGATGATCTGAAGGAGAGGGGGATGATCGAGGACTGCGACTCCGCGATGATAATATGGGTGGACAGCAGCGGCGTGATAGCGGAGAACCTGGAGCGGCTGAAGAGGCTGGGGAAACCGACTTTCGTGTATGAGTATTCAACAAGGGACGGCAAAGAGAGGTTCGGCGAACTCGATCCCAAGAGAACTTACGACGGCTATTACGACATGAAGGAGTATTACAGAAAGAGGAAACAACCCCCAAAAAAAACTTAGCCTGGGGTATTATATAATAAAACTGTCTGTTTTCGAGTGTTTTTTATTCATACGTGTTATGGCTCTGATATTCCTAGGCAGTTCTCGCCTTTTCCTACGCATCCAATTACACAGTAGAACTCGCTTGGTTCATCGCCTATGGTCTTGAAGCCGTGTTCCTCATTTGCGGGGAAGTAGGCCACGTCTCCGACTCCTAGGATTCCGCCTTTTCCGTGACCCAGTACCTGAAGACGCCCCCTTGTCACGGCGATCTCCTGTTCCCATGGATGTTTATGCGGGTTCAAGTACCCGCTGGGTTCTATGACGAAGTAGCGGAGAGCGAAATTATGCAGATACTCCTCTCCCCCCGTCCTCTTCTCAGAGATCCATCTTATCGTCACGCCCTCCGCATCTTGACCGTAGGCTTCTTTGACGTCGTAGCCCTTAACGTCTCGAATGTTTTTGATTATCACCCTGATGCTTCCTCCTTTTAATAAGTTAAAATGAGGGGTGGCTTAAAACTTTAGTTTTTAGTTTTCCATTCCCCAGATGATATATAAAGACTTAAAACTAGAAAGTTTTTGTGTGTCTTTTAGCCTCGGTGAGGCCTTTTCAGTCTGTATTGCCCTTTAGATATTAAAGGGAAATAGGCAGAGTCCTAACAGAAACAGTCGTTTAAGGGGTTTCTCTCCTCCCAGACTCGTCGAAGCTGCATACGCAATGGTTTCAGCAGTAAAAGACCTATGGTATTTCGCTTCGCTTTCCATCAACGCCATTCTTTTTCATAAAATGTTCAGGGTGTTAAAGCACAATTATTTAAGAGGATTCCGATTAACCTCCTTCCGGATTTCGCGCGCGATTTAATCCCTTATAGTAAAGGTCCAATCAAGACTGGATTTCAAGGGTTATTCGAAATCCTCTTTATTTTAAATTTTCCTCTATAATTTCTTTTTCATCTTCAGTTATCCCATATATTGTGTAAACTAGGTCATCGATTTGAGGGTCAATATTTGTTATTTCCTTGTCTATTCTGGCTCTTTCATCCGTTAGTTTGTCGCCAATCTTGAGTAATTTTTCATTCAGTTGAAGCATTTTCTCCACAAGTTTAATCATATCACTTTCTTGCGTTTCTGTCGGTTTTTTGATTGGAACCTGTGAAACATAAACTGGTTTTTGCTCAATGAAGCCACCTCGCCTTTCTGCGCATATTGATTTTAAGAAATATGAGATTAGTTTAGAATTTAGGATACCTAGAACATATTTAGAATTAGTTGGGAGAATACATGCTGGAGCGTTTACATAGAACCCATTCTTCTCGTCGAACGAGAAAGAAGACCTTGTAGCAAGATTACCCCATATTATCTTTGGTTTTTCAAAATCTTCGTAATACGCTGTAGAATCCTGAATTTCGTACCATTTATAATTACCTGGTTTTCGTCCGTTTTCCTGTTCTTTACTTTTTTTAGGAGCTAATTTATTTTTAAATTGTTCTAGATATCTCAAAATTGAAGGATAGTGAAATATGTCTATACCTCTTCTTGTAAATATAATATAGTTCTTCTTTGATTTAATTGCGTATCGTTTCGATTCTGCCCCAGTTAAGAATGGTTTAATTAAATCTCCATTCCTTGAATCTTTATGTATTAACTCTTCCCTTTTCTTCTCATCTATTATAAATGCTTCGTTTAGACCTGTCAGAATTCCTCGGTATATCTTAACGCCAGCATATTCTTCGATTGATAATCCACTATTTCTTATTTTTTTAAGTAATTCATTGCTCTCTCTCTTTTGAATATTCCATTCTTTTTCACTCAGCTCGCTTTGATTAATAAAATAAGAGTTGTTTCTTATATATTCCTCCAGTGAACCAAATTCTAATGTTTCCATCTTACAAATTCTAATTTTTGGATTCAGCTTCTTGATTTTTTTCATTATTATAATACATGGATAGATTGTCGCATCAGTAAATACCCTTAAATCTCCAAAATCAATGAACTCTTCAATCCAGTATCCAGTTAGGAATTTCCTAAGATTTTTACCATAACCCGCCCGAAGCCATTTGTTGGAAACAATCATGCCAAAAAAACCGTCTTTTTTCAATAATTTCAATTCTTTTTCAAAGAAATACACAAACAAATCTGCCGTTCCTTGATAGGTTTCGTAGTTTGCTTCAAGGTAAGGCTTTATCTCACCAAATTCCTCTTGCCGAACATAAGGTGGATTCCCAATTACAACATTAAATCCGCCTTCTTTGATAATTTCTGCAAATTCCTCGTCCCATCTAAAGGCTTTATCACCAGCATATTTTTCATCAGCGATTATAGAATTCCCGCATTTAATATTTTCTTCTAATAAAGGCAACCTTTTCTTTTTTTCTGCTATTTTAAGGAGAAGGTTAAGTTGAGCAATTTCAACAGCTTGCTTATCTAAATCGACTCCAAAAATATTGTTTTGTAGGATTTTCGTTTTTTTAGTAAAAATAGTATCCGTTTTAAAATCCAATTCTGCTTGATGATAAGATGTATCATTTTTACTTTGATATTCATTTAATATATCATAGGCTTTAATGAGGAAACTTCCAGAACCACAAGCTGGGTCTAAGACCCTTATTTTGTCGACATTGACCTTCTCATCTTTGAGTAGCTCTCCTAAAGTCTTTTTGACGATATAATCAACTATGTATATTGGCGTATAGTAAATTCCTTCTTCCTTTTTATGAATATGATTCTCGGTAAGTGTTGCTCTTTTCTCAGTCTTCTTCAGAATATGGCTTAGGTATTGTTCATAAATACTTCCTAATATATCAGCATCAATTGCAGAAAAATCGTAAGAAATAGATTTGTCTTTAGTATAATATAGACTTTCAATTATTTCTTGTAAAACATCATTATCAATATCTAAATCATCACATAAGTGTTCAGCAAAAATTTTACTATTATACTGTTTATCAAAAGTAAAGAAAGTCTCTCTTAGACTTCTAATTAATTGACCCTTCCCTCTACTACTCCATTCCCTATAATTTGAAATTAAAATTCTAGGTTCAAGTTCTCTATCTTCACAATTTCTTATAAATATTAATCTATCTAAAACTCTTTGGACAGATTCATCCAATTCTAATTCGCTTAAACTCTTTTTTTGATTTAATTTTATAATATTTTTTGAAAGTAATTCTCTAAATCTTGTAAAATCAGATAAAAGTTGTTTATCAACACTTATTCTTTTTACTTTTTTACCTACTTTTTCAGCCTCTATATCTATTAATTTTTGTTCAAAACTCTCCCTAGATAACAACCATAATTCATCGAAACGTTGTAAAAATTCTTTAGATTCAATCGTTTTATATCTATTATGCCAAGGGCTTTCAACTTTCCATTCAGCGTTAAAAATAATTATAGATTCAAAATTTGTAAGAACCGCCCAAGTGCATCCTTTATTCCACGAGTAATCTATTGCTTGCTCGACGTATTTGGTATTGATTATATCCTCTTTTAATTTTTTAGCTTCTAACATAAATTTTTGAATGCCATTTATTCTAAATCCATAATCAACGCGTTTTTTAGATATTTTTTCTTCTGCTGTAACTTCAGTTGAATCCTCAGTATTCCATCCTAAAGCTCTAAATAATGGAAGAATAAAATCTTTTTTAGTCATCTCTTCATTATAAAGAGGATATTTATTAACCTCGTCTCGGGTTGTCAGTATATTTAAGCCCTTATAAAGGAAGGCCCATCTTTAATCGAATTTTATGGGTTAATCCGAATCCTCTAAATATTTACTCTATTTTCTTTAACTACATTATCATATTTTTCAATGAGTTTTTGAACTTCTCTTTTTGAATTCTCTTTATCCATTGAATTAATCTCTATTATATTAATTTCAAAAGTATTTATTAATTTTTATGATGGGAAAGACGATTGTGGTTTCATCATAGGAAGGAACCTGCCAAAGCTCCTAGAGGCTGAGTTGAAAAGGCTCCTTTAAGCTGGTGGGTCGGGGCGATAGAAAGGAGGAAGTTTCGCACACTCATATGCAAGGTAACGATCTTATGCAAGGTCGAGCGCACGTGCATTAAATACTGCTATGTAATCTTTAGTAATTGATAATGCATGATACTTGATTACCTCTTAATTTTTCTCGCTCTTTTCATTGCCGTTTTAGGTCTCTTTAAAGACCATCTTTCTAAGGATAATCCCCCAACTTGGCTTCCTATTATATTACTAGTTTGCTTAATATTTGTATCCGGGTTTCAAATTATTAATAAATATCAAAGTGAAAAAGAGGATTTATATAAAAAGTACAGTGGAAAGATAATAGGAACCCAAATTCAATATCCAGCATTAATAAATGGGGACGCAATTTTTAGACCTGCTGAAAATTACACAGGACCTCTTTTCAAAATCGGAGAGGACCCTATTCAAGTATGGGTTGATGAGGGAGTTTTAAAACTCACAGCCACTATCAGAGATGAAAATGGCGATATAATTGCTCAGATTATAGGAAATGATTTCATCATCAAACCAGGTTTAATATTTGATAGGAATTTTGACGAGCGCGCAATAGAGGTCATTAATAGTAAAGGTGATGTAATACTTCAAGTTCAAATGGAACCAGATGGTGTTCAATTCGCGGGGAAGTTTTACTTAAAAGACAAGTCACAATTCGCAATTGGTTATAATATTCTTGAAATAAGACCTCCCGGTGATGAACTTCAAGTAAAATTCCGTCCTATTTTCAAATACCCAAGTTATGAACATCGTGGTGAGCGAATTATGTTGAAACAGTAGATATCATCTCATTCGCAAAACAAAAAGGAGTATTGCCATAATCTCCTATTATTTCTTACTGTTTTTATTTTCTTGTGGGCGTATACTAGATTACGATACTATAACGCTACCCTATTATAACTATGATTCTATTTTATTCCTAATGATATTATCTGAATCCAGTATGCACCTATCTATCCTTCCCTTGACCTCTGGGGAAACTTGAAACGCAAACTGGTACTGCCCTGAATTTATTTTACTAGCCCATTTTTTCCTGCCTTGAGATTTCCTATGCTGCCCTGAGATCACTTCAACGCCTGAGTAACTCATGCTGGTTTCATGCCCAAAAAGCCGGTTGGTTGGTTGGGATAAAATTTAACCCCAAAGTAAGGACAACGACTTGGATTCTCCTATTGAAAAAGCGCGCACACCTGCTTCGTCTCCTCTGAGAAGTCTCCCATCAGGGCTTCCAGAGCTGTCTCTGCTATGAACCTTTTAAAACCCGACTCACCCATTTTAGACGAATATATCCCCCTATAGCCACCTTTCCCAGTAGTCTCCCTCTTACTCAGCACGCCCATCTCAACCATATCTTCAAGGAAGTAGATTATTGAAGCCCGAGAAATACTTCCAGGTCTTAACCGCTGGTTGACCCGATCACATACAAGCCTACTCGTGTACTCCTTCTGCGGGTCATCCCAAAATACCTTCAGAGCTTCCTCCTCGTATTCCTTTAGAACCATTCTCAAGCCCTGCTGGGAGGTGTCGATTTCGAGTTTAACTGTCATAGTCATCCTTAACGCTTGTTTTACTTTAAATCACTTGCGAATCTATGGCATTTTAAACGGTAAAAAAAAAATATACGCATGTTCTAGTAGATTTGAGTTCACTTCCTCTCCAGATACGTGTTGTTGCTTACTACCGAAACCTCAACTTTATTGGATAAATCCCTAGCATCTATCCTCTTCTTAAGCTGAAGCCTAAGATAGTTAGCATTCTTACCCACAGCCTCAACCTTCACAAGGTTATGCGGTCCATTTAGGAAGCTGTCGATTAGAGGGTCATACTTGCTGCCCTTACGATACCTTCTAAGGGGCTTCTTCTCTACCGGCTCAAGCTCATACTCAATATCACTCAATTTAGTTCAGGTTTAAACTGATACTTCAAATATATAAAACTTATACACATTCTAAATTAATCTTTTCACACTGAGTACATTATAATTAACTTCCCTAATAAATCAGCCATAAATACAAGCATACACTTACATGTATACGCGCGCGAGACTAATACCAGTTCCACTACTCCGACCATAGTTCATGTAACTTGTTGATAATTATAAATCTGTTAAATAGATACTTTTAAATAAAACGAAAAGTTTACTTTAGTTCATGCCAGTAAAGTCTTTTTTCCTCCCTGATAATGCTTTACAAGGTGAAGAAATTCCTGCTTATATTTTATGGAAGGATTTGGATTATGACAAAATTCTAATCAAAAAATTTGATTGTTGTAATTTATTAGATATTTACAATGTTAGCGATAAAGATTATTCCATAGTAGATAATATGATTACAGTGAATAAAGTTGAAGTAGACGGATATTTAGGATTATTATTAAGAACTGAAAGAATGAAAGAAATTAATGTTAAAGAAGAATTATTTATAACTTTTATGAAAAATGATTGTATCATATATGATGTTAAAGGAGAGATTAATTTATTTAAGCCTGAAATAGAAATTAAATACGTTCCAGATATTATTGTGGTTAATAATGGAGTTATTAATAAAAAAAATAAAATCTTACTCGAAAATATTGGGGATGGAACTTGTAGAATTATATTTAAAACATATGTTGAAAGCGATATTAGCATTTCAAAACCAAAAAGAATAAAAGATTTTTTGGAAGGGTTTAAAAATACATTTAATAAAGAAGTGGATAAAATAAGCTCTAAATATGTAGGATTTGAGTATGTATTCGATGATATCAGATTTATAGTGAATAAATTTTTCGACCCTAGTGATGAAGTATTACTCAAAGAGTATAAAGAAAAAATCGATCAAATAGATAAAGTTATGGAACAAAACGAAGATTTAGCTAGAGATATTTTACGAGCTTATATATCAGCTGTTTTTAAAAATATACATATGATTACCGTAGTGGAACAATTTTTAGATTATCTTCAATCAGTACAAAAAAATCGTGTAGAATTATTAAATCCGCTAGATACAATAGAAATAAATGAAAAAGAACAAACATTAATACTAGAAATTCATTATACTGATTTATTGAATAATAAAATAGAGCCAATTATTTTAAAACCCATTAATATAAAAGGGAATAAAGAAACTGATATTTCAATATATAATTTATTTAACTGGAATGGGAGTAATGAAAAATGAGTGTAGATAGAGATGGAGTAAAATTCGGTATAAGAGATATAGGTGATATCATCGAACTATGGGATAAATTAACAGGGAGATTTAAAGCATTTAATATACTTAGTAAAGGAGTCATTATAAATGTATCTCAAGGAACTTATGAGCTTAACGCTGGAATAGAAATTCATAGAGGTATGTTGTTTTCTAGAGTAGTAAAAATCCCGATTTTTAATAGTATTAAAACTCAAGTAACTGCATTTCCATCTTTTAAACCCATAGATAGTTCGATTATCAAAGATGATACTGATGGGTTAATTTTATCACTTGATAAAATACCTGAATCAGCAGAATCTATATTATTAAATGTAAGATGCTCCCTTCCTCACACTCCATTTATAGATAGATTAATTCACCAAACAACCCAAACAGAACCAAAAAGAGATATTACTAGTTATTGGATGACGGCACAGTTTAAACATTTTGAAATGTTAAAGAAAAAAATAGACTCATTAAACGTAGAAGATTTGGAATTCGCTGTTAGGGTACATATACAGCAAAATATAAAAGATATAATACCGCAACCATTCATTAAGCAGTTAGATGTAGGAACACGATTATTACAATCTAGAGATAGAGTTCAAAAACAACGTTTAGCATGGGAACACCTCAGGTTATCTAAGAACACTAATATTATTAAAGAAGATGAAATTATTCAAAAAATACAAGACTTGACAAAGCCCAATAATTTTGAAGGTTATTTAGACATCAAAGGAGATTTTCATTACTATGATTGTATGCAAAGTGGTTCATTATTTAGGATACCTAATTTTACCATCCCAACTATGATGAGGGTCATAACTAAGACTAATTTAACTCTTGAAGACCAAGCGACTCATGGTGAACTACAATTTAAGAAAAAAACTTTTGAAGATGATCTATTTGACTTATTTCCAAAGGGTATAAAGAAAAAGAAAAAGCCTTAACCTTTACAAATTAGTAAAAATCTCTGTGATACTCGATTCAGGTTTTTTCGTTATAGTTACGCAGTAATATTTTTCTTAGAATTACCCCTCGCCGTTATAGCGATCCCCTATTCTATCTGAAACATCTGATAGTGCAAGCCTCTTTTTCTTTGCATGGCACAATCTTCTTTTGCTCTGAATTTTTAACTAGCTTCTTTTTACTGCACTGAAAATTTCTACTTGCCTTGAGAGTCAAGGCATCGATTCTGAAAAAGAATTCAACTGCCTAAAACACTCCGTTGGTTGGTTGGCTATAATTTTATCCTCAGCCCAACATGATACTTCGGTAGGTGTTGCAGTTGGTTGGTTGAGATTAGTTTTAATAATCTACATGTTAAGGAAACCCTATTTTAGATGGTTATGACGGTTTTAGCTGAAGTAGCCATGTCCAGGAAGGTTGCGTAGCCTATGATCGTTAAGCCATCCTCCAGGTTTTCTCGTGTTATGCCGCGTTTCCTTGCCGCCTCTTCGCAGACGTAGAGTTTCACTTTTTCGTTTTTCAGGATCGCTTTGAATCTTCGATCTATTTCTTCGCTTATCTTGGCGCATGTTCCCCTCTTCCCCAGTATGGCTCCGTCGGTGAAAAGGAAAACTGCGGCGTTCATTCCCATGGCTGCCGCCGTCTCGACTATGTAGAGTAGGGAGGATAATCGTCCATCCTCCTCAGGTCCCCATCCATAGAGGAAGACAATGTCTTGTGACAAGGTGCTTCACCTTCAGCATCCTGATGCGATGCATAGCATCTTCGGGAGGCCGCCGAGTTTACATATTACCCCGCGTGCGGTGCTCTTGCCTCTCTTAAACATGTCATCGAGCTGGTCGCTGTCTAGTTTAAACTGGTCTCTTATCGTCTTAACCATCGGCAAGGTTTCCCATTTTAGATAATATTCTCTGACGAAGTATATTACTTGCATCTGCAAGCCTGTGAGGGACATGCCGAACTGTTCTTTGGCCATTTTTTTTGATAATTCTTCTGTCCATGCATTAGGTTCTTTTACGAAACCTTCTTCGTCGAGGGCGTTATCGTCGACCATCGTACATTCACCTCGAAAAACCATCCGTTGCATATAAAATGTGGTCTGTACGCAAGACGTCGTACGTGAATGGGGGCACCATACTGTAAAACTTGGTTTTCGAGTGCCGTCAAATCCCAAGAATAGTTAAAACATCATTAATAGCTTGCATGCAAATAATATTTTATTAAAATGTGATTATTTCAGCTTCCAAACGCGTGCGCTTATCTCTTTCTAAAGTGAAAGAATAGCCATAGAGCCTGAAAAACTATGCCCCCATAAAAACAAGACCAGCCAAAATCGGTTAATGCTTGATTGTTACTAGTTGCGCGC
>Ga0315289_10012528_pt1 | contig 11939 bp, 8 predicted proteins | sample YL17G11_40_MG_FD_203452 | JGI IMG/M metagenome (GOLD analysis project Ga0315289, IMG submission 203452) | Sediment microbial communities from Yellowstone Lake, YNP, Wyoming, USA - YL17G11_40 | ecosystem: Environmental > Aquatic > Freshwater > Lake > Sediment | place: USA: Wyoming | collected...
CTTCTCAATTCTCAAGGATACCATCTGGCCAAAGCAGTGTTGCCCTTAAAACTCCTCGCAGTAAGGAGTGGACTGGGATTTTACGGAAAAAATAACATCTGTTATGTGGAGGGGATGGGAAGCTTTCACCGGCTAATGGCATTTTATTCGGATTTTCCTTGTTCCGAAGATTCTTGGGTTGAGGCAAGATTAATGGAAAGCTGTAAAAAATGTGTTGCCTGCCAGCGAAGCTGTCCTACCGGGGCTATCACGCCCGAACGCTTTCTTCTCCGGGCCGAGCGATGTCTGACCTTTCTCAACGAGGGTCCGAGAGATTTTCCCTCCTGGGTAGATCCCGCCTGGCACAACTGCCTTGTTGGCTGCCTTGATTGTCAAAAAGTCTGCGTCGGAAACAATGGTCTATTCGGGTGGATCGAAGAGAGAGCAAATTTCTCAGAACAAGAAACCAAGTCTATTCTTGAAAATCCGCCATTTGAACTGCTCCCTTCCAAAACTCAAGAAAAATTAGCGCAGCTTAACCTCATTGAATACTATAAGATTTTGCCCCGCAACCTGCATGTTTTATTCAAAGCGAAGTTATGAAAACTAAGTTCACAAAAACATGCGCCAAAATGTTGACATCGCTTAAGAGAAAATGCTTATAGGGAATTCATTTTTTTAAAAAGAATATTTTATGGACCATAGGATGCGCTCTGGTGAAAATGCAAAAAATGAAGAGACAATAAATTCTAAAAGGTCCCTAAAGGACCGTGTCAACTGATGTTCGCAAAATGGGGGTCATCGTAAGCTTCTTCAGTTAGCCGTATGAGCCATCAGCTCATGAAGCCTGTCCAAGGATCCGAGGACCTTGTCCTCCCATATGTAGCTGCGCTCGCTTCCCCAGTCCTCGGAATATTCCATGAGGTAGCAGGTCTCGAGCCTGACCCAGGATTCGACTGATGGGAACACGCCGATCACCCGGCTCCGTCGCCGTACCTCCCGCACCGTCCGCTCCGGCATGTTGGTCGACGAGATCTTTTTGGGGTCGATCTCCGGGAAGCTGTGGAACTGGAGGGAGTCCTCGAGGCCCTCTTCGAGGCAACGGATGGCGTCGGGGAAACGGTCCCCGTATTCCTGGGCCAGCTGATCGGCTGCCCGCCGCACGCTTTTTCGGTCCGGCTGGAGCCAGATCTGCTTCAGATGCGCCGCAAAGCGGCGTTTCTCCTTATGGGGGACCTTGGCCAGGATGTTCCTCATGAAGTGGACCTTGCAGCACTGCCAGGAGGCCCCCAGGAGCTCTTTCCTGACCGCGGCCTGGATGCCGGCATGGGCGTCCGACACGCACAGGCACACGCGTTTCATTCCCCGCTTCTTCAGCTTCCGGAAAAACTCCCGCCAGGAGTCCTCCGATCCATCGAACATCGGCTCGATGGCCAGGATCTCCCTGGAGCCCGAGCTAGACACCCCATGAGCGATCATCAGGGCCAGCGTGACGACCCGATCCTCGACCCGGACCTTGTCGTAATGCGCGTCTATCCAGAGGAACGGATACTCCTCCTCAAGAGGCCGAGTCCGGTAGTCTTCCACCTGGCCACTGAGCTCCTTATTGATCTCCGAGACCTGGGAGGCGGAGATATTCTCGATTCCCAGAGCTTGGGCCAGCCGCTCGATCTTCCGCGTCGAGACCCCGTTGACGAAGGCCTCCTGCACGACCGCGATGAGCGCCTGCTCGGACCTTCGCCTCTCCGAGATGAAGAACGGGATGTACCCGCCCTTCCGGACCTTGGGTACGAGAAGATAGACCGTCCCCAGCCGCGTATCGATCCTCCGGGCCCTCGCCCCGGAAAAATACGTAGTCCGCTCCGCCGTGTGCTTCCCCTTTGTCGCCCCGACCTTGGCTTCGGCCTCGATCCTCACCATCTCCGTCATCACCCACTTGAGCATCGCCAGGAAGGGATCCGGTTCCGTAATGAACTGTAATAGCGCTTTCTTAAACGGTGTCCTATAATGCCCTTGAGCCATCGTAGTAAAAATCCTCCTCTCTTTCGGTTTAGCGGTCGAAGAGAGTTTACGATGGCTCTCCTCCCTAAGCCAAATTGCGAACAGTACTGTACACTAGCTCCCTAATCCCTAAAGTATTATTTGTCCAAGGAAAAATAACTTTATATATCGTAAGAGGGATTAGCTTTTTATTCAGTTTTACTCTCGGCGCTCTTTCTACTTTTGTTTTCTCAGGGGCCTTGATATATTTTGGCGGGTCCAGCAGGGAAGTGGCTGCGGATAAATTAAGTGATCTCTTTACCGCCATCGGCCTGACAGCAGTAGCTGTTGTGGTTCTAGACATAGCCGTAACTATTTATCGAGAAATAGTCACAACAGAAGCAGAGAAAAGACATCGGTTTCTTGAGTCTTTAGGGTCTTCCAGCGTGAAGGAAATCAGAAACACTCTTTATAGTCACTCTTCTATATTCTTCATACTCCTGTAGCATTCGCCAACTAAGTTTTGAATTTCTTCTATCACTGATTCCGCTGCGTCTAGGGGGTATCCCCAATAGTCATATATTCCTCCATGACCTCTGTTTTGACCGCAAATGACAAAAACGCCCGTCCCGATTTTGTGTTTGAGATGAGAGGCTAACCAGCCTATAAATCCGCTGTTATCGAGAGCTTCTTTAAAATAGAACCTGATAATTTTGAATCTTTCCTTGGTCAAATCTTCTGAAGGCACAAGCTGGCTCCAGACTTCCCCATCGCGGAGTAACGCCAGGGCTTCAGACCTTGCCTTAAGGGTGAAATCTTCTCTGGAGAATTCTTCAAACGCATAATCTTCTTCATAAATCTTAATCTCGGCCTGAGCCAAGACCTTCAACAATCTGAGCTGGATTTGCTCTCCTGTCTCTTTACTGATAAACATAGGATCTGGCCTCGTTCCTCGGCAAAGTTATTTTCAAATCACCCAGTGCAGCCAAAAATTGACCGGAGTTTTCAGGTGTGATACTTAGTCCTCCCAATATGTCCTTTTTTCTTCAGTCCATATTGACTTTGCGGATCTCAACATTTGACCATAAGCCGCCAAACCCCAGAAAGAGACGATTGGCGCCATCTTAAAACTCGGGAGATTAGGCGCAGTCCAAATATTTAAGACTGCAGTTATTCCAAACAGGACTATCCCCAGTGCTCCAAAGATTTTCCCAAAGTATTCGCTTTTAAACATAGATAAGCCTAATAAAATCCAGGCGGCGAAGAAAAACGTGTCAAAAGCCAGGTCTAAGCCCATGTCAAAGCTTTGTAGCCCTTTGTAAGGAACCACGTTACTTTGACGTTGAGCTTCGTCGGTCGCAGAAATAAACATCCTGCCCAGCCTCACCCTTACGGTTCCCTGGGTAAGCATCTGGGCAACCATTATAGGGCAGGCAATGATTCCAAAAAGGCCACCGATTTGGGAAGACAATCTGGGTCTTTCTGTTTCTAATAATCGCGTAAGGCCTAAAAAAGCGATGATGAAAAGGATCCTCGCAAGCCCTTTTAACAAATGCCCGGCCATATTTATGTGAGAGTGGGGAGGACTCCCCAGGACTGTTAATTGGTTTTGATTCGTCTCAACGGGAATCTTCTGCCACCAGAAGTTCTCGAGAATAAAAGCGATTCCCAAATAAATTATAAAGCCTACGATGCCACAGACGCTGCCCAATTTTATGATCTTTTTATTATCCTGTTATCGCCACACCGTATAGAGCTGTTAGCTTCGTCAAAAGTTTCAAATGTGTTTGAAACTTCATCGCTCTTTTTTGCATCTAAATATATAGGTGGATAGGAAGGTTTTACTTTGCGTGTTTGCGTGAGTTGGTAACGACGCAGCAAACTCAGATGCGATGTTTTTGATGATAAAGAAGGCAAAAAGGAGGTGAGAAGGGAGAGAAAACGACACAGATGGGGCAAAGAGGGTTTTATTGGATTCGGTTCCATTGAAAGAGGAGGTAAAAAGTATGATTAAAAGAACATTGAGCGTAGTGTTGTGTCTGTTGGTCATAGGCGCTATCGGCTATGCCCAGCAGCTCAATGCTAAACTATTCGGGACGGTCGTCGAAAGCGAGGGAGCCCCCTTGCCCGGGGTCAGCGTCGAAGCGACGTCCCCCAGGTTGGTGGGCAAGGCGACGGCGGTCACGGACCAGAACGGCACGTTCCGATTCCTATCCCTTATGCCGGGCGAATACAAACTGGTCTTCAGCCTCCAGGGCTTCCAGACGCTCGTCAGGGAAGGAATCATCGTCAGCCTGGAACAGACGATCACGATCAAGGAGACCCTGCAGCTCGGCAAGCTCGAGGAGCAGGTCACGGTCATCGGCCAATCTCCCCTAATCGACGTCAAGAGCACGGCCAAGGGGCTCACCATGACGAAAGAGGTGTTCAAGAACCTGCCCAGGGGGCGCGATTTCAGCTCCCTGCTCATCACCATCCCGGGCGTCAACTACGAGCCCTTGCAGGGGAACGGCGGATATTCGGTGGACGGCGCCAGCGGCGCCGAGAACGTCTTCTACACGGACGGCATGGAGGTCACCGACATCCGAGGAGGCGAGCAGTCCCAGGGGGTGGTCTTCGAAATGGTGGATGAGCTCCAGGTCAAAGCTTCCGGCTACACGGCCGAATACGGCGGCTCAATGGGAGGCGTGATCAACATCGTGACGCGTTCCGGCGGCAACACGTTCCACGGCGACTTCGTGGGCTTCTTCAGCGGAAGCGCCTTGAACGGCAAGGAGCGGGATTCGCTCCGGCTCAACCCGATCGATCAGAGCATCGTCGAGTATGTCAATTACCAGGACCTGTACGGCAAGACCAAGATAAACCGCTATGAAGGCGGCCTTGGCCTGGGCGGCTACATCCTCAGGGACAAGATCTGGTTCTACGCGTCCTTCATTCCAACGTTCCGGAATAGTTCCCGCGACATCACGTTCCTTTATCCTGAAGGCTTCAAGGCTTCCTACGACAGAAAAGAAAGCTGGATGAACTTCCAGGGCAAGATCACGGTCAATCTCATTAAAAGTCTTCGCGTTTCCCTCGCCGCAGTCAACAATTTCTACAAGGAAAAGGGCGACCTGCCTCCCAGAGACGGCTCGGGAAGCAACGCCTTTGCCTGGGACAAGTGGGGCTGGGGCCATCCCAACTACAGTTTCTCGGGAACCGCCGACTACACCGCGGGCAACGACCTGCTAATCACCGCCCGCGGCGGCTATTTCTACCAGGGCCAGAAGGACGGGTTGTCCCCGACCGGCCCCATCTACCTCAACCGCCGTTCGATCCCCGCCGCCTACAACATGCCGGCCGATCTGTGGCGGCCGGCGGCCTGGAGCAACTGGGGCAACATCATCGATACGATCGACGGCTCCAACGCGAAGAAGGTCGAGTATAAGCGCGCCAGCTTCGGCCTCGACGTCAACTACTTCGTCGACCTGATGGGCGAACACTCTTTGAAGACCGGCATCCAGTGGGGGCAGGTGAGCGACAACCTCAATACCATGTGGGACCAGCCCTACGTGCGCCTGAACTACGGCCGGACTTACTCCTGGATCGACGCGACCGGCCTCCATAAGGACGGGGGCCAGTACGGCTACTACGAGGTCCGCGCGCCGTTCGGCGACCTGGTCAACAACGCAAAGTCCAACCGCCTGGCCGTCTACCTGCAAGACTCCTGGACCATCGACAAGCGCCTGACCCTCAATTTCGGCGTACGCGCCGAATCGGAGAAGGTCCCGGCCTTTGCCGACGTGTCCTTCTACCCCGAATTCCAGGGCCAGGTGCCGTTGAACTTCAAGATGAGCGACAAGATCGCCCCGCGCCTGGGCTTCATCTACGACGTGTTTGGCGATTCCAACCTCAAGGTGTTCGGTTCGTTCGGCATCTTCCACGACGTCATGAAGCTGGCCATGCCCGAGGGGTCCTACGGCGGCGAGCTGTGGGAAAGCACATACTACAAGCTGGACACACTGCAGTGGAACACGATCGGCGTTGGCTGGGTCTTCCCCGGCGACCAGCTGGGCCCCGTGCTCGATTGGCGCTATCCGTCGGTAGAGGCCACCGACCCGGACATCAAGCCCATGTCCCAGCGCGAGATCTCGTTCGGCGTCGAGAAGAAGCTCACCGAGAACATGGTCATCTCCGCGCGGCTAGTCAACAAACACCTGTTGCGCGCTATCGAGGACATCGGCTTCTACAACGTGGAGGGGGGCGAGGAGTACGTCATCGGCAACCCCGGCTTCGGGCTGACCAAGTTCACCACCGAGGGCGGCCGCTGGGATCCCACCTGGCCGGCCTGCCCCAAGGCCAAGCGCGAATACACCTCCGTGAACGCCATGCTGGAGAAGCGCCTCAGCGACAACTGGATGGGCGGCATCTCCTACACCTGGAGCAGCCTGAAGGGGAACTTCGGCGGTCTGGACAGCTCCGACGAGCCTAACCGCAACGACCCCAACGTCAACCGGTACTGGGACTACTGGTTCAACATGCGCGACGCCCACATGAACCCGCTCGACGGCCCGCTGCCCACCGACCGGACGCACAACATCAAGATCTATGGCAGCTATTTGTTCCCGTTCGGGTTGACGGTCGGTAGCACCGGATTCGCCTATTCCGGGGTCCCGGTCAGCACCCAGTTCGTCCTGAACAGCCAGCAGGGCTATTACCCCGAGAGCCGGATGGACACCGGGAAGCGCACGCCCTTCATCTACTATCTGAACCTCTATGCGGAATACCAGATCAACATCGGCCGCAACAAGCTCTCGATCAACGTCAACGTGGACAACGTCACCGATTCCAAGATGGCCCGCCGGATCTTCGAGATCTACAACCGCGACCTTCCGTACCTCGACGACACCCAGATCCTAGCCGGATTTGATTACAAGACGCTGACGGCGGAGCGCGACAATCGCTACCTGAAGAACTTCGATTTCTATCCCCCGATCAGCACTCGGTTCGGGATCCGTTTCTCGTTTTAGTTCCCGAACACGCAGAACTGAACATAGGCCCGTCCCCGTCCGGGCGGGGGCGGGCCTTTCTTTATCCGGCGTTCGTTCTCAGAGGACGATCTTCTTCTTCCCCCACCTGAGCTTCATCGTCAGGACCCTGTCCGTCGAGAAGATCATGGCTGCCAGGAAGACGAGGACGGCGAAGAACGCGGCTTATACAACGACCAGATCGGGACGGAGAGCTTCTTCGGTCAGGCCCCGCCCGGCCTGGAGCCGGTGAGGTTCTTGCCCGAGATCCTGACCTCCGAGAAGCATCCCCACGGAGAACTGGCCTTTCCGCCGGATGGAAAGAGCGTCTTCTGGGCGGCGATGCTTCAGGATGGCCCCGAACAGACGATTTTTCATAGTTCCTTCGACGGAATAACTCTGTCCAGGCCCGATCGAAGCACCTGCCCTCTTGATCCATCAACGTCATGTGAGAGTATTGACCATCTAGGAGATCAGATTCATTCTCCGGAGCGGGACTTCAGCTCCCTCAGAAAAAGGGAATCCCTTCTATGATTGGCTTTTTTCACTTGACAGACAAAAGTGACTACAGTATATACTTAAGTAGTTACTATTGTGAAACAGAAAGAAATAATTTGTGGCTTGGAAAATATTGGGCTTTCGACTTATGAGGCGAAAGCCTATTTGGCAGCCTTATATGGACAGCCTTTGACAGGCTATAAGCTAAGTAAAATATCGGGAGTTCCTCGTTCGCGTATTTATGAAACAATTGAGAAGTTGGTATCAAAAAATTTAATTCTATATCAAACTGGAGAGAAGACACTCTTACGGCCAGTAAGCATGGAATCATTTTTAGAAAAAAAGGAGAAAGAAAATATAGACACAATCAATTTCCTTAGAGAAAATATTTATAATATTAAAAAAAGCACTAGAGATCAGGGTATCTGGAATATTACTGACCGCAATAAAATATTTGAGACTATTAATCAGCTCATCGGCAAAACGAGCAAACATATTTATATATTGGGTTCCAGCAATGATTTATGTATTTTTGAAGAACCATTGAATAACGCGGAAAAAAGAAAAGTTATTATTTATGGAATATATTGCGGGAAAAAAAAGCTAAAGATTGCTCACCTCTTATATCATCGAGGTCAAACTTGTTCATCATGTCGGGAAATTGCGATGTGCTTTGACTCAAATTATGCACTTGTCGGTTTTACTTATCCCGAGGATAATGCAACCGCCGCTTTAACCCAAAATGAAGGAATAATCTATATTATTGAAGAATATATTAAGCATGAGATATTTATTAGTCGGCTTTTTCAAGACGATAACGAGACAATATTGGAGAAAATGAGAGCAATATATAAAAAGGAGATAAGCAGGCTACCTTAATTTTTTTTCTTTTTTAGATAGTAGCTACTGTAATGAACACTATAGGAGGTTAAAATGATTAATAAAAAAAGAAATGTTTTGAGGTTGAAAAAGCTCACAGGGAAATCCCAAAAGATAACATGTAATCTAATGGCCTTATAATTCATTTTTCTAAATAAATTTGTTCTTGGAGCTCCATTGAAATTGCAAAAGCTTGCTCATCCGCCAAAGATTGATGGCATCATAGAGAATAATTCTGAATGGATAGCAGCCTTGAAGATCGAAGATTTTCATCAGTTCCAGCCGAAAGAAAAAGGATCGCCATCTGAAAAGACTATTTTATTTATTGGATTTGACAAAGATTATCTTTATCTTGCTGCTAAATGTTCGGATTCTGAACCCAAAAAGATACGGGGTTCCCTGGTTCAAAGAGATAAACCAATTAATGATGACTGGATTGCAATTTTTCTGGATACGTTTAGAGAAAAAAGGAGAGCATATGTTTTTGGATTTAATCCTCTTGGAATCCAGATGGACGGGCTACAAATTGAGGAAGGGGGAGAAAACAAATCTGATACGACTTGGGATGCGATTTTTTATTCGAAAGGACGGATTACTCAAGAAGGCTATGAGATTGAAGCTAAGATAGCCTTTAAAAGCTTGCGATTCCCTGATGAAAAAAAGAAAACGTGGGGATTCTTTGTAAAAAGAAATATTCCCAGAAAGACGGAGGTTATCACTTTTCCCTCAGTATCTAAAAATATTCCAGGCTTTCTTTCACAGGCTGCGGAGATCTTAATAGACGGGGAAATTGAAAGAGGCAAGAATATTGAACTTATGCCCACTCTTACGTCTTTGAAAAGATGGAAAGACAAATTTACTAATGAAGTCGGCGCAAATCTGAAAATTGGATTGACATCCGATTTGATAGTTGATTTTACAGTTAATCCAGACTTCAGCCATGTGGAGGCCGATTCCCCTCAGATTGATATCAATCAAAGATATGCTCTTTCTTGGCCTGAGAAAAGGCCCTTCTTCCTTGAGGGAAATGAAATCTTTATACATCCCACGATTGACCTTATTTATACAAGAAGGATTATTGACCCGCAGTGGGGGGCCAAGATTTGATCAGCGATAATCATTATTCCCGGCTGACGACAATTAAAATTCCCGTCTTCAGGGTACACTGTTCGGGTTCTATTGGAAGGAGACCCGGATGGTTCAAGATCGTCAAGTCAGGAAGCTGCACATGCTGAAGACAAGAGAAGAGACGCTGGAGGCGGCGGCCTCCAAGAGCGGGATGGATGAGAAGACGGCCCGAAAATACCTCCGGTCCGGGAAGCTGCCGAGCCAGAGTAAAATTCCGCATACCTGGAAAACACGGAAAGATCCTTTTGCGGATGTTTGGGAAGATGTTCGGGAGCTTTTGCGAACGACGCCCGGCCTCGAGGCCAAAACCATTTTTGAGGACCTGCAGAGGACGCATGAGGGGCTTTTTGCGGACGGGCAACTCCGGACCCTGCAGCGGAAAGTGAAGCGCTGGCGGGCGTTGGAAGGGCCGGGCCAGGAGACGTTCTTCCCGCAGATCCATGAGCCGGGCGACCTTGGTGAAATGGATTTTACGTCGATGAACGACTTGAGAGTGACGTTGGGAGGACTCCGGTTCGACCATATGATTTTTCACTTTGTTCTGACGTATTCGAATTGGGACACGGGAACGATCTGCTTTTCGGAGAGTTTCGAGAGCTTGAGCCTGGGGTTCCAGAACGCGTTTTGGGAGCTTGGGGGCGTGCCGCGGCGAATCCGGACGGATCAGTTGTCGGCAGCGGTGCACCAGGAATGCCGGGAGGAGGAGTTCACCCCGCGTTACCGGGCGCTTCTCCGTCATTATGGGGCAGAGGGGGCGAAGATCCGGGCGCATGAAGCCCATGAGAACGGCGATGTCGAACAGCGCCATAACCGGTTCAAACGGGCCGTGGATCAGGAGCTGATGCTGCGCGGGAGCCGCGATTTTTCGTCTCGGCAGGAGTATGAAACTTTTCTTCGGCTGATCTTCACTCGGGGCAATCGGGGTCGGCAGGCCCGTCTCGAAGAAGAGCTTGGGGTCCTGCGGAGACTCCCCGAGCGGAGGCTGGATGATTTTCGGGAGATCAAGGTCCGCGTCGGACCTTCCTCGACGATCCGGGCGGCCCACAACACATACTCTGTTTCGAGCCGCTTGATCGGCGAAGTGGTGACGGTCCGGCTTTCCGGTGAGAGTCTGGGGATCCTGTACGGTCAGACGGAAGTGGACCGGATCCCGCGGCTTCGGGGCGAAAACGGCCATAAGATCAACTACCGGCATATCATCGACGGGCTGGTGCGCAAGCCGGGCGCCTTCGAACATTACCGCTACAGGGAGGATCTTTTCCCGACAACCCGGTTCCGGATGGCGTACGACGTGTTGAAAGAGACGAGGCCTTCGCGGGCCGTCAAGGATTACTTGGAGATTTTGCATTTAGCCGCTCATGAATCGGAAACCGGAGTGGACGACGCCTTGCGGGCGGTGTTCGACGCAGAGGCCGAGATCTCGGCAGATATCGTCAAGATGATCCTGGCGTCGAAAACGCCGGTCCTCGAAGCGACCCGGATCGAGGTCCACGAGATCCCGCTTCAAAGCTATGACGAGCTCTTGGGCGTTTGGATGGAGGCCTAAGATGGAACATTCGACCGACGCGCGCTTGAAAAAGTGTTTTCGGTACCTTCATCTTCCGGGGATCCGGGACTCCTACGAAGAGCTGACGGTGGCGGCTGTCCGGGAAGGGATGGCCTACGACCGATATCTCCTCGGGCTTCTGGAGCGGGAAAGCGACGTCCGCTGGAACCACCGGGTGGACCGGCTGATGAGGGAATCGCGGCTTCCTCTGGAGAAGACGCTGGACCGGTTCGAGATGAAGAGGTTGCCGGCCAAGGCGGCTCATCAAGTGAAGGCATTGCTGGATGGAGGCTTCCTCGAGCGTCGGGAAAATGTTCTGGCCTTCGGCAATCCCGGAAGCGGGAAAACGCATCTGGCCTGTGCGATCGGTCAGGCGCTGGTCCGGCAAGGCCGGGAGGTTTATTTTTCGACCTGTGGTCTTCTTGTTCAGGAGCTTCTCCTGGCCAAAAGGAATCTTCAACTTCCTCGGATGCTGAAAAGGCTCTCGCGCTACCAAGCCCTGATTATCGACGACATCGGTTATGTCCATCAGGACCGGGACGAGATGGACGTTCTCTTTACGTTGCTGGCCGAGCGTTACGAACGCGGGAGCGTGCTGATCACGTCGAATCTGCCGTTTTCCAAATGGGAAGCGATCTTCAAGGATCCTATGGTGGCGGCGGCCGCCATCGATCGGCTGGTCCATCACAGCGTCATCCTGGAACTCAACATCGGGAGCTACCGGATGTCGGCAGCCAAGAAGAAGGCCGCGGAGGCCCTGGCCTGAACATGGATCGATCTGAGATCGTCGTTCCTAGGGCCTCTGGTGAAGCCGTTTTTCGGCCACGCCCCCAAAAATCGTCCTTTTGGGCTCGAGAAGGAGGTTCGCACGGAATCGGGAATTTTAATTGTCGTTGGACGGGAATAATGCTTGACGTTCATCA
>Ga0315289_10012532_pt1 | contig 11938 bp, 11 predicted proteins | sample YL17G11_40_MG_FD_203452 | JGI IMG/M metagenome (GOLD analysis project Ga0315289, IMG submission 203452) | Sediment microbial communities from Yellowstone Lake, YNP, Wyoming, USA - YL17G11_40 | ecosystem: Environmental > Aquatic > Freshwater > Lake > Sediment | place: USA: Wyoming | collected...
ACGTCATCGAAAAGCTCTACGCGACCTACTTGCCGGCGCCGTTCCTTTCGGTTCTCGTCGACGACTGCGTCAAGAACGGCAAGGACTACCACGCCGGCGGCGCCCGCTACAACACGAACTACATCCAAGGCGTCGGCGTGGGCACGATCACCGACATCCTCAGCGCCATCCGGCACAACGTCTACGACAATAAGCACTTCGCGATGAAGGAGCTCCTCGCGGCGCTTGGGAAGAACTTCGTCGGCTATGAGAGCCTTCGCCAGCGCGTCCTCAACCGGACGCCGAAGTTCGGCAACGACGACGACTACGCCGACAGCCTGATGAAGCGGGTCTTCGAGGCTTACTTCGAAGCGGTCGACGGCCGGCCGACGCCGCGCGGCGGCTCGTACCGGATCAACCTCCTGCCGACGACGGCCCACATCTATTTCGGGAAAATGACCGGCGCCACGGCCGACGGCAGGCTGGCTGGCGATGCGGTCTCGGAAGGCGTTTCACCCGTCCAGGGCGCCGACCGCAAGGGCCCGACGGCCGTCATCAAGTCGCTCGGCAAGATGGACCACGTCCGGACGGGCGGGACGCTCCTCAACCAGAAGTTCACGCCCCAGCTCCTGGCCGACGACACGGGCCTGGCTGCGGTCAAAGACTTGGTCCGGTCCTACTTCCGGCTCATGGGCCACCACATCCAGTTCAACGTGGTTACGGCCGACCTCTTAAAGGAGGCGCAGGCCCAGCCCGAGAAGTACCGCGACCTCATCGTCCGCGTCGCCGGCTACAGCGACTACTTCGTCGACTGCAGCATCGAGCTCCAGAACGAGATCATCCACCGCACGGAGCACCAGGAGATCTAGGGACTGGAGATCTAGGGACTGTCCCTCCGATTCACTTGGCCTGGCCGCGGGAGCGCAGAACAGGCTGGGCCGGAACAACTCTCTCTTGGGCTTGACATCTCTTGGTGCAGGCGGCTATCATCCGTGCAGAGAATCGAGAGAAACATGGGGGTGGTTATCTCTTTCCCCCATGAAGACAGCCTCGATATCTTGGGGGCATTATCGCTGGAAGGAGGGGTAATCGGATGAATCGTCAAACGCATGTCCGGATCATTGGGATCATCATCTTTCTGGGGCTTTTATGCGGCCTTGCCGCCTGGCCGGCGTTGGCCGCCACGACGGCGCTGCGCGTCGGACACCTGATCGACCCGGCGACGGGCGCGGTCGCTGCGAACCAGGTCATCCTGATCAAGGACGGTAAGATCGCGGAGGTCGGTGCGAGCGTCAAGATTCCCGCCGGGGCTGATGTCATCGACCTCTCGAGGTCCTGGGTCATGCCCGGGCTCATGGACGCCCACACGCACATCACCCTCGGAAGCTTGGATTTGACCGCGGGCATCGAGGCCGGCTATCTTAAGCAGAGTTCCGCCGCGCGCGCTCTGATCGGTCTCCGCAACGCCCAGGATGTCCTCCGGGCGGGGTTCACGACGATCCGCGATGTCGGCAACGAGGCCAACTTCGCTTCGGTGGACCTTCGGGACGCCATCAATTGGGGCTTGTTCGACGGGCCGACCATCCTGACCACCGGGAAGATCATCGCCCCCTTTGGCGGTCAGTCCAGGCGGGTTTCGCCCGAACAGGGGCGTTTCTGGCTGTACGAATACATCGACGCCGACACGCCCGACGAGGTCCGGAAGGCCGTTCGCCAGATCATTTATTACGGCGCGGACGCCATCAAGCTCGTGGCCGACAACAGCCCCTTCTATTATTCTCTCGCCGAGATTCAAGCGGCCGTTTCGGAAGGGCATGCCGCGGGCCGGGCCGTTTCCGTACACATCTTTGCAGGAGGCGAGCCGGCCCGTAACGTCATCCTTGGGGGGGCGGACTCGATCGAGCACGGCATGCTGCTCGAGGACGACCTGCTGGCCCTCATGAAAGAAAAAGGGACGGCCCTGGTCAGCACGGATTTTCCCGAGGCCCACATCGCGGCCCTCGACCCGAACGGCCTCTACTTCGGTTCGGCCAAAGATTTCGCGGGCATGATCATCGACCGGCTCAAACGGGCCCACCGGATTGGCGTGACGCTCGTCTTCGGCACGGACACGGTCAAGAATCTCCCGGGAAAGAGCAAACCGGAGATGATGTTGGATTATCTCGCCGTTTGGCAAGCGGCGGGAATCCCGGCGGCCGACACGCTCAAGGCCATGACGACGAACGCGGCCAAGCTCCTTCGCATCGAAAAGATCCGGGGGGCTATCGCCGCCGGTTTCGCCGCCGACCTCATTGCGATGCCGGCGAACCCGCTCGACGACGTCCAAGCGCTCCGCCGCGTTTCGTTCGTGATGAAAGACGGCAAGGTCATCCGGCACGACAAATAAACAGAGGCCGATCGGTTGCCGCCGGCCTGTAACAAGTCCTTGACGAGCGCCCGGGCTTGGTGGCGGCTGGCCCCGTCCATAAGCTTAGCTGCACGTCCAGAGGAGCAAGAGATGGCGAAAGACGTTCAAGCCGAGGTCGTGTTCAAGGGCGGGATGGGCCAGACGCCCCAAGCTATCACGGTCCGCGATTAGGGAAGGCGGACTTCCCTCGGTTGTCTAAAACAGGCTTGACAATGGTACTAATATATAGTACCGTTTGGACATGAGACTTTCCGGGGAAAACACCAAGAAGCTGGCCGGCGCGCGCAGCCTATCCCTCAACGCTCTCTTAAAGCGTGCGGGTGTCAGCAAGACCGCATATTATCATTTGATCGACAAAGAGTCCGTCCTCCCTCGCTCCATCGACGCTTTGGCCGCCGCCCTTGGCGTCCGGCCTTCGGCCCTCCTCGAAGAAGCCGACCGGAAATCGCGCCGGGCGCTCCGTCTCCTTGAGGCGGCCGACCGGATCGCCGGGAGTGACCCGTCGATGGACCGGGACAATATCCGTCATACGCTTCTTCTTCTCGAAGAAAAGCCGATCGACCGCCTGCGAAGGAGTCTCCTCCGTGCCCGAAAACTTGATCTTTACAAATAAGGAAATTGGGTTTCTCAGAGAATTGAAGCGACAAAAAGTGGAATTCATGCTCGTCGGTGCGGCTGCCGCGGCCCTTCAAGGGGCGCCGGTGGTGACCCAGGACATAGACCTGTGGTTCGAGGACATGAAGGATCCCGGCATCCTGACGGCCCTCCGGAAATCGGGCGGGATCATGGTCCCCTCCTTCGGCCAAAACCCGCCGACGTTCGCCGGCGACGCGGTCAAGTTATTCGACATCGTCCTGACGATGCATGGACTCAAGAGCTACGAAGAAGAAAAAAAGAATTCCTTCGAAGTCGCCCTGGGAACGCTGAGGGTCAGCGTCCTTGACTTGGACCGGATCATCAAGAGCAAGGAAACCGTCGGGCGGCCCAAAGACCTCCTCGTCCTCCCCGTGTTGCGCGATACGTTGAAGACGCTCAGACAGAACGACACGAAAAATGGCGTGCCAAGGACCTCCAGGCGGCGAAAGGATTAAGGGAGATGGCCAAAGAAGTCCAAACTGAGATCGTGTTCAAGGGCGGAATGCGCTTCGACGGCAAGTCCGGCCGGGCCGGAAAGCCCGTGGCCATCGACTTCACTCCGGAAGGGGAGCCGATCGACGGCTTTTCGCCCCTCGAGCTGCTGCTCACGAGCCTGGCCGGCTGCAGCGGCCAGGTCGTCGTCGGGCTCTTGAAGCGGATGGGCCAGGACGTCAAAGACCTGACCGTTCACGCCCGCGGCGTCAAGAAGGAGATCCACCCGACCGTCCTCACGTCGATCGAGCTCGAATTCGAGTTCCGTGGCGGCAGGCTCGACGGGGCCTCGGTCGAGAAGGCCCTGGCCCTGTCCGAGGACCGCTTCTGCCCCGTCTGGGTCATGCTCAAGGCCGCCGCGCCCATCAAGGCGACTTACTGGCTTGCGCCCGTTTCATGATTCCTACTGCTGAAAAGTCACCTGAATTTTGTCGCCTGTCCCCGAAACGCCGACGATAGTCCGCCCGGCGAAATCGCCCGACTTGATATATTGAGTGAGGGCGCTTGAAAGCCTGGCCCGGACTCCTTCGTCCGAGAACATGCCCATGACCCTCTGCCGGATGATTTCGAGGGAACGGTCCTTATAATAAACAATCTTCGGCTCTTCGACCTCCGGCAATCGAAAGTGACCCGGGCCAATCCAGCCGGTTAGAGGCTCGTAGAACTCCCATCGCACATCCGCGACGCGATAGGAGAGATTGCCATTCTCGACAACGGGCGCTAAAAAAATATTCAGGCCTCCAGAAAATCTAAAGTCCTGGATAGCACTATCTGCAAACGAGTCCGACCAATCCCATTCGTCGCCGTAGATCCCGAAGGACGTCTTTTCCTGCATCGCCCTCGTATTAATGACCTGGATTTTGGGAAACTTGAATAGGATCTTGAATTGCCCTCCCTCGATCAAGGCACCATTTAAAGCCAGTTCCCAGCTATCCACACAGGCGCGGATCTCCACGCGCCGAATATGGGCGCGGTCCATGCGGGTCGCGCTTTTGTCCTTCTCTCCGTCAGTAAATCTATATTCCAACCGGTCCAAGGGCTCCTGCTTGAAATAGGCGTTGGGCACGTTGGCGGTCGTCTTCCGCTCCGAATCTCTGCCGCCGCAGGAGCTGGCGTTGAAATACGCGCCAGTGAAAACGGTCGATACCGTGGAATTGAAGCCGGTTGAATGGATGACTCGTGTGTCCTTCGGCACGAGGAGCGCCCGCGAAGCTTGCCCCGGCTTTGAAGCGGCTTGGGATGGGGGCGCAGCGGGGGTCGCCTTCTCCTTCCGGGCGCTCGTTAAACGAGATTCTCCGGCCTTGACAATAACCGAGGCCACGTCGGCGGAAAGATCAAATCTTTGGGCCCTGATGATGATCCTGAGTTGATAGCTCCCGGGGTTGGCGGTGCTGGCCGCCTTGATCTCGAACGCGCGATTGGATGAAGCTGGAGGTGCGAGTTCGACTTCAAAACCCTGAGCCGGCCTTCCCTGTTGAACCACCTGGACGGCGGAGATAAAGCCAAGATCCGTTCCGGCCATCGTGACGGTCCTTCCCGGGCCTCCCGCCGTCAAGGTAATGGTCTGAGGGGCGACGGATTGTACAGAGGTCTGGCTCTTCGCCGCCACGGACTGAAAATCTGCTCTGGCCGACTCCTTCCCAGCCAGGTGCAGTGTTGAGACCATTAATACGCAAAAGCCGATAATCCGGACGATTTTCATTGTTTTCCCTCCCCTGATGCTCAAAATATAGCCCAGGTCGCACAAAGAAATCAACAGGCGCAGTCGCCTTGATATTTCCTTGACTTCGTGGGAAATGTCGTTTATTCTTCCGGCCGAAAGCCAGCTGGGAGAAATGATGTTGGGTCCTCCGGCCTATCTACGCCGGCAAAAAAGAACCCCTTGCCGGGGTTTCCTCTCTCCAAATTATTAAAAAAAGGAGGCCGGGTGAATCGAAGAGTCTTTTCGTCGATCCTCATGGTTTTGTCCCTGCTTGCTGCGACGAGCATCAGCATCGCTCAAACGACCTTCGAAGACCCGCAGGGCCGCTTCGCCATCGACCTCCCCAAGGGCTGGGTGCTGGCCCCCCTGACGGATGACAAGGTCTTCGTTTTCCAGGGAGAAGGGAAGACGATCATTGTCGAGTGTGTTCCTATGGTCAACGACCCCGCCGAGCTCCTGAAAAGGGCCGAGACCACGGTCCGTCTCTCGGGCATGGCCAAACCCCTTCTAGTGGGCGACGTTCTGGACATGACCCTTAACGGCCTCCCTGCCCGCTGGGCTGTTTATACGGGCTCTCTTTCGGGGGCAGCGCTCGCCAGTCTCTGCGGCGGCGTCGCCAACGGAGAGAACGGCCTTTACTTCCTCAGCTTCATTCCCATCACGGACATGGCCAAATGGAAAGACAAGCTGGAAAAGTCTTTCCAGAGCATCCGCGGCCAGGGGCAGAGGGTCACGGGAGTCGAGAGCGTGAACGCGGTCAGCGTCAGCCCTCCCGCCCCTAGTAACCCGACGCCGTGGGCGAGCGATCTGGTCAGTCTGACGCTGCCTCCCGGCTGGAGTGAAAAGCCCAAACCGCGCGGTTCAGAGAAAGAGGCCAAAGGCTTGTTCATGTACGACCCTCTCCCCGGAACCTCCCTTGTGGTTGTGTGTTACAAAGGGGTGGGTATGACCATGAGCAAAGCGCTGGAAGCCGGGATCAAGACAATAACGATACCGGTGCCCGGCTTGAAGCCGGTCGAAGCTCAAGAAATGAAACTCGGGAAAAGGAAAATCTATTTTACGGTTTACAAGGGGATGGGGGTGGTAGCAGGAACTGAAGTCGAGATAGCCTCCGTCATCGCCGTGACGAAGGCCGATAAATGCTATGCGAACCTCATCGCCGTCGGCCCGTCCACCGTGTTGGCCGAAATGAAGGCCCAGGTCCTCGAGATCGTCAAAACCGTTAAATAGGAGGGCCCATGAAACGAACCGCCTCGCTGATCGTCGCATGGCCCGTTCTCCTCTTTGCCTTTCATGGGGCCGTTCGCGGCCAAGCCCGCGAGCTCTACCCGGCGACACCGGACGATGTCATAACGAAACGAGCGGCGCAACAAGGGAAGCCGCTCTGGCAGATCCCCTTGGGTCCCGCCCTCGTCGAAGAGATGCAATTGCTCGGCCCCGACCGGCTGCTGGTCGGCCTGAGGAAGGATTTCCCCGGACTGCCGAACCTCGATTACCTGCTCGTGGATACCGTCAAAGGGGAGGTGCTATGGCGGTATTCGCGCGACAAGCTCAAGGGCCAATATGACTGCCTCCTTATCCTGCAGGACCTCCTCTTGTTCCGGGTCGACCGGGGAAAATCCGCTTCCCTCCTGGCCCTCAACCCCCAGACCGGAGCGGAAAAATGGGCGGTCAGCTTCCAGGGCGGGCGGGTCATGTTCATTCCGTATATATCCGGCGGATCGGCCCTGGCCATCAACCCGGGCCCTGCTTCCGTCGATCTCACGGCCCTGGACCTCGACGGGGGTCGAACCCTCTGGCAGAAGTCCTTCCGAGTGACGAACGGCGCCGAGCTGCCCGCGCCTCAGACCGTCGGAGAGGATCTTCTCGTTTTCTATAACGGGCTGGAACGGCTGTCTTCAAAGGACGGAAAGGGCGTCTTCGCCCGGTCGGACCTGACCTTTGACGCGACGAGCCCGCCTCCGCAGGTTGCAGATGGAATGCTGTGGGTCGTCCATTCCGGGACCTGCTTGAGCGCCCTCGACGCAGCATCCGGTAAGGAAAAGTGGAAGGTGACCCTCCCCGAAGGCATCCATTATACGAACATCTATCCCTTGGGCGAAAAGATCTACCTGCGGGGCGTCGACGCTTTTGACGGACATCGGCTGAGTGCCTTGCGCCGCGGCGACAGCCAGATTCTATGGACTTATTCCGGGACCGAGCCGAGTATTAGCAACCTCATCGAAAGCGGAGACGTTCTTTACTTCGGTACGCCGACCTCGCTCATCGCCCTCAACGCCGGCAACGGCAAACAGGTTTTTTCCGTCCTGGTGACGACGACGGGGAGGGCCTTCCCCATCCGTCTCAGGAAAATCGACGACCGGATCATCTACATCGGCGAGCTCGTGGCAGCGGCTTTCGACGCCAAAACCGGAAGGCTCGTCTATAAGCAGGGAATGACCCCCGGTTCCGGGGAGCTCCATCTCAACGGACTGGATGATGCGATCCCGAATCTCAAGGAGGAGCTGAAGAAGACGTCCACATCGGGGAACCTCGCGAGAAATTCGAGCAGTTTCGCGACGATGGAGATGGCGAGATACCAGAATCTCGCGTTGACCTATCGGTCACAGGCCAATTACTCCTGGAACCAAGGGGACATGCTCGGGACCTCCGTGGCCACCATGAAGCAGGGTCAAGCGCAACACCAGGCCCGGCTCCAGGCCATGACGGCTTTCGTTTTCTCCGTCGTCGACATGGCGATCCTAATTCGCCAGTTTATTATCTCCAGGTCGATCAAGACGGCCATCGAAAGGCAGGAACTGTTCCGGAAGTCGATTCTGGCCTCCTACGCCCAGGCGGAAGCGGCAGATTATGTCTATCGCCCGCACCTCCTCTTTCGCGACGCGACGGACGACTTCAGCGCGCTTTCCATCGTCCATATCCCGACAGGGAAGCGGAGCGAGACCGTTCTATCCCCGCATTATCTCAGTTACGGGCTTTGGCAGGTCGTCGATTTCGACAAAGGCGTTGTGTATCACAGCAACATCGGTATGGACCCGTCGCGCTACGAGCTGAGTGAGGCTCGCGCCTATTACCCGTATAAGAAAGCCAAGACCGTCAACACGTTCCTGATCGCCCAGCCGGTCAAGATCCCGAGATGAGTCTGACGTTTATCCGCACGGCCGATCAACTGGGTGTGAAGTCCAGCGTGACCGCCTACTATGCATCCGCCGAGCGGCCGGGCCCGATAGATGTCGCGGCCGAAGCGGAGCGGCTATTGAAGGTTTGGGAGAACGGTTTCGAGCCCGCACCGGCGGTGCCCCTCAAGCTGCTCATATCCCCCCCCTCGGACGGCTGGATAGCCATCGCGTTCCCGTTTGACATGACGTTTGACCTGCCCCTCACGGCCTGGCTTGCGTCCCAGTTGCGGACGGAGACGGTGGCCGCTTTCACCTGGGGAGACGGGTATGGCCTCGTGGCCTTTGATGGAAGCGGCGTTACCTATGGCGAGGGTCATATCCGCGATGAACGCTCGGATATGCACCTTGGCCAGGTGCTTAAGCGCTGGGGCGTTCCGTTTGACGGCGATGAAGACCGCCCCCCGAGCCTGGACCAAGATGATCCCCGACACGCCGGCTGGCTGGAGGTCACTGTACCTCCACGTTCCTGGCCACCCCTCCCTTCGAGAGGACTCGAGGACTGCTTTTGAGAAACAAAGCGAGGGCACTTTATCTCGGAGGCGGCGCCGTCATCGCCACGACAGCCCTGATCCTCAGCATCCTGGCCCTTGTGCCCTCCGGCGGGACGTCCGCTCAAGATCCGTTCGCCGGACACGAAAAGGTCACGAAAAAGGATTTCAACGGGGATGGCTTAATCGACACCTTGAGGCGCTTTTCCGAGGGGGGGAGCGGTTTCGGGGGAGATTTCGTGATCCTGAAGGATGGCAAGACGGGAGAGGAATACGCTTACAATAATTGGGGATCCTACGGACAATTCCTGCGCCTCATCCCCTTTGACAACAGGCTCGCGAAACCCGAATCCAAGGGATTCAAGGAGGCTCTCGGGCAAGCCTTATTCATGGATATCCCGCTCGGACCCCTCGAAAACTCCCTGGCCTGGCTCGTCGATGCCTACTCGAAGTCCGTGACGGATCCCGACGCGCCGCTTTTTTCCCAGAAGATCCATTTCCAGCCGCGATGGACGGAGGGAGAGGTCCTTCCCCCCGCTTCCTATTATCTCGTGACCTCGGACGAGACACTCTTCCGCAACTACCCGATCTATCAGGAGGATAATCCCGAGTATGACTCCGCCCACCGACAGGGCTGGCTGGTCTACTACTCGGACAACCACCAGGCCTTCGAGCCGGTTTTCGCCTCCGGCGATGTCAGGATCTTCAAATCCGCGCATGGCGTCGTCGTCAGCGAAGACGGCCGATCCTGTTGGGTTTTTATCAACGATGAAGTCCTCGCCGACGGCCCGCCGAAATTGAGGTGGCCCTCCATCGGCAAAGTCCTCCTCTCCGGGGGATTGATCTTTATCCACCATACGGGCGGGGTTGAGCACCTTTTTGTGGTCGATTACCGGAAGGGCGTTGCCGGGCGGCTCAAGGAGGAGCTTTTCCCCGGGGCAGGTGGAGATTTCGACGTGCGGGACGGCCATATGATCGTAAGAAAAGGGACAGCCGAAATAACGATCGATCTCGCGGCTCTCAAAGAGAACTTGAAATAAAACGCGGCATCGTCTCAGCCGGGGAGGAGATTATCATGCCCTTTGACCTCGACTTTCACGTCAACATCTGGGCCATCCTGGCCTGCGGCGTGGCCTCCCTGGTCATCGGCTTCATCTGGTACGGACCCCTGTTCGGGAAAGCCTGGGCGGGCTACACCGGCTGGACGGAGGAGAAGGTCAAAGCCCTCCCCCCTTCCCGTATGGCCAGGACCTACGCCCTGACCTTCGTGGCGGCCCTGGTCACGGCTTTCGTCCTGGACCTGCTTGCCTGGGCCATCAACGCCACGACCGCTCTTCAGGGCCTTGTGCTCGGACTGTTGACGGGAGTGGGATTCGCCGCCATGGCCTTCGCCACGACCTATCTCTTCGAGCACAAGCCCGTCGGCCTGTGGCTCATCGTCTCGGGCTACCAGCTCGTCTATCAGATCGCCGCCGCGGTCATCATCACGGTCTGGCGCTGATCGATCATCGAGGAGGGAGGAACCCATGCGCGCAACCATCCCTATTCTCGGATTAGCCCTATTGGTCGCGACGTTCGCCGCCTGCGAGCGCGAGGACGAAGCGGGCAGGGAGGAGAAGGTCATGCCAGCAGCTCTGACAACAAAGCCCCCCTATTGGGCCGACGCTCTCGCCGCCTACCTGCCCGCGCTGGGCCATCGCAACTGGATCGTCGTGGCCGATTCGGCTTTCCCGCTCCAGATCAGCCCGGGGATCGAGACCCTCGTCTCGAACGAGGACCACTTCACGGTCCTCGACAAAGTCCTGAAGGCCGTCGACGCGGCCAAACACATCCGTCCGAAGGTCTATCTCGACAAGGAATTGAGCTTCGTCACCGAGGGCCTCGCGCCCGGCGCGGACGATGCCCGCTGGCGCCTGGAGGAGGCGCTCAAAGGGCGGGGTGCCCAGTCAGTCCTCCACGAAGAGCTCATCGCCCGCCTCGACCAGGTCGGGAAAACCTTCAAGATCGTCATGATCAAGACGACGCTTGCCGTCCCCTACACCTCGGTCTTCCTGGAGCTCGACTGCGGCTACTGGGGCCCCGAGGCCGAGGCCAAGATGCGCGGGAAGATGAAGTGAGCTTTTAGGGCATGACGATGGCTTTGAGGACGCCGTCGCGGCGCGCCGCGGCGGTCTCGTAGGCCGCGCCGGCTTCATCGAGCTTGAAAAAGTGCGTGGCCAGGAAATCGGGCTTGACCCGCCCCGCGTGGATCATCCCCACGGCCTTTTCCAAACACTTGTTCTGGCGCCGGACGCTCTGGACGCGGATCTCCTTGCGGCGGAGTTTCCCGCTGTCGAACGACACGCGCGGCTCGAGGGGGATGCCGACGACGACGATCGTCCCGCCCGGCTTGAGCAGGGCGACGGCCTGGTCAAGGGCCGGCGGATCGCCGCAGCATTCGAAGACGATGTCGAGGCCGAGGGACTCGCGGCCGAGGATCTCGGCCTCGACATCTTCGCGATCTGGATTGCCGGTCCAATCGGCCCCAGCCGTCCCGGCCGCTTTGATCCGGGCCTCGACCTTGTCCGTCATGAAGAGGGCGCCGGCGCCCTCCGCCTTGAGGGCCATGGCCGTGCACAACCCGATCGGTCCGGCCCCAAGAATGGCCGCCGTTTTTCCCCTCACCGACCCGGCCAGCCCGGCCGCATAGAGGGCGATCGAGAGAGGCTCGGCCAGCGCTCCCTGGACGACGCTCATTTTCGCCGGCAGGGGGACGCAATTCCTTTCCGGGGCCCGGGCGAACTCGGCCATGCCGCCGGTGAGCTCGCCGTAGTGGCCGAGGAAAAGGAGCTTTCGGCAGGTGTGGGGCCGCCCCGTCCGGCACTGGTCGCAGGTCCCGCATGAGACCGCCGGCTCGACGACGACCGCGTCTCCCGGCTTGACCCGGGCTACGCCGCGGCCCACCTCCTCGACGACACCGGCGCATTCATGACCGGGGATGAAGGGGTAAGACACCTTGTCGCCGCCGACGGAGCCGGAGAGGAAGTAGTGGAGGTCGCTGCCGCAGACGCCGACG
>Ga0315289_10012533_pt1 | contig 11938 bp, 4 predicted proteins | sample YL17G11_40_MG_FD_203452 | JGI IMG/M metagenome (GOLD analysis project Ga0315289, IMG submission 203452) | Sediment microbial communities from Yellowstone Lake, YNP, Wyoming, USA - YL17G11_40 | ecosystem: Environmental > Aquatic > Freshwater > Lake > Sediment | place: USA: Wyoming | collected...
TCGCTGCCACTCTTGCTGCTTCTGCAAAGCGAAGGATTTTCGCTGGATTATTCGTTTGTGGATGTTGTTTCCGGCCATGCGACGCAGTTCCTCTATGCCTTCGATCATCCTGAATGTTTCGAGCTCGCCTTTGAGCCGCCGGTCGAAACGCTTTTCAAAGCCCTTCACCTGACTTGGAAGGAAATCACGCCGTCCGATGCGCACACGGCGTATCTTGTACTGTCCCGCTGGATCAGTGAATCCTCCAAGCCCGTGCTGGCGCGCTTTGCGGAGCCTCTATTAGTTTTCGGCACCAGCGCACAGGGATTGGAGAGATATTTTCATATCATGCGCTCGTGTCCAAATCCAGCCCCGGAACGAGTACGCGTTCTCGATATCGAGCTTTCCTATTGGCGGCAACCTTTTGATGAGGGAAATGTACTCGTCCGCGTTCTCGAGAAAAGGGCCGAGTCGTTTTCAGAGGTGGATTTGACTCGGCAGGCCGCAAGGCGGGCTGTGCGCCAGTGGCACGCCGGCGAACTTGCCGGATGCGCCGCTGGTGAACAAGCGTATCACGCTTTTGCGCGCGACTTGCGGGATCCGGATATGGATTTCTGCAACGAGCGCGCGCTGGCATGGGGCTGCTCGCCGCTCTATCAGCAATGGACCGCGCGCTACAGCAGCTTCCGCTTCTTTGAACGCATGGCGCCACGCTTCGGCGGACCAACGCGCGGCGCTCTCGAAAAGGCCGCTTTCTATTATCATCAATGCTGTGAAGCTTGGCACGCTTGGGACCACCAACTTGGCCGCCCTTGGAAATGGTGGATCTGCCCCAAGCTTGAAGACGAACCGCAACTTCAAATCTTCTACCAACGCTGGCAAGATCATGGTCGCCGCATAGCCGCCGCCGCTTGCGTCGAAGACGCCATGCGCTGGGAACAGAAAGCCATCTCCGAACTCACCAAGGTTACAATGTAAAGATTCCCGCCGCGCGTGGGTGCCCTCACCTCTTTTCTTTCAGCCGCGCGGGGTGCCCTCACCCCGCGCGATAGCCGCCGGGGCGGGTATCTCACCGCATCTTTCGCCGAGGCAGGTTCTCAACCTGCCCGCAATCCTTTTTCTCGCCGAGGCATCCCCGCGAAAGCGGGGACCCTGCTCTGTCCGGAATCCCGCAAAAAAGTCCTCCCCCAATTCAGATTTCTCTTGACATGAGGCTCAGGGCGCTGTATATTTGGGTGTGTGTGAAAGCTTTCGCGAGTTTTCATATTTGCGAATGCAAACGACCCACACCCGACGCTTTGTCCGCGACCAGAGGTCGCGGGTAGTAGTTCGTAGGGGCGGACCCATGTGTCCGCCCGCCATTGTGCGGTGTCGCCCCCGATTCAATCGGGGGTTGCACCCGACCCGCCCTCGCCGAGGCAGGTCGCCTGACCTGCCCGCAATTCCCCGCCGTTGTGGGTCTCCAGACCCGCAATGGCAAAGATGAAATCGGAGGCACAATCATAAACGGATTCCACGCCGTGGTAGGTGTGTCACCCGCCCGGCCCAAAAAGAAGGGGACAAGCGCATGAAGAGAATCGCAGTTATTTTATTCCTGCTTGCCTGCATTCAGTCAGCCTTCGCCGACACGAGGCTGATCATGGTGGAGGGCTACTGCTATCTCGAAGGCCAAAGTGAACACTCGGAGACGAAGGTCAAATTCATCAAAGTCAGTCCCTCCGCGATTACGGACTCCACCTACGCAGACTCTTCGGGCCACTTCTTCATCACTGACCTGCGCGAGGGAATTTACGACATTGAATACACGCACGGTGGCTTTGACACTGTCCGTGCGGAAGACCAACTGCTTGTCAGCGGCACGACCCTGGCACCTGTGACGCTCAACTGGCCATTCAGCGATGTGGACGGCTACTGTTACCTTGAAGGCCAAAGCGAGCATTCCGGAACGAAAGTCAAATTCATCAAAGTCAGTCCCTCGGCGATTACGGACTCCACTTCGACGGATTCTTCGGGCTATTTCATGATGACCCACCTCCGTGAGGGCACCTGTGATGTGGAATACACGCATCAAGGCTTTGACACCGTCCTTATCGAAGACCAAACATTCGTGAGCAGCACGACCATGCCTCCGGTAACCTTGGAGCACTCGCTGCTATCTGGAGCCTTGAGCGGTGCTTTGGGTCCGGGAGAATACACGATCATTGGAGACATTTCCATCAGCGCTGGCGACAGCTTGCGTCTCCTGCCGGGAACAACTTTCATGTTTGCCGGCCCTTATTCTTTCGAAATCTACGGGAGGCTCTTGGCCGAGGGGACGGAGAGTGATTCAATTGTCTTCACGACAGAGCAGTCAGGTACGAACCGGTGGCGCGGGCTGCGCTTTGAGGGTTCAAGCAGTTCCGGCAGCCGTCTGTCATATTGCCTTATCGAGAAGGGCTATTCGAATAATGGTGGCGGAGTCCTGTGCTCATCCTCCTCGCCTGTGCTCACAAACTGCACCATAAGCGGAAATTCCGCAAGCGCAATTGGCCATTCTTCGTATGCCTATGGTGGCGGGGTGTATTGCTTTTCTTCCTCGGCGGCCTTCACGAATTGTACCATAAGTGGAAATTTGGCAAGTGCAAGCGCAAGTGGTGGCTATGATTCGTATGCGTATGGTGGCGGGGCGTATTGCGACTACTATTCTTCGCCGACCTTCACGAATTGCACCATAAGTGGAAATTCCGCAAGCGCAAGTGGCTATTATCCGTCTGCGTATGGTGGTGGGGTGTATTGCTCTTCTTCCTCGCCGGCCTTGACGAATTGCACCATAAGTGGAAATTCCGCAAGCGCAAGTGGCTATAATTCGTATGCGTATGGTGGCGGGGCATATTGCTCCTATTCTTCACCTACCTTCACGAATTCCACCCTGAGCGGCAACTCAGGACAATACGGCGGCGGGGTGTATTGCTCCTATTCTTCGCCGACCATCAAAAGCACCATTATCGCCTTTTCGAGCGGCTCGGGAATCTATTTTGCGAACAGCACAACGAGCCAAGTTGAATACTGCGACATCTTCGGCAACAGCGGTGGCAATTTTGTGGGAAACGGCCCGCCGGGGATCGGTCAGATTTCAACCACGAACGCTAACTGCGATCCCTGTGACAATTACTTCAATATTTTCCTTGACCCGATGTTTGCAGATACAGCAGCGGAAGATTATCACTTGACCGACCTTAGCCATTGCATTGGCGCGGGCGACCCAGCGGACACAGTGAGCACGGATTTCGAGGGCGACCCGCGGCCCAACCCGCCAGGCTCTTTCCCAGACATCGGCACAGATGAGAATCCGAATGCGCAGCCGCCTTTAGGACCCTGCGAGCTCTCGGGACCTCTTCAGTGCATCCTAGGCCCAGGAGTCTGTCATGTCATCGGGGAGATTTCGATAGATGCCGGCGACAGCTTGACTCTTCTGCCCGGGACGACTCTCATCTTTGACGGGCCTTATCCATTCAACATCTATGGAACGCTCTTGGCCGAGGGAACCGAGAGCGATTCAATTGTCTTCACGACGGATACGCTGCTCAACCCCGACCGTTGGCGTGGCCTACGCTTTCAGGACTCCACGAGTTCTGGCAGCCGGCTTGCCTATTGTCTTATCGAGAAAGCCTATGCGACGGGCGACCCTCCGGATGCCTACGGTGGCGGGATCTATTGCTGGCTGTCTGCGCCGACTTTCGCGAATTGCACAATGACCCTCAATTCAGCGGGCTGGGGCGGGGGAGCGTTTTGCAGGCAGAGCTCGCCGACCTTCACGAATTGCATGTTCAGCAGCAATTCAGCAGGCTGGGGCGGTGCGGTTCATTGTTGGTGGGATTCATTTCCCACCTTCACGAATTGTACTTTGACCCAGAATTCCGCAAGCGGGGCAGGTGGTGGGGTAAATTGTGATGGTTCCTCTCCGGCTTTCGTCAATTGCATGTTCATCGCGAACTCCACGCTTGGAGATGGTGGTGGTGTCGTCGCGGCTTGGTCTTCCTCACCGAGCCTTAGAAATTGCACGATAAGCCAGAATTCAGCAGTCGGCAACGGCGGAGGAGTATATTGCAGTAATAGCGCCTCGCCGACCCTCACGAACTGTACTATCGCTAACAATGAATCGTGGAATGGTGGGGGTGTGTTCTGCGACAATTCTTCTCCTAACTTCGCTAATTGCACTGTTAGCAACAATTTCGTTTACAATGTTGGCGGCGGGATGTATTGCGTAGGATCTTCGCCGACTTTCAGGAACTGCACCCTCAACGGCAATTCAGCAGGCTCCGGAGGAGGGGGGATTCGATGCTACCAGTCTTCGCCGGCTCTTAGTAGCACCATCATCGCTTTCTCCGTAGGTGCGGGAATCTACTTCTACAACAGCCCAAGCAGTCAAATCTCATATTGTGATATCTTTGGCAATAGTGAGGGGAACATTGTTTTCTCCAACAATGATCCATCTCAGGGCCCGCCCATGATCGGGGTACCTTTGGTAACCAATCCAAACGCTGATTCCGCTGATATTTACATGAACATTTTCGTTGATCCGATGTTTGCAGACACGGCGGCGGGCGATTATCATTTGACAGACTTGAGCCATTGCACCGGCGCGGGTGATCCAGAAGACACCTTGAGCACGGATTTCGAAGGCGACCCGCGGCCGAATCCCCCCGGCTCGAATCCTGACATCGGCATGGACGAGAATCCGCACGGCGCCGCGATTCCGGGTTTGGTGATTTCCATTCAGAGCGGAAATGCCGCTTTGAGATGGCTTCCCTTTGGCGTGAGCGGAACGGTGTACAACATCTACGGTTCGTCGCTGCCCTTTGTCGTAGGCGTGCTGTTGCATTCGACGACGAACACGAATTGGACGGATGAAGAGACATCGAGTCGCCCATCACTCTATTTTTACTATGTAACGATGGAGGAATCTGGGCGGGTGATGCGCTAAAGGAATTGCCGGGCGGGTCTGGAGACCCACCACGGCGAGTGAAGAGCTGATGCGATAGGAAATGCCGGGCGGGTGAGGGCACCCACCACGGCGATTAGCCTGAGAATCGCGGCGGCGAATCTCCTGATTCGCCCCGTACGAGTTCCGGGCAGGTTAAGAACCTGCCTCGGCGAAAGAAGCGATGAGACATCCGCCTTGGCGAAAAGGCGGCCTCACAAACAAGAAATCCCAGCGACATAAATCGCTGGGATTTTCACTGATTGAATTCCTGAAAACTGTTTTATTCCGGTTCGACGGCCTCGAAAGTTTTCACGCCATTGCGGATCAGGCGGAACAGAATGGCCTCTTTGCGACCCTCCAACTTCTTGACAACTTCACGATAGTCGGAAAGGTTTTTGATTTCCATTCGGTCAATCTTGACAATGACATCGCCTACGCGCAGTTTGTTGTGAGTCGGCCCGTCTGGATCAACCTCACTGATCACCACTCCCTTGGTATCTTCGAGTTTCAACGCCTGTGCTTTGGATGGCGTCAATTCCTCCACTCGAATTCCCAGCCATGCCGCTTCTTCCTTTTCGGGTTCACCGGGAGTCTGGATGCCCAGGCGGGAAGCATAGTCAGCACGGTCGGCCAAAGTGAAACTCAGCAGCTTCTCTTTGTCATCTCGAATGACTTTCATCGTGATCTTGGAATTGGGCGCATGGTCGGCAATGCCCATGCGGAACTGAGTGACATCCTGCACCGCCTTGCCATCCACCTCGGTAACAATATCTCCCGCTTCCAATCCACCCTTTTCGGCTGGCGTATCCGTGTCCACTCGCTCAACGAAAATTCCTTGTGTCTCCTTGTCCACACCAACCGCCTCCCGGAGTTCGGGCGTCAATTCTCGGGGCATCATTCCCAAATAGCCGCGCGAAACCTTGCCACTTGTTTTGAGTTGTTCCACAACTTTCGTCGCTAAATTCATTGGAATCGCGAAACCAATTCCCTGTCCGGATGGATTGATCGCCGTGTTCATCCCGATGACTTCTCCGCGGATATTGCACAGCGGCCCGCCGGAATTGCCGAAATTGATGGAGGCGTCAGTCTGAATGAAATCCTGGAAACTCGGCCCGCCGCCCTGAATGGGCAGATTCGTTCGGCCTTTCGCGGAAATGACTCCGACAGTGACCGTCCAATCGAGACCGAGAGGATTGCCAATCGCAATCGCCCAATCGCCGATTTGAATTTCGTCGGAGTTGCCGAGGACAGCCACCTGGCTCTCATCCAGCTCGGCATCAATTTGAATCAGCGCGACATCGGTTTCAGAATCCGCTCCAACGACCTTCGCTTTGTGCTCCGTCCCGTCAGCGAGCTTCACCTTCACATCAACAGCGTCCTCAACCATGTGGTTGTTTGTCAGGATGTAACCGCTCTTGCTGACGATAATTCCGGACCCTGAGCTTGGGACTCGGTAGGAGCGGGGTTTCTGGGGTTCTGTGCGCTCGCGATGAAAGAATTCCCAGAAAGGCGAATCCTCAAAGAGGCGGAACGGATCATATTCCTCGACATTGCCGACTTTCCTTTCGGTGCTGATCGTAACAACAGTAGGCTTCACCCGGTTTACAACGGGCACGAAGGGGCTGGTTCCCTCCGCGACACCAGACAAAGCTGCCGAAGGCGAACTCGCCTTCAGAAAGGATTCCTCGGCATTGGATGAAGGTGTCCATTGGAATTTGGCCGAGAGTAGGACTCCTAATCCAATGCAGGCGAGGCTCAAGCCAACAACAACAAGCAGGTTCTTCAAGGTTGAGCGAGATTTCTGCTCCATCACAGACTCCTATAATAAGGCAAATCGCCGTGCAAGAAACACGGCCACCTTATAAAACTGTCCGAACAGAATTCAGTTCCCCCAATGTAACTTTTTTAATAATATCGGCTTGCGTGATTGCGGGGCCATTTGGAGGAGCCGAATATCCGAGGCACCGTAGTAGAATTCGAATTGGATTTCGACTTCTTGCACGAGATATTAAGCCGTCGTGTCATTGCGGAGACTTCCCGTCCAGAGCGGCGCGAATCGCCTCGCACAGAGTGTCCAAATAGAAAGGCTTCTGAATGAATCCGACAGCACCGGCGTGCAGAAGCTCCTGCGCGGGGCCATTGGGTGCATAGCCGCTGCAAACGAGAATTTTCATATCCGGTCTTCGTTTCTGAAGCATAGGAAACGCCTCAAAGCCATCCATCACCGGCATGCCAAGATCAAGCAGTGCCACCTCAATTGCCCCCTCATAATTTTCAGCAATATAGACGGCCTCCTTGCCGTTGTGGGCGGTCAAGACTCGGAAGCCCAATTTCTCCAGAAGCTGCTTCGTGATGTCGAGGACAATGGTCTCATCATCTATGAGAAGGATGGTTTCCGTTCCCCGGCGTTCTGGCTCTTTCGGTTTCGGTGCAGGCGGTGCCGCACGCCGAACCGCCGGCAGAAGCACACGAATTGTCGTCCCTTTGCCGACATGGCTCTCGGCAGCAATATGTCCTTTATGGCTTTTCACAATACCGTACACCACGGCCAGACCCAGGCCGCGTCCTTGAGACTTCGTCGTAAAGAACGGCTCGAACATTCGGGCCAGAGTCTCGGAATTCATCCCAAAGCCGCTGTCCTGAATTGTAAGCGATACATAGGAGCCGGGTGTCAGGTCGACGTGTGAGCGTGCAAAGGCCGCATCCACTTTTTGATTGCGGGTTTTCAGGCGGATGGAACCTCCGTGAGGCATTGCCTCAGCCGCATTCACGCAGAGATTCAAGACAGCCTGTTGAATTTGTGTGGGGTCGGCCTCAATACGCGCCAAATCGGGGTCAAGGTCATAGTCAATGCGCGCTTGGGGCGAGAGGATTTTCTCCCGGAGACGCAAGACATTTTGAACGGATTCATTGAGGTTAATGAGCTGAGGCTGGCTGTCTCCTCCGCGTGCATAGGTCAGCAGTTGGCGAGCCAGGATTCCCGCGCGGGTCGCCGACTCCTCGATCGTGGACAGAAGCGCATCCGCCCCGGACTTGGGACTGAGGCGGTCGCGCAGCAGGATCACACTCCCCAAGACACCCACCATCAGATTATTGAAATCATGGGCAATCCCTCCGGCGAGCGTGCCGATACTCTCCATTTTTTGGGCAAAGAGAAGCTTCCCTTGCAGCTCCTTTCGAAGCACGACGCGCTGGATACTCTCTGCAATTCGAGTGAGCAACCTGCGTTCTTCTGAGGTAAAGGGATGGGCCTCATTCCGACTGATCCGGACTTGTCCGCGAGTCTTGCCTTCAATAAGAATGGGAACTTCCAGTGCATAATTTTTGTCGTGCTTTTCAGGAGAGACCTCGAACCGTTCGCCATCGAGAACAATTCCGGCGTAGGTTTCTTCAGGTGTTTCCGTGCCGGAGACGATGAGGCGGGCCACTTCTTCGAGCAACTCAGGCAGTGAATCATGAGTCTCAATTGCCTGGCTGATCGAATAGATGCAGGAGAGCTCGTGCAGGAGTCGCTCGCTCACGCGCTCAGACTCTTTGCGTTCCGTAATGTCCTGAACGAGCCCAAAAGCGCCCAAGTACTCTCCCGCTATACTGAATCGAGGACTGGCGTATGCGATAATTTGGCGCCGCTTTCCTTGACCGGTCCGAATCGTCAGCTCGTAGATGGATTCGCGGCTCGTTTTCCGAATGGCGGTCTGCTTTTGAATTTCCTGCCACGAGTCTTCGTCCGCGAAATCCCGGAGATTTCGTCCAACAAGGTCCGTCACAGGGACCTCGAAAATGCGCGCCAAAGCGGGATTGCAGAACTGAATCACTTCATGCTCATCCACGATTCCGAGACCTTCCTGGATAGCGTCCACAAGCTCCCGGTATCGTTTTTCCGATTCTTGGAGCGCTTCTTCCGTACGATGCCTCACCGTGGAATCCTGCGCAAAGCATAGGGCTCCGACCATGCTCCCCGAGGCGTCATGCAAAGGACAAGTCGTCACCTCGAAGACTCTTCCTTTCCCCGGGTCTTCGACGAGAGCCTGAAGAGAACGCCCAAGAGCATCTTCCAGCGAAAGCTGAAGAGTCTTGCACGCCGCGGCATTCATCCAAGTAATACACCTTTGCGCGTCAACAAGAAAAATCATATCCGGAAACGCATCGAAAGTCGCCTTCCAATCAATCACAGTGTCCATCAAACAAGCCTTTCTCACAGCTAATCGTTGTCAACATCATCCCCCATGACCGCATTCTATCTCCCGCTGAACCTGGGTTATTAGCATTCAGCATCTCAAATAAAGTGAACCTCGCAGCTCCCAAGCAGCGGTCGTATTATCGGGAGTGCGAGGCGCCAACCGGCGAAAGAAAGTCGAAATTTGTCAAAAGCCCTACGGTCTCATCGCGGCGAATGACTCACTGAGGATGCCGAGAGCTTCGTCAGTCTCCTTCTCCGTCACCAACATCGGAGGCGCCAGCCGAACAATATTGCCATGAAGCCCTCCTTTTCCCACAAGGAGACCGCGCTTGCGCGTCTCTTCAAAGAATTGCAGAGTCGCCTTGGCGTTCGGTGTTCGGTCACCTTTGGTTTCATCCACGACGAGCTCCAAGGCCTGCATAAGTCCCATGCCGCGAACATCACCAATGATGCGCGGGTACTTCTGCTTCAAAACATTCAAACCATTGCGCAAGCGGCGTCCAAGCTTTTCCACCCGCGCGGGAAGATTCTCATCCAACACAATTTGCAATGTCTCGCGTGCGGCCGTGCAGCAGACAGGATTGCCGCCAAAAGTCGAAATCGAAAGCACCTTAATCGAATCCGCGACTTCAGGAATCGCAATCGTCGCTCCCAAGGGCATGCCATTGGCGATTCCCTTAGCCATCGTCATGATTTCAGGTTCGACGCCGAAATGCTCGATGCCGAACATTTTGCCGCCGGTGCGTCCGAAGGCCGTTTGCACTTCGTCGCAGATAAAAACGCCTCCGTGCTTGCGCACAATCTCGACGGCAATTTGAAAATATTCTTTCGGAGGCACAATGAAACCTGCGACACCTTGAATCGGCTCGGCCAAAAATCCAGCAATCTTGCCGGTGGTCGTCGTTCGTATGAGTTCCTCAATGTCGCGCGCGCAGGCCAAATCGCACGAGGGATATTTCAGTTTGAAAGGGCACCGATAGCAATAGGGCGAGACGGCATGCTTGACGGCGGCGACCTGTGTCGGCAGTGCGCGCCAAGTGGAATGTGCGGTCAGTGCTTGAGCAAGCATCGTGCGGCCTGAATAGCCGTAGCGAAGGGCGATGATTTCTTGTCGGCCTGTGTAAAGCTGCGCCAGCATGACCGCGGTTTCATCGGCCTCCGTTCCCGAATTCGTAAAGAACGATTGTCGAAGCCGACCCGGCGTAATCTTCGCGAGCATTTCGGCCAAATCCACGATGGGCTCGGTGGGATAGAGCGTCGAGACATGCCCGAGCTTGTCCATCTGCGCTTTGATGGCATTGTTGATGCGCTGGTTCGCGTGGCCGATGGAAACCGTCAAAATACCGCCGAAGAAATCGAGAAGGCTATTCCCTTCGGCGTCCTTCACGCGGGTGCCCTTGCCCTCGACAAGAACGAGCGGCTTCTCATAGTAGTGAGCGACGCAGGGAAAGAGAAAGTCTTTTTGCCTGCGGATGATGTCGTCGGTTTGGTTTGGTTTGGTGGCTGACTTCATGAACTTATCTCACAATGAATGTTCCTGGTTTACCCCCCCCTATGCCCCTCCGCAAGCAGGGGGGAAGCTAAGGTCTCCCCCCGTTCACGGGGAGACGGAAGGGGGGTAGGCTTAAATCGCAAACTGCATTCCAGGACATCTTCCTATCATCTCGCAACAAGAGTGCACTGAGGCAATCTCCGTTTCAGAAAACGGCCCTTGCCACGCTCGACTCTCAAATCACCATCTTTGTATTGAACGCGACCACCCGCGATCACATGAGTAGGCTTGCCCTTAACCTTCATTCCTTCAAAAATATTCCGGTCGCATTTCGAGACTTGATGTGCCGCTGTGATCGTACTCTCGCCCGACGGATCATAAATCACAAGGTCCGCATCGGCGCCGGGAGCAATCGTGCCTTTTTGCGGATAGAGATGAAAGATGCGTGCCGGTGAGGTGGCCAGCAACTCCACCATTCGACACAAGTCAAATCGTCCAGCCTCAACACCGTAGGTATAGATGAGACCGAGGCGATTCTCAACACCGGCTGCGCCATTGGGAATTTTGGTGAAATCGCCGCGCCCCATCTCCTTCTGACCTTTCTGCATGAACGGGCAATGGTCGGTGCCGATTGCCTGCAGCGTGCCATTCTGAAGTCCTTGCCAAAGCGCTTCGCCGTGGCCTTTCGGTCGAATCGGCGGCGACATCACGAATGCCGCGCCTTCAAAATTCGGCGTGTCATAGACCGAATCATCGAGCAGAAGATATTGCGGACAAGTCTCGCCGTAGGCCTTCTGGCCTGTTCGTTGCGCTTTTGCTAAGGCATCCACCGCTTCGCGGCAGGTCATGTGAACAATATATACCTCAGCGCCGGTCATGCGCGCGAGGGCAAGAAACCGCGCGGTGGCTTCTCCTTCGAGAGCGCTTGGCCGTGACAGCGCATGATACTTGGGTTCTGTCTTGCCTTCGGTCAAAAACTTCTTCTGCAGATGCGCAATCACATCGCCATTTTCCGCGTGCACGGAAAGCACGCAACCAAGCTTTCCGGCGGTCTCCAGGGCTTGCCACAGTTCGCCATCGTCTATGCCAATCGAGCCTTTATAAGCCATGAAAACTTTGAAGGAAGTCACGCCCTCTTCCTGAACGCAGCGGCGCATGTCTTCGGCTGTGTGGTCGAACCAACCGGTCAGCGCCATGTGGAAAGCGTAGTCGGTGACGGCTTTCTTTGCTTTCTCTTTCCATTCTTTCAGCGCGTCGAAAATATTGGCCCCTCGCCCGGGCACAACGAAATCAATAATCGTCGTGGTGCCACCTGCGATGGCTG
>Ga0315289_10012535_pt1 | contig 11938 bp, 12 predicted proteins | sample YL17G11_40_MG_FD_203452 | JGI IMG/M metagenome (GOLD analysis project Ga0315289, IMG submission 203452) | Sediment microbial communities from Yellowstone Lake, YNP, Wyoming, USA - YL17G11_40 | ecosystem: Environmental > Aquatic > Freshwater > Lake > Sediment | place: USA: Wyoming | collected...
GGCTCGGCAGGAAGGTCAAGCTCGTCGAGGGACCTCCCGAAAACATGAAGGTTACCACCGGGCGAGACCTGGATGTAGCATCTTTGATTCTGAGAGACAAGCCTCGAGTAAGGAGTTAAGGAGAAGCCGGTGTGCGCTCGGGTCTCCGGCGAGCCAATACAGGAGGAGAGCATCATATGGATGAGATGACCTATTCTAAAGCAGGCGTCGAGATGGACTTGAAGGATTCGCTGATGAAGGGACTGTTGCACCACGTCACCGGCACGTTTGACTTCAGGAAGGGACTCGTCGGGCGCCCGGTTTTGAGCCTGCGATACTTTGCGAATGTTCTCGACCTCGGTGGGGGGAAAGGGCTGGCGATTTCCACCGATGGCGTCGGCACGAAGATGCTCGTCGCGGAGATGCTTGGAAAATACGACACGGTCGGAATAGACTGCGTGGCGATGAACGTAAACGACGTGCTCTGCGTCGGCGCGGAACCGATAGCAATGGTCAATTACATCGCTGCGGAGAAGCTCGATGCTGACATCCTTGAACAGGTTGGTAAAGGATTGGCGGAAGGGGCAAGGCAGGCAAAAATCAGCATCTGCGGCGGCGAAACCGCCCAGCTCAAAGACATGATAAAGGGAACACAGGAAGGCAAGGGATTGGACCTCGCCGGCACCGTGGTGGGAATCGTTGACCTGGATAAGATTATCATCGGGAAGGAGGTTCAGGAGGGGGACGTTGTGGTCGGACTGCCAAGCAGTGGAATTCACAGCAACGGATTGACCCTCGCGCGGAAAGTCTTTTTTGATAAGCTCGGCTGGCCGCCCGACAAGCTCGTCCCGGAACTTGGGCGAACTATCGGCGAGGAGCTTTTGGAGCCGACGACGATATACGTTCCCCAGGTCATGGACATGCTCCGGGAAGGAGTGCGAATCAAAGCCCTCAGCCACATCACCAGCGATGGGCTTCTGAACCTGGCGCGAGTCGAGGCAGGAGTCGGTTTTATTCTCGGCTCTCTTCCAAAGCCAAAGCCGATTTTTCGGCTTATTCAGGAGAAGGGCGGTGTCACCGTCGAGGAAATGTACCGCGTTTTCAATATGGGGATCGGGTTCTGCGTTGTCTGCCCGGAGGCGGATGTTGATAAGGTCGCCCGAATTGCAAAGAGGCATGAGACGCCAGCGAGATGCCTCGGTTATGCCGTGCGCGACCCAAAACGAAAGGTAGCCCTTCCGGAGATTCGGCTTATCTCTCGCGGTGAGAAGTTCGTCAAGTCCTGAGAGCGCCGCAGCGCACCCAGCGCGGCATGCGTCCATCGTGGGTACGGTAAACGGGTAGTGCGCAGCTACTCAAGCTGCCGGCTGAGCGCGCGAAACGGCGCACCGGATTTCTGCCCGATGCGCCGTCTATGTTAATCACGCCGACCCGGCGACCGCAATTCCCGTCGCCTGGCGGTGTGCTCCCACGTCCCTTCGGGAGAGCCGTCAAATCGTGCCGATGTTAATCTTTATTTCCTTTTCTTCCTCCTTCGGCTTCGGTGGCTCCTTCCCAATGACGATGGTCAGGACGCCATCGGCATAAGAGGTCTTGATGTCCTCCGTCTTGACTTTTCCCGGGACCGTGAAGCTGCGGCTGAAGCTGCCGAACCTTCTCTCTATGCGAATGGTCTTCCCTTTCTCGTCCTTTGTCTCCTCCTCGACCTTACGTGAGCCTTTAATGGTCAGGACATTCCCCTTGAGGCTGATGTCAATGTCCTCCTTCTTCATCCCGGGCATGTCGCACTTGACCGTGATGGCGTCTTCGGTTTCGCGGACGTCCATGTCCATGCGGAACTCTTTCGGTTCGCGTGGCAACTCCGGAGCGGGGATGTGGAAGACTTCCGGTGGGATATCCCGTCCCCAGAAAGGCCCCCATCCGGGCGCCTGCCGCCAGAGCTTCCTCTGTGCTTCACGAAGTCTCCAAAGCTCCCTGTACTGCTTAAGAGCCTTCTTGTCGCCGCCCCCGAAGAATGGCCGGTCCTGCTCGAAGGGCCAAAGCTCCTGCGGCTCCAGCTCTTCGATGCCGCCCGGGCCTTTCCTGATGACCTTGAACTTTGGCGCCGGAACCTTTATCTTCTCTCGCTTGATTGTGAAGGTCTTCGTCTCATCTCCTCGTTTAACGGCTACTGTGACCTCCGTCCCCGGCTCGCCGCGGAGCTTTTTCACGATGTCCTCAAGGACGGGGTCGTCACCCACGGCCTCATCGTTAATTTTGACAATCTGGTCGCCCGACTCGACTCCCGCCTTCTGGGCTGGCTTGTCCTTCATGGCCTCGACGACGACTATTGCGCCATTTTTCTTGGTTATCTGTAGTCCAACACCGCCGAACGACCCCTCGACTTCACCCTCTGCAGCGAAGCAAAGCGAGCCTTCTCCGATGGTGCTCTTCAGCGCGTCAAAACCCCAGGTCACCAGACCAAGGATCGCCGCGACGACCGCACCAAAAATCACGAGTTTTGTCCCTGACACTTTGCCCATGTTCACGTCCTCCTGCGTTGAAAGTGAACTGTTTTTCCGCGAAGCTCCTTTCCTTCCCTCGTCAGGAAACGGCGCCAACCACTCCGACCCAGGAGTTGGCGGCGACCGTTCCCCGCAATGAACTCCAGTACGTTTTCTTTCTCACGACTTTATACGTCCATCAACGGGCCGAGGTTCCTGTCTTTTTTGACCCATGGGGTCACGTCCCGTCCCCGAAAAACGAGCGTGCTGTGTCCGCCCATGCGTGCCTCCCCCTCGGTGCAAAGTGCGTCATGGGGACATGGGCCCTGCGACTGCCCCGCCCTGGCGGGACGGCCCGAGGCAGATTTGACGGAGTTTTCGAACTCAGTGCTCGCAGACATTTTCTCCGCTCGGTAGAGTGCCATCGAGGTACATCGCGATGATGTCATCGGGGTTTCCCTGGGGCGTCCCGAGGACAACTTCGATACCGTGTTCCTCGAAGAGCGCCTGGGCTCGCCGCCCCATGCCGCTCGCAATAATAACATTCGCCCCTCGTTCCTTCAGCCATGCCGGGAAGGCCCCTGGTTCATGAGGCGGGGGGACGAGCGATTCGCGTTTCATCACCTGTCCGCTCTCGATATCGAACAAAATGAACTCTTCACACCGACCGAAATGAGGGCTGACCAACCCTCCGGTTACTGGAATCGCAACACGCATTGTATCCTCTTCCCTATTGAGGCATTTGTTCCGCCACTGTACTGTCGCTTTCCATATTCAGGATAGGCCGGATGGCGCTGCTGAAAGCCACAACGGCTGGTGAACCTGGATAGGCATCAAGGTAGGACTGCTCGACGTCCGATGCCGACACAATCTTTGGGTCTATCGGGATGCGACCAAGAAAGGGCGCGCCCATTTCCCTGGCCATCCTCTCGCCCCCACCGGACCTGAATATTTGCGTCTCCTCCCCGCATTTCGGGCAGACGAATCCGCTCATGTTCTCGACCACGCCCAGCACCGGCATCTGGAGCTTCCGGCAGAAGTTGATTGATTTTCTCACGTCCGCAAGGGACAACTCCTGCGGCGTTGTTACAATCAATGCACCATCAGGGAAGGCGGCCCCCTCGCGGCGCGCGGGGATGAGCTGGCAGACCGAAAGAGGCTCATCCCCGGTCCCCGGCGGAGAATCAATGACCAGGTAATCGAGCGGACCCCATTCCACATCTCGGATGAACTGCTTGATGGCGCCCATCTTCAGCGGCCCTCGCCAGATCACGGCATCAGTGTCGCTCATGAGCAAGAAGCCCATGGACATTACTTTTAGATTCTTCCCGAACGAGACCGGCAGAATGGTGTTCCCGGCGATCTCAATCGTGCGCCCTTCCAGGCCGAGTATTTTCGGGATACTTGGACCGTGTATGTCAACGTCGAGCAAACCGACTTGTTTCCCCGCGCAGGCAAGCGACAGCGCGAGGTAGCACGCAACAGTACTCTTTCCGACGCCTCCTTTTCCCGAAAGAACGAGTATCCGATGATTCACTTGCGACATCCGGCGGTCAATCGCTTCTCTCTCCAGATAGTCCTCCAATTTCGGGTCGCCACGCTTTGCGCCCGTCTAGGGCACAGTGGACTGCTTCTGTTTTTCATCCTGTTTGCCTTCGCTCACAGCTTCTCATTCCTTTCTCAAACGCAGCGATACGCGTCATGACGTCCAACGTCGTGATTAAGGGCCCCCCCGTACAATGACAGGCATCCGATCCTGTTCTCCAAGAGGGTATAGACTTAGCTCAGCCCGAATTTCCATCACGGTAGCCTCCCGCCGTTGCCTTGCCGTTCCAAGAGATCGGCAAGCCGCGACCACACCTCTCTGACCGCGATTGCTGCTGGCCCGTGCGAATGCTCTACGATGCTCTCTCCTCTCATTTGTGCCCTGGTAAAGGCGGGGTCATAGGGTACTTCGCCGATGACAGGGGCTGCATTCTTCGAGCACCAGTCGCGTATCTCAGCGACGATTCCGGGGTTGAGATCGCATTTGTTGACGCACGCCGCTGCTTGAATTCCAAAGTTGGCCACCAGGGCGACGGCGCGCTCGAGGTCATGCCGAGCCGACAATGTCGGTTCCGTCACAACCAAGACAAGGTTCGCCCCTGTGATCGAGGCGATGACCGGACAGCCAATACCGGGAGGCCCGTCAACAATGATCAGCTCAAATCCCTCTTCTTCCGCAATCCGCCTTGCTTCAGTCCGCACGATGGTCACGAGCTTGCCGGAGTTTTCTTCCGCGATTCCCAACCGGGCATGGACCATCGGGCCATGACGGGTATCGGAGAGAAACCACCGCCCTAACTCCTTCGACACCTGCTCGATGGCTTCCGCTGGACAGAGGTAAGCGCAGACCCTGCAGCCCTCACACGAAACTGGGTCAATGGTCACCTCCTGGAGTTCTCCGTCTTCGCCGCGCCTCGCCTCAATGGCACCGAAGCGACACAGCGGCAAACACTTTTCACACCGGACGCACTTTTCCTGATTCACGGTGAACCTGGGAGTCCCATGGAAAAACTCCTCTTTGCGGACCGTTGGTGAGAGAATGAGGTGAAGGTCTGCTGCGTCCACATCGCAGTCCGCCAGCACTTTGTCCTGGGCAAGCGCTGCGAAGCACGCCACAAGACTGGTTTTCCCGGTTCCACCTTTGCCGCTGATGATGACTAACTGTTTCACGTTAGCCTTCCTGCCCACAGGTTCCGTAGCTCCCGGGAACGTTGCGCTGTAAGGTTCTTGCTGCGGCCACAGTTCTCCTGACAGCCGCTTGATAGATTCGGTCCCAGAGGGAGGCGAAGGTCTGCTCGTAATCGAGGCCGAGGCTAAGGGCCATTCCACCTCTCGAATATGCCTCGGCGATCCGCCTATCGTCCGGTATTTCCAGGAGAACCGCGATGCTTTCCCGGACGCCGTATTCTCTGACCCGCTCGTCGCCTATATCCGAGCGATTGATGACAATGCCGAAAGGAAGACCGAGTTGCCGGACCATCTCCACAGCAAGCTTCAGGTCATTGAGCCCGAAAGGCGTTGGTTCGGTGACCAGCAACACGTAGTCCGCTCCCTTCACGGACTCGATCACGGGACAGGACGTCCCCGGAGGAGCGTCAATAACCGTCTCCGTTTCCGCTGGGACTGACCTCTTCACCTTCCGGATGAGGGGCGGTGCCATCGGCTCACCGATGTTCAGCTTCCCATGCACGAAGTCCAGACTCCCCGCCTTTCCTTTCTCAAGGACTCCGATTTCCCTGGGTACTTCCCTGATCGCCCCCGCCGGGTACACCAGTGTGCATCCGCCACAGCCGTGGCAAAGCTCGGGAAAAGTCAACACCTTGTCCCTGACGACAACAATCGCGCTATATTGGCAGACCCTGGCGCACTCGCCACAGGCGGTACATCTCGCCTGGTCCACTTCCGGGACCAGAATACCGACAGACCTTCTTTCGGCGACCTGCGGCTTGAGGAAGATGTGGCCATTCGGGGCTTCCGCGTCGCAATCGGCGTAGCAGACTTTGCGGCCTGTTTTGGACAGGAACAGCGCCAGATTCGTGGCTACAGTTGTCTTGCCCGTGCCTCCTTTCCCACTGGCAATGGTGACCTTCATGTGTTCCTTTCACAACCGACTCATAACATGCTAAAGCCGGTCGCGGGGGCCCCGCCAGCCAAGCTCCGCCGACCTCTGGCTACCCCGGAGCGACCAGCTTTTTTGCTGCGTCTCACGGTCCTTTCTGTGTGCAGAGGACATCAAATGCCAAAATGCCGTTTTTCCCTTGACGGGGGCCAGACGAGTACGCAGCCTTCAGGACCACTCAGCGGAGAGTCACTTCTGCCCGGTCATTGCCCCACCGCGGGAAGGACAACTCTTCTGATGACAGGAGGCAGCGGAATAGCCAGGGTTTCAGCCTGTAGCGTCTTGGCACAAAGCTCACCGAACACACGTACCATCGTCGCCGCAGGGAGGTGCATCGCAGCGGCTGTGTCTGCCGCAGCATGTTTTCCCGGGGGCGTGCCGCCCTTCCGAAACCGACACATTGGCGGCCGACAGCAGCTTGGCGAGTCTCTCGCTTCCACACTGCTCGCAGGCAACCTTCTCCGGCACATCAATCCTCTTCTGGAGGAACTCGGTTATTGCGCCGCAATCTTGACAGCAATATTCGTAGATCGGCATCGTCTGGCTACCGCCTCACTTGGCCTTCGTTTCGAGCTGCTCCAGCCGGCGGGCAACTTCCTTGAGTTGCTCCTGTAAAGCCTTTGTCTGCTCGACGAGGGCTTTCATGTCCTCCCCGGAGCCGGCTGCCGGCACGGGGCCTGCAAAAGGCTGCTCAGGCAAAGGCCCGGCGCCGAAGCCGCCCATCATTCCCCTGCCTCGCCCACGGCCCATCCCCCTTCCACCGCCCATTCCAAATCCGCCACCGTGTCCCGGCATCATACCCGGCCCCCCCATTCCGGCCGGCCAGTCTCGCCCCGTGCCGAAATGGGTTGCGACGCTCGGCTGCATCGTCGGCTGCAACTCACCTCGCTTGAATCTCTCAACGGCATCCTTCACCGTCCCCATGACACCGACAACAACTCTCACGCCTGCCGCTGAGAGAGTCTGAAAAGCATTTGGACCGCAGTTGCCCGTTAGGACAACCTCTGCCCCTTTATTCGCGATAAATTGCGCAGATTGAATGCCCGCTCCTCCCATGGCCATGACATTGGGGTTTTCTATAGCCTCAAAATCCATCGTGTCGGCGTCCACGATGATGAAGTACGGGCAACGGCCAAAACGGGGGTCCATCTGCAAATCCAGGCTCGGGCCCGTTGATGAAACGGCTACTTTCACTTCAGCCACCTCCTGTTCCTGAATTGAGCGTCTATTCGCTCGCCTTTTCCAGCTCGCTGATGCGATTCCTGATTTGCTCAAGCTGGCTGCTGAGAACCTCCGCCCGGCTCTTCAACATGTTCACTTCTTGCTCCGGGATCATCTGGCCGGGGACGCCAGGCCAGAAAGGACCATAGCCCGCGTAGGGGACCTGACCCCCCGGCATCGCAGACCAGAAAGCCTGTGTCTGGGGAGTCGGCCATTGCCCCCTCATGAAGTATGTGGCGCAGGGGCCTAAGCCCGTCGGCTTCTCCCTACCGACCCGGGACTGAACCTGAACCTCATCCATCCCGGAAGACCGGTTGCGTAATACATCCAGCGATACCGACCTCGCATATCTCTCTACTTCCTTATACTTCTTGTTGTTCAGCCCTTTCGAGTTGAGCAATCCTGATCCCAATTTGCTCCAACTGGTCCTCAAGCAACCGTGCCCCGTTCTTGAGGAGCCGCGCGCCTTCCGCTGCTGAGAGTCCTCTCCGCCCCTCAGAATAATAGGTAGGTGTCGCCCACCACCAGCGCGGAAGCCACGGGAAGTTCCGACAGAATGCAAACCGATTCCCGCGACCACCCCAGAAATAGGGGTATCGGTAGGCACGGTATCCCCCAAACCCACAGAAGCCAAAGCCCCAGGGTGCGAACCGTCGCCAGAACAATCCTCTTCCTCGACCTCTTCTGTTCGGCATGCTTCTATCACCTCCTTCGGAGACAAAGCCGTCTCCGGAGAAGAGCAGCAATCATGCCGACAGTTCCTGAGACTAAGGCTCCTGACCGAACGTATTGAAGTCAAACAGGTTGCGAGAAGGTAGGAAGGCGAAAGCCGTCAACACTGACGAGGCGAGAGCGTTGCAGAATTGAAACAGATTCCAAGATGCCGCGATAGAGGATGCTCTTGTTCGCACGTTAGCAAGAACTTACATCTACGTTTCAAAATCGAGCGCGAACGTGCTGAACCTACCGAGGCTCAATCCCGTGCTTTCTCATCTTCCGCCAGAGCGAGGAGCGACTGATGCCCAGAAAGCGCGCGGCCGCCGATCGGCTGAACGACGCCTCTCTGAGGGCCGTCAGAATCAATTCTTTCTCCAGCGGGTCGAGCGGCCGCTCCATTCCCGAGACCCGCTCTATCATGAAAGCCTCCGGCCGCTGAAATTCCTCGGGGAGGTGCCGCCGCTGGATCAGCCCGCCGGTGCAGTGAATGAAGGCGTGCTCGATGGCATTCTCGAGCTGGCGGACGTTTCCCGGCCAAGGGTGGTCCACCAAGATGTCCAGGGCTTCCTGGCTGATCCCTCGAATTTTCTTGCCCGTTTGCTCGTTGAAGGCTTTTATGAAATGCTCCACCAGAACAGGAATGTCCTCAGCCCTTTCCCGGAGCGAGGGGAGTTTTATCGCCAGGACGTTGAGCCGATAGTAGAGGTCCTGGCGGAACTTTCCCTCTGCAACGCTCTGTTGGAGGTCCCGGTTCGTCGCGGCGACGAAGCGCACGTCAACCCTTGTCGTTTTCCGGTCGCCAAGGCGCTCGAATTCCTTCCTCTCGATAACCCGCAGCAGCTTGACCTGGAGCGCGGGAGACACTTCACCGATCTCGTCCAGAAAAAGCGTTCCTCCATCGGCCAGCTCGAACCTGCCCGGCCGGTCCGAGGCCGCACCGGTGAAGGCGCCTCTCACGTGCCCGAAGAGTTCGCTTTCCAGTAGCGACTCCGGCAGAGCTGCACAGCTCACCGCCACGAAAGGTTTATCCTTTCGCGGGCTTGTGTAGTGAATCGCCCGGGCGACCAACTCTTTCCCAGTCCCGGTCTCCCCCTGAATCAGAACCGTGATATTCGTCGGTGCTGCATCCCGGATCACGCGCAAGACCTGCTGCATCACCACGCTCTTTCCGATGATATTGGCGAAGGAATACTTGACACGGAGTTGTTCGCTGAGTTCTTTGAGCTGGGAGAGGTCCCGAAACGTCTCCACTCCGCCGATGATTCGTTCGTCGCTATCTCTCAGAAGGGCGGTGCTCACACTGGTCGGTTTGATCTGGCTGTGTCTATCCAGAATCTCGATCTCATAATTGGTTACCGGCTCGCCCGCCCGCACGGTCCTCTTGAGAGGGCATTCCTCGCGGCAAATCGTGCTTCAAAAGACCTTATGGCAGGGCTTGCCGATGACCTCCTCTGCGAGGAATCCGGTCATCTCCTGGGCCGCTCTGTTGAAAGACGTGACGCGATACTCGGAATCAACCGTAAAAACGCCGTCCGCAATGCTGTTGAGGATGGATGATAACTTCCCTTTCTCGGCGGCCAACCTGACATTCGTCTCGGCCAGCTTCAACATCAGCTCTCGCACCTCGGCGACGTTCCGAAATGTCAGCACGACACTGCTGACCTTCCCTTCATTGTCGCGGATCGGCGAGCTGTTCACGCATATTGGGATTTGATCATCGTCCTTCGTGAAAACATCGCACCGGAAGTTGCCGACCGGCTGACCAGTTGAGAGCGTTACCGCCGCCGGACACGTTTGTCCGGAGACGCCGCACCGAAACAGGAAGTCGCATTTCTGTCCGACTGTTTCCTCGCGAGTGTAGCCGGTGATTCGCTCCGCTCCCTCTCCGAATGCCACAACGGTCAGTTGCCCGTCAAGCACCATTACGCCATCAGCAAGGTACTCGTATGCCCCCTTATCCCATTCTTCTACAGGGGAAAACTCTGACGCTGTTTACCTGTCGGTCTCGCTTGGCATAAGAACCAGCCCAAAGCCGTGGTCACAAGGGAGCTTGGCGCCGCCCTTGAAAATTGAATGCCTCTGTTGCGAATCTGTCGCCCGAATGAGAATACATTGCCCACGAAGTCTCGGCCTTGTCAAACGAAAAGAAGAGTCGTCTTCTGCCCGCAGATGAATTCTGTGATTTTGTACAACTGCCCCTTTCGCAACTCCGGGCACTGTCGGCAGATACAAACCCAGGCGCGCCTGAAACTCCACTATGCTCCACCCACCTGGCGTTTCTGGTGAAGGCGCGGCATTTCAAGAATTGCAGGAGAAACGAGCGACCCGTGAAGGCGACCTCATGCGAAGGGGCACTTGGAGATCTTCGTCGAGCTGAAAAGCGCTTCTCTCACTTCTACCTGATAATCGCCCGAGCGTGAACAAAAAGCAAAAAACGTTCGTAATCGGCGCATTCGCTCAAAACTCTGAGCAGTGGCATCAGCAGCGGTATTTGGGACGTGGGCTGGACGCCCCGCCCGCGGAACCTTTGCTTCAGTTCTCAGAATAGAACAGTCTCCGCGCTCCTTTGATCCCACATTTCTGGTACTTGTTGTATGCGGCGGCCGCACGTTCCTTGATCTCGTCGCCAGAGGAACCTGATATCCAGCCGTCCAAGGTTGCTTTCAGGGTGTAAGCTTCAGGCGCCATCAAGCCGGTTGTCAGTAGGACAGGCCTTGCCTTTAACCGTGCGAGCCACGGAAGAAAATAAGGCTTGCTGTTGCAGGCAAGCACAATCGCCTCGCGGCCACCTTTGCGCAGCTCAGTAGCGTCGGAGGGAATCGTGAAGTCCATCAATCCGTTATGTCCCACGTACGCGACGAGGTCAGCGCCACCATGGGTTCCCGCTTGGCTCCCCGACAACTCCAACTTTCCCGCATTGCCGCCGCCTGCCGCTATAAGGAAATCGCCGACAGCACGCCTGATCTCAGAGCCCTTGTAGGCATCGGCAATCAGAACAACATCAGCCGTCTTGTGCTTGAAAACGCATCGCTCGAGAACACATGTCGTGGGATTGCTGGTCTTCGATACAAGTTCCCAATCGGGACTCTTCCGAAAGTATGTCCGCACACCGTACAGAGCACCCCAATACAGGTTGTTGTCTGGATCGTCGCCGTTGCCCAACTTCTCTGGAACCGGAATTATCCCTTGATGTCTGTTGTCTGCTAAGGAGGTGAAAACGTGGATTGACCGCATTTCGGCATCCGCTGTTACGGCGATGCACGCGCAGGCGCACACAAATAGCCATTGTGGCAGTTTCATTCTTTCACGTTTCCCAATGACCGGCGCCCCTGAGGAGAGGCCCTATTGCGACGTCGACTGCGTGCGCTGGGTCGCGTTCTGTGTGAATCGCTTGTCTGACTTCCTTTGTGAAACAGTTTTTCTCGCTTGTTCAAGCCAGCCCGTGCGGACTGAGGCCTGTTCATCAAATTCCGGGACGTAGGGCTTGATGTCCAACACCGCTGTGCCATCAACCATGTCGACGTCCTCGATGTGCAGGATGCCACGGTCTATCTTCACCAGCCTGACGACGGACAAGCTGATAGGATTCGGGCGCTTGGGCGCTCGGGTCGCAAAAACACCCCGGGCTTCAGAGTCCATGAAGGGCACCACCTGCAGTTTGAATCCTTTGCTCCGGTGGAAGTGGTACAGAAGTATGATGTGGGAAAAACCTTCAAGATCATTAAGGCCATCTTGGTATTCTGGGAAGACCTCCACCCTGGCGCGGATTCCTGTCCCTCCTGCGGGTTGAATGGGCATGCCATCAAGGGTTCTGAACGGCGAATGGATGATGCCTATGGGCCTGTATTTCATGGCCATTTCTGCAACACGAACT
>Ga0315289_10012537_pt1 | contig 11936 bp, 10 predicted proteins | sample YL17G11_40_MG_FD_203452 | JGI IMG/M metagenome (GOLD analysis project Ga0315289, IMG submission 203452) | Sediment microbial communities from Yellowstone Lake, YNP, Wyoming, USA - YL17G11_40 | ecosystem: Environmental > Aquatic > Freshwater > Lake > Sediment | place: USA: Wyoming | collected...
GAAGCAAAAGCCCTCAAAGCTGAGCATGAGGCGCAAAGATTAAAGGAGCAGGCGCTACTTCGTGAGCAGCAAGAAATAAAAAGACAACAAGCGGCTGAAGCCCTTAAAAAAGAGGCTGCTAAGCCGGCCGAAGCACCGAAAATAGCACCCCCTGAAATCATCCCCGAAGAGGCCGCGAAAGGGGAAATCCTTACACCAACCCCAGAAGAAGCTCCCCCACCGGAGATTGCTGCCATCGGGATTAATTTCGTGAGACAACGGCCCAATCTTTTTAAACAATTTTTTGCCCAAATTAGGGTTTCTGCCATCAAAGCGGCCGCAAGGAACGCTTTCCCCAAAATCCAAGAACAGTATGGCGGGAACATCACGACCGGAATTGCCCTTTTTCTAAAAGGTGCTCCGAGCAAGCTGCTTTTGGAAAAATCTTCCGAGCTGCCGGATTCGGCTAAACAGCTCGTGACGAACGTCGCCGAGATTGTCGCCCGGCTTGAAAGCGATAGTAATCTTACTCGACTAGTTAGTGATGCAAATGGTCCGGTTAAAGACGTTCGATTCATTTTTGGTCCTTTAGCCAAAACCGGAGTCAGCAACTTCACGATTTATTATTCTCCCGACCAGCCTAATGTCTCCGTGCTTAGTCCCGAAGAAGGCGCGCCTTCTGTTTTAAGCAGCATTGCTTGGTCACTTACCAAAAAAATCAGTGGTAAATACGCCGAGAAAGCCTTAACCGGCCTTATCAGCCGCGCTGTTGCAAAAGGAGCGGCCAAAACTGCCGCCAAAGTTGCGGTTACCGGCGCTGCCGAAGCTGGCGCAGCCGCAATTGGAGCCGGGGGTGGAGCTGCATCTGGAACGGCGGTAGGAGGACCGGTTGGGGCGCTTATTGGGCTTCTTGTTGCTTTATTAATCGGAGCTACTTTTGGTCTAATAGAGAAGTTCTTTAAATGGATGAAAAAGAACGGCCAGGACGTTCTCTTCGGCTCAGTAGCCATCACCGCTTATGGGGCTTTTGTCGGAAGCTCCGTCTTAATGTATTCGGGTTTGGGTTTGGGTGCGATTTCTGCCTTAAGCGGCGGCTTTAAAGGCTTTGGTAAGGGTTTTGCTAAATTGGGCCAGACAGCCATGTCGGGCATGACCACGCTGGTGCTCCCGACGGTTGGCATCCCTTTCTTGATCGCTTTCATCGCAACCCCTTTAGCTATTGCCCTCATCATTTTTATCATCAATGCCGGGGCATATATTGTACCCCCATCGTCATCTGGTCTATATTTTGAATCGCCTTATATAGGGGTCGATAAAACAGCCGATCCTCCGGGCCCATTCCAAAATGCCGCCTTACCGCTTACAATCGAATATACAATTACCATTACCGCGAAAAAAGGAACGTTAACCAATATCCATTTTTCCGAAAGTTGCCAAGTAATCAAAAAAGGGGCTTCGGTCAACTGCCCTTCCATCGCGGGAGAAATCCCTCAACCCCCTGAATCTATCTCCCCAACCACCCCCTTCAGTTTCAAATATTCCGTAACTTATGCCGCGGGAACCTTTGCCGACTCTTTGGTAGTTAACAGTTTTACGGTTACCGCCGACACAGCCGAAACCAGCGGTGTAAAAGCCGTCGGGAGTACTTCAATAAAAATCGGCAATCCTCCTGAAGATTGCCCAAATAATGCCTGGCCCATTGAGGGCAACGGCGGACTAAATGCAGTTGTCCAAGGACCGTCCGCGCCGGGGTGTACGCACGAAAACTTAAACAACGCTATTGATATTGGCGTTGATGGCGCCACGGTTGTCGCGGTCCATAGCGGAATTGTAACGGTCGGAGATGATTCTTGCGTTGGCAAATATATTAAAGTCTCCTCAACCTGCGGTTCGGTACCTTTCTCATCTTTTTATGGACACCTGGGTGCAGTCTCCGTCAGCACCGGGCAAAGGGTCTCTGTAGGACAAGCTCTTGGAATCAGCGACAACACCGGTAGCTGTACCAGCGGGCCACACCTTCATTTTAGTTTCCAAACTTCGAGTATCCCTAAAGTCCAGAAACCTTATCTTATCAGGGACATTCCGATCGGTTGCTGTAGTATAAGCACCTGCAACCCATAACTGTTCTATAATTAATTTAAAAGATGAAACTAAAAACAAAAAAAATATTAGTAATCACTTTAGTCTCAATTTCCGTAGTTTCTGTTTTCTATATACTAAATCTTTCAAAAAACAAACAAAATATTCCAACGATCACCCCGTCAAAACCAACACTAATCCAAAACTACGAAGGAAAGTTTACGATTACCTTATCCGTTGGCAAAAACCAGTTTAACTTCCCCGAAAAGTTGCCGTTTCTGGAATTTGAATCTTCATCTTCCCCGCTAGATGAAAGCTCTGCCCGAAGTGTTGCGGGTAAATTGGGTTTCGCCGGCGAACCCACAAAAGTTGAGGACTCTCTTGACGGAACAACTTATTTTTGGAAAAGCGATAAGGGCACTCTTTTCGTTTATTCCAGGTCCCGAAAAATCAGGTACGGGTCCGGTACTTTTACCCCAGGAACAAACAAGCAGTTGTCCGATGCGGTAATTTCTGCCACTGTCCGGGAATTTATTATCAATAACGGGCTTTTGGATAAAAATTCTTTCCAAACAAGCACCATCAGGTTTTTGGAGGAATTTCCCGACGGAGAGGGTTTCCAAGAAACAACCAAAGAAAAGGCCGTTCTCTATCAAGTAAGTATTTTGCCAAAAACAGTAGACTATGAGCTTATAAGTCCTTCTTCTGTTGAACCGGCGTCTTATGTTCAAATAAACCAAGGTGGCTCAGTTTACTCTTTTCAAATTACCTTTTTCCCGGCTCTAAAAAGTGGAGTAACTGAATACAAGCTCAAAAATTACAATGAGGTAAAATCTTCTTTAAACGATGCCACATTAATTGAGCTAAGAAAGGAAACTGCTCTTCTTTCCGATTTGCCCACTGATTCAATTCAAAATATCGAAGTTAACAAAATTGAAATAGCCTATTTAATAGAATCCTCAAAAACTACTTCTTTCCAACCCGTCTATAAATTATCCGGGGAAGCTACCCTAAAGGATTCCAGCAACAAAGCAGTTGCAACCCTTTATCTTCCTGCAATTTCTGAAAATTAGCTCTGAATCCTCACCGGCATGATAAGGTGGATTAAAGTCGTATCCTGAGGGTCTGTAAAGACCCCTGGAGCGTTTGCCGAGGAAAAACGGATATCGACCGACTCCCCTTTTAGAGAGTGCAGAAAGTCCTCCAAGAAACGGTAATTAAAAGCAATTTCTAACTCTTTGCCTTCGACACGAGCTTCAAGTTCGGTTTTTTGATTCCCCGCTTGCGAACTTTCGGCCGAAATGATAATGCTATCCTTCTTGGTCTCGATTTTAACAATATTGGCGCTATCTCTGGCAAAAACCGAGGCCAATTTAACCACCCGTAAGAGTTCGTCTTTATCAACGTTAACCTTTGTGTTTGATTCTTTGGGAATGATTTTTTCGAAATCCGGAAATTCGCCTTCCAAAAGGCGCGAGGAAAGAACCGTGTCGACAAAACCAAAAGAAATCTGATGCTCGGTCTCTTTATAACTTAATAAAACACCCTCTTCTTCATTATCGGAAAATTTCGCAATTTCCAATAGGACGTTTTTGGGAAGAATCATCTGGAAAGCTTTCTCGGGCCCTTTAATTTCGATTTTCTTTTGGGAAAGCCGAAAGCCATCGGTTGCCACTAAGGTAAGGCTGCCTTTCTTAAAAATGGCCAAGACCCCGGTTAAAACCGGCCTGGTTTCATCGATTGACGAGGCAAAGATAACTTGAGAAATCGCTTCCTGAAAAAGATTTTTCGGAAGGGAAAAGCTATTCTTCTGGTCAAGCTTTTCGGGAACCGACGGAAAGTCAGCCGTATTCATACCCAAAACGGTTAGCTTCGAGCCTTGAGATTCGATTTTAAGCTGTTCTTTTTCTGAAGTTACCGAAATTGTCCCCGGTGCAAGATTGGCAACAATTTCAGTAATCGCTCTGGCCGGAACCGTTATTTCGCCTGCTTCTTTGACTTGGGCTCCGATTGAAGTTGCTAAAGAAATTTCAAGATTGGTTGATAAAACAAACAATTTGTTTTTTGTTGCCTTAAGAAGAATATTACCCAAGACTGGTAATTGTGCTCGGGTTGAAGCAAAGCGTGAAGCATTGTTAAGAGCTTGATAAAAATTTTCTTGGAGAATTTGAATTTTCATTGATTGTAAGTATACAGATTCTTTTATTTAAATAAATAGTAGCTCTAGTAGTAGTTGTTGTTGATAAGTGCAAAGCCGTGCGCTCTTAAGCATAGAATAAATGTATATATCGTGCACAGTAAAATGTGGACAATCTTGTGGATAATTTTTGCCTCATTGTTGATAAGTTAATTATCCTTTGGATTTATCCTCAAAGCCGATTTTTTATCCCCAAGATATCCTGACGAATTTGCACATCGGATGAGAGCAACTCGGAAACCTTTTCCACAGCATGCATTACGGTCGTGTGGTCACGATCCCCTACCAGCCGGCCAATTTCTTCCAAGGGCAGCTGCAGCTGGGTTCTTAAAAGATACATCAGAATCTGACGCGGTCTGGCTACCGGTCTGGCCCGAGAGTCACCCAAGAGAGCCCGCTTCCCTAGCGAGTAATATTGGGCCACCGAAGCGATAAAATCATTAGGGTTAACACGCGTGATTTTTGTGTTTAACGCTTCGCCCTTGCCGACCAGAGAAGTGATCAACTCGTGGGTAATCTCGGTGTTTTTGAGTTTAGCCTCAGAGGCCAGGCGGGTTAGGAAACCCTCGATTTTTCTGGCCGACTCAATGTTGGCGGCGATGAGTTGAATACTATCCATGGCCAAGGCCATCCCCTTCTCCTTGGCTTTAATTTGGAGAATTGCACAGCGCAGTTCAAAGTCCGGCGGGGCGATATCGACAATCAAGCCAGCTTCAAAACGGCTCCGTAACCTTTCTTCAAGTTTGGAAATTTCCGACGGCGGTCGGTCAGAGGCTAAAATTACTTGGCCGCCGGCCCCGGTTACCGCATTAAATGTATGGAAAAATTCTTCCTGGACCGCATCTTTGCCGCCGATAAATTGGATATCATCAACCAACAGGACGCCTAGCTTCCGGTATTTATTACGGAAATCCTTGGTTGTTTTGTTTCTAATTCCCTCAACGATATCGTTGGTAAAATCTTCACCGGTACATAAGAAAACTTTGGCCTCAAGATTGGTTTTGAGAATTGAACAACCAATCGCGTTCATCAAATGGGTCTTACCAACCCCGACCCCACCCCAGAGAAATAATGGGTTATAAGCTGAACCCGGACTTTTGGAAACCGCTTCGGCGGCAGCCCAGGCCATTTGGTTTGATGATGATACGGCAAAATTAGCGAATGTGAAACTGGGCCGAATCCTGGAAGAGAGGCATTTGGTAAGCAGTTCTTCTTCCGCTGAGGTGCCTTGTTCGAACAGCGGTGCCGCCAATTTTTCTTCCCCGGCTTTTAGTGAGTCTTGCTTGACCAAAAAACTTAAACTACAGGGTTTGCCTAAAGTTGCAATTATGGTATCTTGGATCAGACCAAAATAGCGTGATTCAAGGGTTGCCTTAACATAAGATGAATTACAGCCAATCTCGACAACTACCTTTTCACCATCCTCATTAAGAGCCACCAAATGGGTTTGCGAAAACCAGGTTGAAAAAATCGCCGGTGAAACGGTAACTTTAATACTTTCCAAAATATCGCGCCAGAAGGATTTCTTATCGGCTTTAGCCATATTAATTGGCAGGAGAAACGACCTGCATGTTAATTAAGTTATCCACAATCCGTCAACCCCCAAAAAATACGAAGCTAGATTAACTGGAATCGGAGTTTTCTTAAAATCTGTTATGGCATTCTCCGCAAAGCCCTTGCGGCTTATCGCCTAAGCGAGAATGACATATCAGGTTGAATTCATCCGTGTATTCAAAATACGCGGCCTTCTTGAAATCTGATATAATTGTGACCATGTCAACTAAAAGAACCTATCAGGCAAGCAAGGTTAGGCGAGCCAGAACCCATGGGTTTCGCTCGCGCCAAAGTTCACACGAGGGGAGAAAGGTTATCAAAAGAAGAATCCTCAAAGGCCGAAAAAGAAAGACTCCTTAAAGATAAAAATGTTAGCGAGCAAGTATCATTTGTCTGGCAAAAAGCTGTTTGAAAAAGTTCTCAAGGAAGGAAAATTTGTCCAATCCGATTCGTTTGGCCTCGCCTTTCTTGAAAGTGGAGACAAAGATATTTCACATTTTGGTTTTATCATTTCGACCAAAGTGGCTAAAGAAGCTGTCAATCGCAATCGAGTAAAAAGAGCCTTAAGCGAAGCCGTTAGGTATCAGATGGATAAAGTGAAAAACGGCTACGATGTGGTTTTTTTGGTTAAGGGCAGTAGCGTCAAGGCATCAACCGAGCGTTTAATGAACGAAGTCGGGATAGCTTTAGAAAAGGCGGGAATAATCAAAAATTGAAAGCGATAATTATCTTTTTCATTAATTTATATCGAAATCTAATTTCACAGTCCTTAAAAATGATTTTTGGCGGAGGCTGCCGCTTTTACCCGACCTGTAGTAATTATGCCAAACAAGCAATCGAAAGATACGGTCTTATTAAAGGTGGAGGACTGGCCTTAAAAAGGGTTACCCGCTGTCACCCCTGGACACATTACCAACTTGATTTCGTACCCAAAACATGAATATTTTTACCACCATTCTAATTCAGCCTTTAACCAATGGACTCGTCCTGTTTTACGATCTTCTGGGCCATAATTTGGGGCTGGCGATTATCGCCTTCAGCGTCGTTTTACGCTTTATCTTAAATCCCTTAACCAAGCCTTATATGGAATCAATGAAAAAAATGAAGGAGTTTCAACCACAACTTAGTAAGCTCCAAAAAAAATACGCCGGCGATAAACAAAAGCTTTTGTCAGCCCAAGCCGAATTTTATAAACAGAACAAAATTAATCCCGGTGCGGGCTGTCTACCGTATCTCTTCCAAATCGTTATTCTTATCGCCCTGTTTAATGTTTTTACAAAAGTTTTGGCGGCTGGGGTAGGCATTGATAAGTTAAACTCTCTTTTATATGCCCCATTGAGGTTTTCCGAAGGAGTAACCCTAAATACTAATTTTCTCTATTTGAATTTGGCTAAACCCGATGTTTTTAAACTGGCTTTTCTTCCGTTTGCGATTCCCGGCCCGTTTATCTTTTTGGCAGCGATTGTGCAATTTCTCTCGGCTAAAATGATGGCGCCGGTGGTTGCCGTTGAGAAAAAAATGGCCGAGAAAACCAAAAGCCAAGCCGACGATGTTTCGACAATGATGCAATCTTCGATGGTCTACACCTTTCCTTTGATGACTTTAATTTTTGGAATGAGTTTTCCCTCGGGTTTGGCCATCTACTGGTTGCTTTTTTCATTGTGGCAATTTCTTCAGCAGTACCAAACCTCTGGTTGGGGCGGACTCACGCCTTGGCTTTCGAAATTCGGTCTGTTAAAATCACGGCTCGAAAACAAAAATGGTTAAAGCTAAAGAAAAAAATTTGGTCGAAGTTTGCCGAAAGCTCGCTAAAGAGCTGTTGCAACTAATGGGTTCAAAAGCCAATCTCGAGGTGACTCATGACAAAGCAAATGAGGCAATTGTGGTAAACCTCCAAACCGACGAAGAAACGGGGCTGCTCATTGGCCATCATGGAGAAACTCTTTTGGCAATTCAGGCGGCTTTGGGGATGATGATGAAACAAAAAGTAGGGGAGTGGGTCAGGGTGATTGCCAACGTTGGCGACTGGCGCGAGAAACAAGAAAGCCATTTAAAAGAACTCGCCCGGGAGGCCTCCCAAAGAGCCAAAGAGACTGGTAAGCCCCAACCGATTTATAATCTTACCCCGGCCCAAAGAAGGATTGTTCATCTTGAGTTGGCACTGGACCCGGAAATTGTCTCGGAGTCAACCGGCGAAGGCGAAGAGCGCTATTTGGTGGTTAGTCTAAAAAAGACCTAAGTGAATAAATGGCAATCATTTTCTAAGTTTCTTCTTCAACTGACCATCTTTTTAATTCCAATCCAACTGGGCTATCATTTCTGGCCTAACTGGGCCCACGTTTTTGGTATCAGGGTTGATTATTTTTCGCCCACGGTATATTTAACCGATATCCTCATTTTTCTTTTGGTTGTGGCGAGGTTTCCAAAAATGAAGCTGTCCAGACTAAAGCCCTTTTTAACATTTCTGGCGGTAATTTTATTTGTGCTTGCTAATATTTATTTGGGTGTAAATCGTCCACTGGCAATCTACCGTTGGGCCAAGGTCGGGGAACTGGCTCTTTTTTCCTTTGCAATTATTAGCTTCTCTAGGGCGGAGCTCAAAAGCCTAATACAAAAACCGCTTTTATTCTCGCTAGCTTTCTTTTCCGCCATCGGGATTAGCCAGTTTATCTTGGGACATTCATTGGGGGGCTGGTTTTACTATTTAGGCGAAAGAACCTTTAGTCTTGTTACACCCGGAATTGCGTTGGCAAAATTTGGAGGCACCAATTTTCTAAGAGCATATTCGACCTTCTCCCACCCAAACGCGTTGGCTGGCTATTTAATTGTTGCTTTAATGATTTTAATCTGGTCCTCTAAAGCAAAGCTTTTTAAATCTTGGAGCGGAAAACTGATTGTTGGAGTTATCGGTCTTGCGCTTCTAACGACCTTCTCGTTAACCGCCCTGCTTGCCCTAATTGTAGCTCTTTGCTTAAGGCGATTTGTCAAGCGAGTCAGTTGGCAAAAAATGGCCTGGTTTTTATGTTTGATGATGCTTGCAAGTCTTTTATTTTCAATCGTTGGGCCGATGATTGTTAACAAATTATCGTTCGTTCAAGAAAATCTCTGGCGACGGGTTGAACTTGCAAAGGTCGCCGGACAAATTTTTTCTAAATACCCATTATTCGGAGCCGGAGGGGGTGGTTTTATCTGGTTACTACCTGTTTATGGAGCAACGCCGTCGATTTCTTGGTGGCTTCAGCCGGTTCACAACATTTTTCTGTTAGTTTTATCAGAAACCGGGTTAACCGGGCTTCTTTTATTATTTTACGTTTTTCTTAAGGCTTTTCAAAGAATTGTCACCAATCTTCCATTAACGGCCGCACTTGCCATTGTGATAATAACTGGTGGACTTGATCATTATTGGCTGACTCTTCAGCAAAACCAAATTTTATTTGCTTTACTTTTAGCCCTCTCCTTTGTTTGAGGTTTTTGTTAAACTGCAAAAGATGAAACCAGCAACATGGAAGGTCTACTGTGATGGGGGAGCCAGGGGTAATCCCGGGCCGGCTGCTGCGGCCTTTGTGGTTGAAGTTAACAATAAAGTGATTGCCAAAGACGCAAAATTCCTTGGTAATACCACCAACAATACTGCCGAATACCAGGCGGCGATTCTTGCCCTTAAGTGGCTGGCAAAAAACGGGAACGATTTACCCAGTGAAATTACTTTTGTGCACGACTCAGAACTAATTGCAAGACAGCTGGCAGGTCTTTATAAAATTAAAAACGAGGGCTTAAGAAATCTTTATTTTTCCGCTAAATCATTAGAGAAAACCATCACTGCAAAAATAAAATACGTCTCCGTTCCCCGGACGCATAATAAAATTGCCGATTATTTAGTTAACAGGATTTTGGATGAGAACTCTTGAAAAATTTCACGTTAAACTAGAAAAGTTTTTTCTTCGTTCACTTGAAAACAACAACTGTTTTCTCAAAGCAATTATGTTCAATTTGAATATCTGCGGAAATTGAAATAGGATTTAAGAATTATGAGCGCCAATTTTTTATACCAGGAACCACTCCCGAAAGTTTTAATCGTTTCGCCCCCAAATTTTTTCACCCTGTCGCTAGTTGATTCGCTGCTGGCCAATTTTTGTTTAGTCAATCTTGTCGACAACCAGGAGAAAGTGTGGAGGGAAATTACCTTTTATCTTAAAGAAAACCCAAGACTGACGATAAGTAGGAAAATTGACGAGACGGCCAGGCCGGACTACCTGATTGTTAATTTCTTGGACGGTATTGATAAATCCGTCCTTAAAACCATTATTAAATTTTTACACAAAAACCTTTTCAAAACGGTGCTTGTTTTGCCTTACTCAATGAAAGCGGGTATTTATGAAAGACTGCAGGAAATTACAACGCTTTTGGCGAAGCCCAATCTCGAAGTGACCCTTGTCTATTTGGGCGACCTTTTGGGGCCAAGGATGAATTTTGACGAAAATAAACCGCTCTCGAGAATAATTGGGAATATTCTGTTATTTGAAAATATTATTGTTAAAAATAATGGCGATTATTTTCCTGTTTCTGCTCCTGATGCCGCAAAGGAGATTGTTGAATTACTTTTTTCCTTTGGACCACCGGCCAACGAAGTCGTTTTTTATTCGGAACACCTAACATCCGATGCGTTAATAAGGAGGTTGCAGGGCGTAATTAAGAATAAAAATTTCTACTTGGGTGGCATGGAAGAAACCATGCTTCACCCCAACGCCTACTTGATTAACACTTCTAAAAAACTTGAGGCTTCCCTAAAAGAGGTTTTCTTATGGTTTTCCAAAAATCCGGTAGCGATTACGCCCTTAAGAAAACCGATTAGAAAAGAAGTTAAAAAGATCGACATATCAATTCCAACCGTAAAATTGAACCTGAATTTTAAAACCAGACTTTTTTATCTGGGAGCAAGTTTTCTAATTCTATTCTCCGTGCCCTTGATTAGCTTGTTTTTGTCTGCAGTAACACTCCGCACCGCCACAAAAGACCTTAAGGGATACCAAATGTCGACCGGCAGGCAAGCGTTTATTATTTCGCGGTCGCTAGCTTCATTTTCACAAGGGGTCCTGAGTTTCTATTCCGCGATTCCCATGGCCGGAAGGGTTTTTGCCAATACCCAGAAGCTAGCGGGAATTATTGCAGAAAGCGATAATGTTGGAATTAAAGTAATAAACGTTGGGGAAAAATTCAGTCAATTTCTGGCCAAAATTTTTGGCAAGGAAGTTTATCAACCCGAGGATTATTCTCGAGAAATCGCTCTTTCGCTTGATGATATTTATCGCCAGCTGGGTTTTTTGGAGAGTGAGCTCAAAGCGGAAAAGGGGCTGCCGGCCATAATTATTCAAAAAAACTTTGATAAGCTTAATTTGGCTGAAATTAGAAAAAACATCGTCGTGGCAAAAACCTTTATCGAAAAAGCTCCGCTCATCCTAGGAGCCGCGCGGCCGACCAGTTATTTGGTGCTTTTTCAAAATAACATGGAGTTAAGGCCGACCGGTGGTTTTATTGGCTCATTCGCTATTTTGACTTTTGACGGTGGAAGGCTAGCCAATATCGATGTTCAGGATGTCTATAGTGCCGACGGCCAGCTTAAGGGCCATATCGAGCCGCCTGCTCCAATTAATAAATACCTCGGCGAAGCCAACTGGTATTTAAGGGATGCCAACTGGGATCCTGATTGGCCAACCACAGCGGCCAGGGTGGAATGGTTTTTGGGTAAAGAAATTGACAAATCGGTTGATGGGGTAGTGGGAATTGATTTAGAAGTGGCCAAGCGGCTATTAAAAATCACGGGGCCGATAAAAATTAGCGATTTTAATGATATCGTCTCGGCCGATGATTTGTATGTTAAGACACAGACCGAAACCGAGTCACAATTTTTCCCGGGCTCAATCAAAAAAGCCAGTTTCCTCTCAGCCTTGACAAAAGAACTACTTGATAAGCTCATCAATTTTAATCAAGGGAATGCCACCGCTTTTATCCAACCGCTAAGTGCGCTTTTGAGTGAACGGCACATTCAGGTCTTTTTGCACGATGCCGCCCTTCAGAAAAACCTTTCGAGTCTCGGTTATAGCGGTGAGGTCTTGATCCCAAGCTGCGA
>Ga0315289_10012538_pt1 | contig 11936 bp, 9 predicted proteins | sample YL17G11_40_MG_FD_203452 | JGI IMG/M metagenome (GOLD analysis project Ga0315289, IMG submission 203452) | Sediment microbial communities from Yellowstone Lake, YNP, Wyoming, USA - YL17G11_40 | ecosystem: Environmental > Aquatic > Freshwater > Lake > Sediment | place: USA: Wyoming | collected...
GCCATCATTCGAGATCTATGGCGGAGTCAGCGGATTCCTCGACCTTGGACCACTCGGAACAGTCATGAAGAGACGCATCATTGACAAGTGGCTGGACACGTTCATTCGAAAACACGGCTTCGTCGAGATATCAACTCCAGTGATCACTCCAGAACGCATCTTTGAAGCCTCAGGACACGTTGATCACTTCAAGGACTCAATGGTTGGGTGCCTGAACTGCAAGCGTAGATTCAAGGCTGACAACCTTCTGAGGGAGGCCGCCAATATTCAAGCGGAAGCCTTCTCACTCCCAGAGATAGAACAGGCCATCAACGAGAAGCAGATTAGATGTGTCGAATGCGGCGGTCAACTCTCAAAACCAGAATACTTCTCGACAATGTTCAGAACCACCATTGGACCGTACAGCGAGTCAGTGGCCTACGGCCGGCCTGAAGCAGCTCAGGGAATGTTCGTGGGCTTCAAACGCGTATACGAGTCGGTCAGAGAGAAAATGCCAATAGCCATCGCCCAGATCGGGACCGCCTTGAGAAACGAGATCTCGCCTCGCCAAGGTCCAATCCGCCTCAGGGAATTCACGATAATGGAGTTCGAGTTCTTCTACGATCCAGATGAGCCGACATGCCCGTACTTGAGTGGGGTAGCGGACAAGCAGGTTCGGATACTTCCGCTTCAGCTTAGGGACAAGGGCGTTGAAGAGCCAGCGACAGTCACGATAAGACAAGCCCTTGACAAGAAGTTCATCATATCCGAATGGTCGGCGTACTTCATGGCCCTCTCGCAGCAATTCATGTCAGATCTCGGAATACCGGCCGCAAACCAGCGCTTCCAGGAGAAGTCACTAAACGAACGCGCCCACTATTCGTCACAAACATACGATCATGAGGTCTTGTTGGGCCGGTGGGGATGGGTGGAGATGGCTGGTCACGCTAATCGGTCAACTCATGATCTCTCAAGTCACATCAAAGGATCAGGTTCTGATCTCACGGTCTTCAAGAAGTACGACGAGCCAGTGGTTCGCAGGGAGAGAGTCGCCAGCCCAATCGATTCAGCCGTCGGACCGGCATTCAAGGGGCAGGCCGCAGCGGTCAAGAAGCTGATTGAGAGCGCAAAGAGTGCGGAGATCGAGCAATCGATCAAGGAGAACGGATTCTACATGGCGGGAGGATTCAAGGTTCTCCCGGAACATATCAGATTCGACTGGGTAGAAACCAAGGAATCCGGGAGAAGGTTCGTACCGGAAGTCGTCGAGCCAAGCTTTGGTGCCGAGAGGCTCCTGTATGCTGCTCTCGAGTACGCCTACACACAGATGAAAGACAGAGTCGTTCTCAATATCCCGATCGACATTGCACCGATTCAAGTGTCCGTCTTTCCGCTGATGGCAAAGGACGGCTTGGACGAGAAGGCACGATCGGTATGCGAGATGCTACGGCGGGCCAAGTTCGACGTTGATTACGACGAGAGCGCAACCATTGGAAGAAGATACGCTCGAGCTGACGAGATCGGTGTTCCGATCGCTGTGACAATTGACTACGACACACTGAAGGACGAGACGGTGACGCTGCGTGACCGCGTGACATGGAAGCAAGTGAGAACTCCCCTGACTTCACTGGTCGAGGGTCTGAGAATGTACCTAGAGAAATCACGCCAATTCTCGACGCTCGGAACGCCAGTGCCCGATAACGTCGCCTCTTAGCGGGGTCATGTGTCACCCACCAAATCAACACGTTCAATGGGCTTCCAGAAAGGTCGCCTACTTTCAAGGGAGACCTTTAATTTCATGTCGGAGACAGTCAATGATGGACGATTGGAGCAAGTTGAAGGGTAGACCGCGATGACGTTTCCGATCCAGACTGAAGCCACAATCAAACGGAGGATACTTGAAGTCTGCCAGAGTCGAGCACGAACCATTGTCGATATTGTACGAGAGCTTGCGCTCATGGTTGACAGTGTTGCTGAAAAGAAACCCAGGGCCACTAAGACACACTACGAGGGAATGCTGAAACTCATCGCGGACAACGACAAGTTGCGGACCACCCTTCTCGAGGAGGTCGCCTCCGTGGGGTCACTTTTGGCCAGTCGTGAGGACTTCATGCGTTTGATGTTTCGCATGGGGACTATGGCTGACTATGCGGAGGCGTTGGGTTTCAGGCTAATGGGGGCAATAGACAGGAACTGGAAGGTTGAGAAGAAGCACGTCCAGAGCTTGTCCGAGATAATGTCGCTCGTGCTGAGCGAAGTCACGAGGATGAAGGAGACTCTTCACTCTCTCGGCTTCGATCCAGACAAGGCAGTCGAACTATCCAGATCGGTGGAGGAGCTCGAGAAGAAGATCGATGTCAATTCGCGGAATCTCGACTTTGAGATTCTATCAGGAAAGCTCTCTCTGCAGGAGATCTTCCTTCTTCGTGACATGGTGGAGCGAGCTGAAAGGATCGCCGATCTCGGGGTCGAGGTTGTTGACCTTATCAGAGTAATTGCATTGACCTCCTAGAAGGTTACCTGTTGGTACACAAGATAGTCGCTGAGCTCGTAGGAACAAGACTCATCGTATGGACCCCTAAGGACGGCGTAGCCATCTACAGACAGGGATTCTTCGGAAAACCGGTCGGGATCCCTAAGCCGAAGCCTGATCAGGACTTTTCAGCGCCCCTCGTCTTGGACATGATGGAAGCGCTCTACCTCCAAGAGAAGGGGAAGATCTGGGTCATCGATGCGAAAACCAGAAAACCAGTAACTCGCAGCCAATTGATGAAACTGGCAGCAGTCACATACAAGGCCTTCGAACTCGGGTACTCGGTCTACCGGGACCTCCGCGAACAGGGATTCATCGTTACCCCGGGGATCCGATTCGGATCTGATTTTGCTGTTTACGAGCATGGACCCGGCATCGATCATGCCCCCTTCATAGTGACAGGAAGAACCGAGAACGATACAATGGGTCCATTCGAGATCGTGCTGGCCGGTCGACTCGCGACAACAGTAAGGAAGCAGTTCACCATAGCAGTCCCGAGGAAGAAGGGTGGCAAGATGGACTTCTTGGTCTTCCGCTGGTTCAAAGCCTGACCCACGAATCACTCCCAGTCGGGGACTTCCCATCTGGGGATGCGGAGGCACCAATGAGCCAACTCCTGAGGCCCCTCATGCTAGCGAGCGCTTCAGGCCGCCGGGATTGATGCAAATGATCATGCTTTTCTGACTATGACAAGCGCCCAAACGACTCAAGATCAGCACGTTCAAGTCAAGCGAGCATGACGCAGGAGTGATTCTAGCCGAAAATGAGTCGTCAGGCGAGTATGGTGCACTCGTCAAGTCTTAAATGACTTCCAGAACCATTTTAGATCGACAAGACTTCGGTTTGCCATTAGCGAAACGCTTGGAGCTTGCATTCAAATGCGCCCTAGGAACATAGTGGCAGTCATTGTGATAGCGCTCGCCATAGCCTCGATGTGGCTGCCAGTAGCCTTCGCCCTTCCGCCACTGGAGAATGGTATCTCTTTTCCCGCAGGTGCTTTTGTAATTCCGATGGATGGGAAGCAAGCGGAAAGGATCCTGGTCTTTGGGTTCGTTCACGCGCTCCTTCGTGACCCGAACCCGATTACGCTTTTCCGAGTGATAGAACCGCCGGACGTGACTCTGTCAACTAACATGACAACGTCACCTGCAGTCTTCACGGGCGGGCCATTCCTCGTCTATCCTGGTGACGCGGCGAAGGTAGCGCAGGTGAAGAACAAGCCTGACTTCAAACACGTAACGGTAGGAGTTCTCACGGTGCAGCAGACACTCAACAATGTCTTCCGCGTCTCAGTACCAACCAAGATCCTGGTTGTTAGGGGCGATCCGGCTTGGGGTCGAACAGATATCACTCTCGACACAATGAAGATCCCATACAACACCACCACTCACACCGATCTTGCAGCCAATCCGAACATGATATTCAGCTATTCATTGATCGTTATTGACTGCAACGGTTGGCAAGGTCTCATTCCACCGCAGATCGCAGACAACATCAAAAGCCATGTCAACGCCGGCCACGAAGTAATCTTCACCGATCGAGCGCTTATGGACTTGAATGCGGCATTCCCAGGGTATGTCACTCTCTCTGGCGTCCAACCCACCGGCAAGGTCTCGGAGGCCTATGCCTACAACCCGCCGAGGAAATACGACCCGGCAAAATACGGGTCGTCAGCTGACAGATTCGCGGCGGAGTATCCAAGCCAGTACTATAATGGTCCACCGCACCCGAATGAGATCAAAGTCTTTACGGAATCTATGGGGTATGCTGTCTCCTCGGTGCCCTCCGGCAAAGTCAATGACGTTCGAATCCTCGCGGATACCAAGAAGTTCGGAACGGCCAATAATCAGTATGCAATCCTTGCATTCTATTTTGAGTATGGTGATGGGATTGTGGAAGGACTCGCATTCCATCCGCAGCAACAGAGCAAATCCCTTGTTGGTGACAACGGGTACTATGCTGTGTATGAGTTCTACGGCAACAAGTTCGTGCATGGACCTCCACCGAGCTTCTTTACACTGGAAGCGAGTCCGGGATCAGTAACAGTGGTTCAGGGCGGCTCTGCGACTTTCACGATAACTGTGAGATCCTTTGCCGGATTCAGCCTCCCCGTAGCTCTTGGAGTTACCGGTCTGCCTACGGGAGCAACACCTACCTTCAATCCGCCATCGCCGCAGCCACCCCCTGGTGGCACCGCATCATCTGCCTTCACTGTGACGGTGTCGATTTCGACGCCCATCGGTAGCTACCCCTTGAACATTACTGGAACGGACACCGCGTCTCCGCCAAGGAAGAAGTGGGTAATCGTCACCCTGAATGTGCAAATTGCGCCCGCTGACTTCAGCGTCTCCGTATCCCCGAACTCTCTCACAATCAACACTACGGAATCCAAAACGGCGATCGTTACAGTCACTTCGATTGGATTGTTCAATCAGAACGTGACACTCGACGTAACGGGCTTGCCTGCGCACGTAGAAGCTACCTTCACTCCTTCGGAGGTGAAGCCTCCGGCAGGGAGTACTGCCAGTTCGGTAATGAGAATCAATGTGGGCGCAGATGCGATCAATGGCACTTATCCTCTCACCATAGTTGGCTCAAACGGCACAGCGACGAGATCCACACCGTTCACACTCATCATCGTGAAGCCAGCTGTTCAGCCGATTCCTTGGATAACGCTACTGCTTATCCTGCTGATGGCCGTGCTTGGGATGGCCCTCGCTCTTGCAGCATTTGCCCTATCGGGCCGTGGGCGATCTTCGACTAGAAGAATGTATGTTGTTCCGGCAGCAGCTCATCGTGTTCGCTGTCCGCACTGTGGGAAACCAATCGCACGCGGTGTAGCGTACTGTCCGTTCTGTGGACAGAGACGAGGATCAGCAGTTGCCAGCGGAGTTGTGGGCTATGCTTCGGTCCTCGGGCGTGGCTTTGTTGAAAGACGAGCAGTCTGGGGATTCGTGTGTGCATTGGCATCAGCGATCCTGATACTCCTGAATTCAGCAGCACTGTTTTGGCCCAACTTCTGGGGACCTCCAACGAACTGGTCCGCGGTCTTCTGGTGGTTGGGCGGTCCGACGGGCATAGGGCAGACGTTTGCGATTCTGATCGGCCTAATCTCGGGACTCACCGTGATGACCGGCGGCATGATGATGATAATGAGACGCGGTCCAATTGGAGCAGTGATAACGATTCCATTCGCTGCGTTGAGCCTCATGATCGGCGGAGGATTCGTGGCAGGCGCCATCCTCGGGATCGTGGCAGGCATTCTGGGACTGATCAAGAGATAGTTGTCTGGTTGCAGTGCGACACGACATTTTCCAATCCTTAGTTCGCGTGCATAGTGAGCGTGCAATATAAGGGAAAACACGATCAATCTGCTGAAATGCGATCCTTTGATCGTCTTGTTGTTGAGCTTGGCCTGCGAATCTCGAACGCAGGGCCTCTGTGACGTTGACGCATATGTGCGGGTCGACCTTGCGTTTTCTGGCTATTTCGACGCATGATCACTGGTAGAAGATGATCCAAGGAATAAGTCACGATTTGACATATTGTATTGACAGGCGAAACAATGTCAATGGAATCTTTCGAGTACTATCGCGACGCCAGTGGATTCTGGCGAGTTAAGAACATCAAGAGGCGCCGTCGCTCGACAATCTAGCGTGTTATTGAGTGCTTCTTAGATCCGTTCACGCGTGTATCTGAACAATATCTCCGTCGGAGAGTATGTGCCCGATTCCGACGCGTTCTCCGTCGTAGCTTGCGCTCTTTCCCCAGACTCTTGCGTACTTGAACTGACGGAAAAGCACACTGTGAATTTGGCGACTTAGCTCGCCGACCGTCGTCCCTTTCTTGATGATAAAAGGCTCAGGTGATGGGTGAGTTGCATTCGGCTCTTTCGTGTAGACTCGAACAATATCCAAAGCCTCGAAAAGTCTCCTTCCAAGCTCTGCAAGTCCAAGTCTGGTGTGGCAAGAAGCGACAAGCACCTGCATCCTGGACTGCAGGTGGTCTAGAAATCTCTTGGAGTTCCTCAAGGCATCTGCTAGGTCTGCTTTGTTAGCAATCACGATAGTAGGTTTGTAGATGAGATTGGTTTCGAGGATCACGTCCTCGATATCATCAAGCGTGACGTCGCCCGTTGTGCGGACTATCGCATTAGGAATCGCGTAGCTCTTCAGCAGTGACGAGACTTCGTCGTGCGTGCAACCCACAAGGCAGCCGGCTGCGAAGAGTTGTATCCCTCCAGATCTTGTCTTGTGGACGCTCACATTCGACTCCAACCTTTGCGTGCTCACCTGCGAGCGAGCAAGTTCGGCAAGCATCGTCTCGAGCTGCTCAACAGGGTCAGCGCTCAAGTCCACAATCAGGATTAATCCATCGCAGGTCCGTACCAGGTCCGCCGAGCCTTCCTGAAACACGAATCTGCCTTCGTCTCCGGGGACTAGAGCCGGAAGTTCGACAAGTTGAAACTGCATGTCCCCGAACTGTAGCATGCCCGGTACGCTCTCTTTTGTTGTGTACGGATATGATGCCACCACCGGTCTGGCAGCAGTGACTGCAGTCAGCAGACTGCTGCGGCCGGCCTTTGTGAGACTGAGAACAGCAATCTGTGCCGCCCCGGATTTCTCCACACTTCGCTCGGAGACCCTGGCGCCGCCTCGTCCATGCCTCGTTTGCATCTCAATTTTCAGAAGAGCGATTTTGCGCTTTGTCTGCGCGCGAAGTCGTTCGTTTCCTTTGTGCTTCGGAATCGCTGAGAGGAATTCCTGGAGTGCCGGTATCTTCTCTTTGGGTGTTCTTGCCTGCTCTGCTTTGTTCCACTTGGCTTTTGCTTCAGCTGTTAGATTAGCGGGCAAGGACCATCTGCGGCAAGAACCTTGGATCGATTCGGAAAAAGCTTGATGTGGGGAAGTCCTGCTCCAGCACTCCTTGCTGGAATTGTCGGACATCAGGGTCAGAATTGTGAGTACCTTTAAATACGTTCCAAGCGCTAACGCGTCGTCACCAAGTCAAGGAGCATTAGAGTCCCATTATGGCGGAAGTCTGCTCGACGTGCGGTCTCCCAAAGGATCTTTGCGTCTGCGGCACAATTAGCATGGAACAACAGCTTGTGAAGGTCCGCCTTGAAACAAGGAAGTGGGGCAAGCCCACGACTGTCATCGAGGGGATCGATGCGAAGAGTGTCGACCTTAGCGGTCTGGCTGGGAAGCTCAAGAGCAACTGCGCTTGTGGTGGAACAGCGAAAGACAACCTGATACTGCTTCAGGGCGATCATCGCGACAAAGTCCGCAAGCTTCTCGTGCAATACGGCTTTCCAGAGGCAAGTATCGAGATACATTAGGCACGCATTTGGCGGGAGGCAACGGTGAACCGTTTCATCGAGGTAGTGAAAGCGCTAAAGCGCCGCAGCCAATCGACTGTTGCCTGTCCGCGATGTGGAAGCCTGAAGATGTCCAAGTCAACCGGTATGGACGGATGGCTGCTTCCTCCGCTATACCTGTGCAACGACTGCGGGTACGCAGGGAGGCTCGTTCTAGAGGTTGAGACGAAGGATACCGCTCGCGGAGCCCCCAATGATGGGGAAAATCGCACGACACGTTAACGCTCCGTCCGCCCGAGAGATATGAAGACCAGTTTTCGTTCAAGCGGAACGCTATCGTCGATAGGGTACGATCTAGTAGGTCGGAGAAGAACGATGCCGGAAAAAAGGGGCGATAACGAACTGCCGAGTTACACGTTGAGGTTGAGGGACTCTTTGAGGCCCTTGTATCTATTGCGGACGGTAACCTCGGTCACGTTCGCGACTTCAGCGATCTCTTTCTGAGTCTTCTTCTCTTGTTCAAGCACACATGCGACGTACAGTGCTGCAGCGGCCAGACCCATTGGGTCTTTACCTGCAACAAGGCCTTTCCTTCGTGCTTCGTTGATTATGTCCATGGCACGTCGTTGAGTCGGCATACTGATGTCGACTTTCGTCGCTATCTTCGAAACACACTTGACTGGATCTTCGACTGGCATTCTGAGGTCGAGTTCTCTCACGAGAAGTCGATAGCATCTGGCAACGTCTTTCTTGCGTATGCGCGTGGCTGCGGCGAGATCTTTGAGGGTCCTTGGTGTTTCCGAGAGTCTGCATGCAGCATAAAGGGAAGCTGCGGCGATTGCTGCAATCGATCTCCCTCTCACGAGCCCACTCTCAAGGGCTTTCCGATAGATGACAGCAGCTCTCTCCTTGATTGGATTCGGGATGTGAAGCTTGTCGGTCAATCTGTCCAAGTCAGCCATTGCCTGAGCGAGATTTCGATCAGCGGATGAATGAACTCGAGTTCTAATCTGCCACTTTCGAAGTCTGAGCATTTCCAGGCGCGTTGCCAGCGGCAACTGGCGCCCGTACGCGTCTCTGTTCACTCTATCGATAACGGTCGACAGGCCTTTGTCGTGAATAGAAAACGAAGTCGGTAGGCCCACGCGCCCTCTTTCGTCTCTCTCTTCCTTTGTAAAAGCCCGCCATTCGGGTCCGCGATTGATTGCATGTTCACTCAGAACGAGGCCGCAATTCTGACAGATAACCTCGCCTAAGTCAAAGTCCTCGACGAGGTTAGGGCTTCCGCATTCGGGACAGTTCGTTATCTTTCCAATCTTCTTGGTCGTTGCGGCCATTTCTTCTCTACTCTCCATACTAAGTCGTGCCTACACCGTCTGTCGCCAAAACGCACCTTCACAACACAGTCGGGAACGGAAGGCGGCAATAGGTCGGAAGGCATAATAGCGTCATGGCCACCGTATAAAAGCCTTCTCCAAAAGGGGAATATAGCCCTGTAATCGAAGCCTCGGAAATACAACTCTAACGCCAGAAGCCGCGCTGAAAGATGATTTGCGCCCGATTTCGCACCGAAAATCCAAGAGATGCCCGGGAACTGTGTGAAAGCGTGCTGTAGAGTGCGTCATGAGGCCGGATGCTGGCAACTGGGTTCTGATGGGGTAAGAGCGCGTGAATCGTGCGCTATTCGGCCGATCGGGCTGTGTTTCGGCACCTTTTTCAATGGAGAGACGAGTGTGGCGGAGGCGTGATTGCGAATGCCAAGGGACGACGATGTGGTGACAGCAATAGCGAAGGTCGAGGCGAGTGTCGTCAACATTAATACTATCCGCTTCGAAAGGGACGCGTTCCTGCATGTGCACCCGGCTAGGGGGATTGGTTCCGGATTCATCATAGATGATCGAGGACACATTCTCACCAATCATCACATCACCGCTGGTTCACGCGAGATCGAGGTCGCGCTGACTGACGGGAGAGCTTTTGAGGGAAAGCTGGTCGGGTCGGACCCTGCCAACGATCTTGCCGTCGTGAAGATTGACGCGCGTAACCTGCCAGTTGCCGAACTGGGAAAATCGGATGAGCTGCGAGTCGGTCAGTCGGTCATCGCTATCGGGAATCCATTTGGGTTGGTTGGTGGTCCCTCAGTGACGGTAGGTGTCGTCAGCGCGCTCAACCGTCATATCTTGGCGGAAAGAGTGTACGAGAACTTGATTCAGACAGACGCGTCGATTAACCCCGGCAACAGCGGCGGCCCCCTGCTTGACTTGACGGGTAGAGTAGTCGGAATCAACACGGCGCAGATTCCTGGTGCCCAAGGTATTGGATTCGCAATCCCAATCAATACAGCAAAAGCAGTCCTAGAGGACATCGTGAAGTATGGCAGAGTCACTCGCCCTTGGCTCGGAGTCATCGGCCTCGATGTCTCCAGCGAGGTTGCACGAAAATTCAGCTTGGCCGTTGGTTCTGGAATCCTCGTGATGCGAATCATCCCCGAAAGTCCAGCCGAGCGTGCGGAACTGCAATCAGGCGATGCAATCACAGGCATTGATGGCAAACGACTGGATTCAATGGAAGACCTTCAGAGAGAGATAAAGACACGAAGAGCTGGCGACAGCGTTTCTCTTGTCGTAGTGAGAGGGCCTGAAGAGGGCAGAGTCAGAGTCACGCTATAGGTCTCGCGTTCTGGCTAGGTACCTTCTCGGAAGTCATGCAAGTAGCGATCTTGGTCGCTTGTCAGATCATCAATCTTCATACCCATCGCCTTCAGCTTTGTCCTCGCGATGTGTCGCTCATATTCCTCCGGAACCGGATAGACTGCCGGTTGAAGATCTCTGCCCTTCTCTGCCAAGTACATCAGCGACAGGAACTGAGTAGCGAAACTCATATCCATCACTTCAGAAGGATGTCCTTCTGCTGCACCTAGGTTGACGAGTCTTCCTTCAGCAAGAAGGTAGAGCCTGCGGCCATCTCGCAAGTTGTACTCGGTGTTGTTTGGTCTGATCTCTCGTTTCCTTTTGGCTAAGCGGTCAAGGTCTTTCACTGAGATTTCGACGTTGAAGTGACCCGTATTGCATAGGATCGCTCCATCCTTCATGCGTTTCATATGCTTCTCTGTGATGACATCCTTGCAGCCTGTTGCTGTGACAAAGATGTCTCCGATAGCGGCGGCTTCGATCATTGGCATCACTCGGAAACCATCCATTGCAGCTCTTAGGGCGTTCAGGGGGTCCGCCTCGCAGACGGCAACGTTAGCTCCCATTCCTCTGGCTCGAGTTGCGAGTCCGCGTCCGCAGTGCCCATATCCTGCAACCACGAAAGTCTTTCCACATAGCAGTACGTTTGTTGCTCTCAAGATTCCGTCGAGAGAGGACTGGCCTGTTCCATAGACGTTGTCAAAATCGGACTTGACCTTTGCATCGTTGACTGCCACTATGGGATATCTGAGCTTGCCTTGATTTGCCATCGCACGGATACGATGAACACCGGTCGTAGTCTCCTCAGTTCCTCCGATGACGCTGCTAATCTGATTAGCTCGTTCTTGATGAAGCGTGAAGACTAGGTCGGCGCCGTCGTCGAGCGTGAGCTGAGGCCTGCAGTCAAGGACTTGACTGACACACCAGTAGTATTCCGACGTGGAGAGTCCGCGCCAAGCGAAAACCGACACTCCCTCCTTCGCGAGCGCAGCGGAGACGTCGTCTTGAGTTGAAAGCGGATTGCATCCGCACCAGGCGGCTTCGGCGCCTGCGTCCCGAATTGCTCTCACCAGAACTGCAGTCTCCTTGGTAACGTGAAGACAGCCACCAATCTTGAGCCCTTTGAGAGGTCGATTCTTCAATGCTCTCTTTCTCAAAGCCATGAGCACGGGCATGCGAGACTCGGCCCACTCGATCTTGAGAAGTCCCTGTTCAGAAAGGGATGGGTCTCTGATTTTGGAAGGCATAAGATCAGGTACTCAGGCCTCGCCTCTTAAGTCTTGAAAAAGGCGAGTGTTCCATCAACATTGTGCGATGTTCTTTCTGTGAGACGTGCTATGGGAATATTCCTCTGAGTCTAGTTATCTCAGCCATCTTGTCAACCGCTAGCATGTATGCCGCTTCTCTCAGTGTGACC
>Ga0315289_10012539_pt1 | contig 11936 bp, 14 predicted proteins | sample YL17G11_40_MG_FD_203452 | JGI IMG/M metagenome (GOLD analysis project Ga0315289, IMG submission 203452) | Sediment microbial communities from Yellowstone Lake, YNP, Wyoming, USA - YL17G11_40 | ecosystem: Environmental > Aquatic > Freshwater > Lake > Sediment | place: USA: Wyoming | collected...
TGAAGGGAAAGGATTTGCAGATAAAGCGCCTCCAAGCGTTGTTGGACAGGCAATCAAATGAGATGTCACGATTAGAGCAAAGCTTAAAAATGCTGAAGAAAAATGCTGAGACAGGGGAGAAGGAGAAGCATTCTAAGAAAGAACTGGAAAAAGACGAGCTCGAGAAGCTAGTAGACTCATACAAGGAAGACAGGGAATAACCAAACGAAACTAGTGATTCAAGTGATTCAATGGCAAAGATAGCAGTGAATGCAGCGAAGTGCACGGGATGCGGCCAATGCGCGAATGTTTGTCCGCTAGGGATTTATGAGATAGTGAATGGAAAATCAATCCCCGACCCAAAGAAGATCGGCTCATGCATGATGTGCCATGCATGCGAAGTGAGCTGTCCGAGCAAGGCAATAACATTGAGCGAATGAAATTAGTGAGACATGACTGAGGGTGTAAACATGGAAGAGGGAGCGAAAGACAATGTGGTCTATGTTGGCAAGAAAGAAGCCATGAGCTATGTCTTAGCCGTGATCACTCAGTTCAACAACGGAGCCAGCGAAGTGATAATCAAGGCCAGGGGAAGAATGATCTCAATGGCAGTCGATGTGGCCGAGATAGTCAGGAACAAGTTCCTGATAGATGTGAAGATAAAGTCGATAACCACCTCGACTGAGGAGATGACCTCGGATGACGGGAGGAGGTCTAAGGTGTCTGCCATAGAGATAGTCCTTTCTAAGTAAGTAGCATGACGGGAAGGCAATCTGTTTATTCCTGAAATGCAATCATGTGATTAGGATGCAGACCCCCATTTGTGAGTTCTGCGCAAAGACAGACACTCTTTGCGGAAACTGCGAGAAGAAGCTCAGGGATGGGACCTTGTCAAGACTGGATGTGGACCTCAGCAAGTACCTGTATGAGAAGCACCCGGACCTTGACCTAGAGTATGTATCCTCGTTCGCGGCAAGGGACGCGATAGTCCTCTTCTTCAAGGGAGAGATTGGGGCGATAGTCGGCAGGGGGGGCAAGAACGCAATGGAGCTGAGCAAGAAATTCGGCAAAAGAGTAAAGATAATTAACCTTAACACTGACATAAAGAAGGTGATATCGGATATAATCTATCCTGTCACGCTTATGGGAGTGAACACTGTCTTCACACAGAAAGGAGAAGTTTCTAAAATCAGGCTAGCTAAGAGGGAGATGATGAGCATCCCGTTCGACATAAGCTCGCTCGAGAAAATCCTGTTCAATCTCATGCAGAAAAGAATAAGAATCTCATTCGAGTGAGATTTTTGGAATTCGGTTCATATTTACTTGATTTGGTGTAAAAATGAGAACGATGATAAGCGAAATTAAGAAGGATACAAGCGGAACCATCGAATTGAATGGATGGGTCCATGAGACCAGAGACCATGGGAAGATAAGATTCCTGATACTCAGGGACTGCACGGGGCTCGTGCAGGTCACTGCCAAGAAAGGCAGCGTCCCTGATGAATTATTCTCCAATATGTCACTCCCGAAAGAGACTGTCGTCAGCATCAAGGGGACAATCAAGGAAGAGAAACAGGCTCCAGGCGGATTCGAGGTAGTGCCGAACGAAGTTGAAGTCCTTAATAAAGTCTCAATACTCTTGCCTGTCGACCCGACCGAGAAGGTAGTGTCTGAACTGGATGTGAGATTGGACAACAGGCATATAGACCTCAGGAGGAAAAAGATCAGGTCGATATTCGATATACAGTCTGAGATTTCCCGCTCATTCAGGGAGAAAGCCGGTGAGCTCGGAATCCAGGAGATATTCCCTACCACTATAGTCGGGGCTGCCACCGAGGGTGGCGCTGAGCTTTTCCCAATAGTCTATTTCGAAAAGGAGGCTTTCCTGTCGCAATCCCCCCAACTCTACAAGCAGTTGGCTGTGATCGGAGGGATAGAGAAAGTATACATGATAGTTCCGTACTACAGGGCTGAGAAGCACAAAACAACCGCACATATCAATCAGTTCTGGGGCATGGATTTCGAGATGGCATTCGCAACTCATAAGGATGCGATGAATGTCCTCAGAGAGGTTTTCCTGCACATCCTAGGATCTGTGAAGAAAAATTGCTCAAAGCAGCTCGAGGCGATAGGAGTCGACCTCGTAGTGCCGAAGGAAATAAAGGAATACACATACACTGAGCTCGTTGATATGATAATCAAGAAAGGCCACAAGTTCGACTGGGGATCAGACCTTGGCAGGGATGAGGAGAGGCTCATATTCGAGATCCTCAAGGAAGATGCCTATTTCATAACCGAGTATCCTACCGATGCCAGGGCTTTCTACACAATGCCGAATACGGAGAACCCTAAGGTGTCAAACTCATTCGACCTCATGTACAGAGGATTGGAGATGGTGTCTGGATCGCAGAGAATCCATCTGCCTGAATTGCTCACAGAGAGGATAAAGGCGAAGGGGATGAACCCAGACAACTTCGAATTCTACATAAATGCCTTCAGGTCCGGAGCACCGCCACATGCAGGATGGGCAATAGGAGTGGAAAGGCTGACCAATGCGATAACAAGGCAATCAAATATCAGGGAATGTTCTATGTTCCCAAGGGATATAGACAGGATTAGCCCGTAAACAAGTCTAGTATATTAGTCTTTCCTGAACGCTTTTCTTTGCTGTAAATGTGATGAGAGATCTACCGCTATCTTTACAATAACAAAAATAAACAATGGCACTTTCACCAAAGCGGAAAGCACTATGGCAAAATGTACTGGAAACAACCTATAATATGGTTCAACGAGTAGTTTTCCCGGGGTTGCACTTAAATACTCCTTAGTTCCGATGAAATTCATAATGAATGAAATGCCATGGCTAACAAACAAGAGGATGAATGACAGAAGGACGTTTATAGTGAATGTTAATGAGAAAAGTGTTGACAGAAATACCCCGTGTACGAACATGAATATCCCGAAATGGAAAATAAAGAAGATTATCACAAAAGCCTTTGGCTTTTTGCCAAGATCTGAAAGAGGTATATCATTTAATTTGATTTCGGGTAATTTTCCATCATCCACTCCTGGCGTGCCCTTTGCCCACACTATTTTGAGAATAGTGTAGAATCCTATAATTGCACTCTCAGACCAATAGATAAAGAATAGCTCGCCTTGGTTCCATCCCCAGAAGAGGACACCGGCAAGAGGCACAAGATTAGCAAGGACAAGAAATACAGAGTTATACGAAATAAAAGGAACCACCGATTCGGCCCTCACTCCTTTTTTACTAATCAGCAAACTCATTTAACTCTACCTCTATTTCCTATGGGTTTCGAATATTTTTATATTAGACAAGCCTGAATGCGAATCCGTAATGTATGAGGCCGCCGTCATCCTCGTCAAGCCATTTCCTGAATATCTGCTCGACCTTGGCGCCTATCTTGATATCCTCGGCTTTCGCATCCTCAACCATCCCGAGGACAGTCGGTCCGCTATCTATCTTGATTAGCGCAAGCACATAAGGTGCCCTGAGGTCGAATCCTGTCGGAGGAGTGTGGACTGTGGTATAGGAATAAATCTCTCCAGTAGTATTGAATCTTTTCTCTGACAGATTGCCTTTCCTCCTACATAATGGACATATCTTCCTTATAGGGAAGAAATCATGCCCGCATGTATCGCAATGAACTCCGACTAGCAGATAACGCTCCTTCATCCTTCTCCATGACGATGGAATTCCTGGTTTCATAAACATCACTCCATTATGGGTAAGTTATATTGCTCTTGCTGTATTTTTTCTCGAAATTATTTTTCATGCGAAGATATTCAGTCAAATCGCTGAACTTAACTACAAATCTTCTTCTACTTTTAAGTTTCATTAGTTCAATTTTGCTCTTCTTTTTGAATGCAATAGGTTTAATTTTATGCATATCAGTCAGCCCTCTTCATAATATGTATCACGCACGTAGCGCCGCTTCCTCCGACATTGTGCGTCATACCTATCTCAGCTCCAGTCACTTGTCTCTTGCCTGCTTGGCCCCTCAATTGCCAGACAATTTCTGCAGCCTGCTTTACTCCAGTTGCTCCCACGGGATGTCCGCATCCCTTGAGCCCCCCTGAAGTATTAATCGATATCTTTGAGTTCAATGCTGTCTCGCCATCGAACGATGCGAATCCTCCCTTGCCTTTCTCGAAGAATCCAAGGTCCTCTATTGCCATGACTTCGGCTGATGTGAAGCAGTCATGAACTTCGCATACATCTATGTCCTTGGGCTGCAGCTTTGCCATGCTGTATGCCTTCTCTGCGGCTATCTTTGTCGAATACAATGCTGTCTTTGTCCTCCTGCTCTGCAATGCGATCGATCCTGATGCCTGTGTGCTCGCAATGATCTCGATTGGAGTGTCCGAATATTTCCTTGCTTCTTCCAATGGGACAAGGACTGCCGCCGCTGCTCCGTCGCTTATGGGGCTGCAGTCAAGTATCTTCAATGGAGGGGCTACCGGCCTCGACTCCATCACGTCCTGGATAGTGATTTCCTTTTGGTATTGCGCATACTTATTCTTGGTTGCGTTCAAATGATTCTTCACCGCCACTGCTGCGAAATGCTCTTCCTTTGTGCCGAACTCAAACATGTGCCTCTTTGCCATGAGAGCATATAGTGCTGGGAATGTCGCTCCTTGGAAAAGCTCCCACTCCTGGTCTCCTGCCCCACCTAAAGCCACAGTCACTTCATCTGCGCTGATGTCTGTCATCTTCTCTACTCCACCTACTATTACTCTGTCATGCAAACCTGAGGCTATTGCCATGAAGCCTGTCCTGAGCGCGAGCCCTCCCGATGCGCATGCAGCCTCCACACGCGTCGATGCCACTGGAGTGAGGCCCATGTAATCGGCCAGAAGAGCTCCTATGTGCTCCTGCCCTATCATCTTTCCGGATGCCATAGTGCCTCCGAACAATCCGTCAATCTCATTGCCTTGCATGTTTGCGTCCGCTAATGCATTGACCCCTGCCTCAAGGATCAAGTCCCTGAACCCTAGGTCCCAATGCTCTCCGAACTTAGTCATTCCGACTCCGACAATTGCGACTCTTCTCATAAGTATAACACCTCAATTTCATGCCAATTATTCATATCATTCAGTAATTCCCATCTTGTTCTCAGAGATTCTTCTAGCATTATTCTCTTTGCTGCTTGTTTTCTTTTTTCTTCTTTTTATAATAAATGTGACTGGAGAACCCCCGTGCGCCTTGTCATTGTATTTTATGGTTGTTATGCCATTTTGAGTGGTCTTCCTTATCATCTCACCCGGCCTGTCGAGATTCTCGACTAGAGGGCCTGTTGCTTTATTGTTTGGCCATCTCTTGCGCATCCTCCTCTCGTTCCTCATCCTTTCCTTGCATCTTATTGTAGTCATATGATCACTTCCATCAATTCAAATGTTGCTGCTCCTGCGAAGCATGCTCTGTTTCTTCAGTATCCTTTCATTCTTGCCTTGCATGCGCTCGAATTTCCCCTCATAATTCTTGTTGACGGGGTCCTTGTTCGGATCATTCTTGCCGAACACCCTGCTGAATACCATTTGCTTGAAAGATTTCTGTGAAGATGATATTTTCATCTTATTCCCCCATTCCCCCTCAGAATTTCAGCTTCTTCCTGTGCTTGACATACATCCCATAGTCGATGTACACCTTCTTGTCGACGTAGCTCTTGACTGTCCTTATCCTTGCCCTCTTCTCTTCTATCGCATCCTTGACCTCTATTAAGAAGGAATCGCTTCCAGCCCCGCTCCCGTATGAGGTGACAAGTATTTTCTGCCCGGGCTTAGCGATATCGAGCACTGCAGCGAGCCCCAAGGGGGATGCTCCAGAGTAAGTATTGCCAATGAATGGCGTGAGCAGGCCTGCCTCTATCTTCTTCCTGTCGATGCCGAGCATAGATGCCACCTGCAATGGAAATTTACCGTTTGGTTGGTGGAAGACTACGTAATCGAAATCATCTAGCTTCATCCCTGTCTTCTCAAGCAATCCTTTGGTTGCTTCCGTGACATGCTTGAAGAATGCAGGTTTTCCTGTGAACCTCCCACCGTGGCTTGGGTATTCCTCCCCCGGTCTCCTCCAGAAATCAGGAGTGTCTGTAGTGAATGAATAAGTATCCTTTATCTCGGCAACCAATGGCGCATTCGTGTCCTTTCCGATGATGTAAGCTGCTGCTCCTGCCGATGCAGTATATTCCAATGCGTCTCCAGGCCTCCCCTGTGAAGTGTCTGTACCTATGCCGAGACCATATTTCACCATATCACTTGCCACAAGACCCATGCAGCATTGAATGGCTGCGGTGCCGGCCTTGCATGCGAACTCGAAATCTGCAGCCATGAGCTTAGGGGTGGCCGCTATTGCCTCCGCTACTATCGCGGCTGTGGGCTTGACAGCATAAGGGTGAGATTCAGACCCCACGAACACTGCTTCTATATCAATCGGGTCGATTCCTGCATGATTGATGGCATTCCTTGCTGCTTCAACAGCTAGTGTTGCAGCATCCTCGCCGAGTCCTGGGACTGATTTCTCCTTTATATTGAGCCCGTTCTTTATCGCCTCAGGATCCTCTCCCCAGACCCTTGCGATCTCCTCGACCTTGATCCTGTAGATTGGGATGCTTACCCCGTAACCTATGATTCCGACTCCTTTCAGCATATCAAATCACCCTGAATTCATCTTATTGTTTCTTTGCCCTCAATTCCTCAAGGACCTCTTTCGCCCTTGCAACATTCACTTTACTCTCATCAGAAATTACCTTTGCGACAGCCTCTATCTCGTCATCGACTGCCCCGGCCGTAACTGCGATGTTTCTGCTGTGAAGCTTCATGTGCCCTTTCTGTATGCCTTCTGTAGACAGGGCTCTCAATGCTGCGAAATTCTGGGCAAGTCCTACAGCAGCTATTACCTCAGCAAGCTCCTTGCTTGTTTTAACTCCAAGTATCTTGACTGCAATCTTTGCGATTGGATGGGTCTTTGTCGCTCCGCCGACCAATCCGACTGCCATAGGGAGCTCTATCTCTCCCACTAAATCTCCGTTCCTATCTTTGTAATACTTAGTTAGCGGTTTGTACCTTCCATCGATGCTAGCGTATGCGTGCGCTCCAGCCTCGACTGCTCTCCAGTCATTTCCTGTTGCGATGACGACTGCATCGATGCCATTCATTATCCCTTTGTTGTGAGTGGCTGCACGGTATGGGTCTATCACAGCCAATGAATATGCATTTAGCACTCCCTCCACTGCATCCTCTCCTATCTCATCCTTTTTCCAAACTGCCTTTGCCTTCACAATCCTGCGCGTGGCCAAATTTGAGAGAATCCTCAAGCATACCTTCCCACCCGATATTTCCTCGAGCATTGGAGCGATTGCTTCGGCCATTGTGTTGACTGCATTGGCCCCCATCGCATCTCTCACATCAACATAAAGATGAACTACGAGCATTTGTTTCCCATTATGGGTAAGGATCCTTGTCTCAAGGTCCTTTGCTCCTCCACCGAAACTGACAAGAGTTGGATCCTTGCTGTTGGCCAAATCAAGGATTTCCTTCTTCTTTTCGTTTATGCTTCTCGCTGCCAGGTTCAGGTCCTTGATATTTATCAGTTGAATCTGACCTATCATCACAGGCTCGTCCGCCTTGGCCTGGAATCCACCTGATGCCCTTGCGTTGCCTGCAGCCTTTGATGCGGCCGCCACGACGCTCGGTTCCTCCAATGCCATGGGCACGAGCACTTCTTTACCATTAATTATGAAATTAGTCGCTATTCCAACTGGGAGCTGTGTTGTGCCTATAACATTCTCTATCATCCTGTTGGCCGTGTCGAAGTCAAGCGCAGCATACTTCTTTAGGCTGCTGATTTCTTCCAGGTCCAGATTAGCTAATTCCCGCACAACCTTCAACCTTTCATCAAGGTTCTTCTCATAGAATTTCGATATTGAGCTTGTCATAATCATCCTCTTTTATGCATTTTTGATGCAACTTTTTGTTAAAAAGTTTCTTTATAGAACTTTGAAATTGCTGAACTCATTCTTCCCGTCCTTCCCATCCACAATCTCGCCTATCTCATCGAGACCTGTGTTGTCCTCGATGGTCTCGAGATATTCTATTATGCTATAAGCAGCTATTTTCCCGCTGACTATTGCCTCTATGACTGTCTTTGGCCCCGTGACGCAGTCGCCTGCGGCGAATACATTAAGTATGGAGGTCTGCAACCTGTCATTCACATGTATGAGCCCATCATCTTTAGTGGCAATCTCATTATGGTACATATTCTTCCTTGGCATCTGCCCGATTGCCACGATTGCCTTCTCTGCCCTCATTATCACTTCTGTCCCATCCTTCCTCTCGAATTTTATGGATTCGAGTTTGCCTTCCTTGTCATCGATAAATTCTGCTGCTTTCAGCACGAAAAGGAACTTCACACCCTCATCCCTCGCTTCCTCGATGTCCTTCTTTGTGACTGGAAGCTCGTTTATGGATTCGAGCGTGACTATTGTGACATCACCACCCATCCTTGCGATTGTTCGGGCTGTATCTTGTCCCACATAGCCTCCCCCGATGACTATCACCCTCTCATTCCTGCTTATTATCTCGTGATTCCTATCCTTGTTGAACTCTATCAGGAAATCAAGGGCAAGCATGACACCCTTCAATTCCTTGCCCGGGATGTTCAGCTCCCTGGCCTCCCCAAGGCCGGTCCCTATGAATATCGCATCGAATTCCTTGCTTATGTCATGGAGGCTTTTCTCCACCATTTCCGGATTGATCTCGAACTTGACCCCTACAGCCAGGAGCTTCTTGATCTCTTCCTCAACTACTTTCTTTGGCAGGCGGAATTCTGGCACTCCGTACTTAATGACTCCTCCGAATGTGGTTGTCGTCTCGAAAATCTTGACCTGATGACCCTCATTCGCAAGTATGAGCGCAGCAGTCAGTCCAGACGGCCCTGATCCCAGAATCGCCACTTTCCTTGGCTTCTTTGGCTTGACCTGGTCTATGGCTGACTTTATCTTTTCTTCGGGATTTCCATCACTGCCATCTTTCATGGTCTTCCCGTTGCCATTCTTCCCGTTGCCATTCCCATTCTTCCCATTCTTCTCTACGGCTCTCGCAGCGACAGTGTCTGAGACGAACCTCTCCAAGGCACCTATCTGTATGGCCCCATCAGTTGCAGCCAATACGCAGTTGCCTTCGCACTGGAACTCATGCTTGCAGACCCTGCCGCACACCCTTGGGAAATAGTTCTTGTCCTCTATGAGCTTGAGAGCTGATTCATAATCTCCTTCCGAGATCTTCTTTACGAAATTAGGTATCGGAACTCCAGCCAGGCATCCTTTCACACAGTTTGGCACCGGGCAGTTGAGGCACCTGATAGCCTCCTCTTTCGCATCCTCCTCGGAAAGGCACAGCTCGACCTCCTTGAATGTCGAGGTTCTTTCCTTTAAGTCCAATAAAGGTATTTTCACAGGTTTACCCATACTAATCAACTGAACTAATATTTGTTGAGTGCCTCCTTCATCTTTGGCACGTCCATCTCTGTCAGGAGCAGCGGGATCTTCTCCTTCTCGGCTATCTTAATAGCCAAGGGGTCGAGATCCTTCTTCTTTAGCCCGTGCACAACCACTAATGAGGGCTTTATAGGAGCGAGTTTGATTGCTATCATCGGGGACCTTCCTGAGGTCACATGTGTGAATATGAACGCCCTCTCTGATATCGAGCCGTACAGCTTCTGGAAGTCCGAGTATTGGAAATCTGTTATTATCTTCAGGCTGTCTATAAGGGTGTAACCGTACACTTTCTTCTTCTCCACTTGGTCCTCATTTGACAGTATGGTGGCCTCCAAGAGCTTCGCAAAGTCTATTCCCCCCAGTATGGTTGAAAAATCGTGCACTTCGAACCCTCCAGTCTTCTGCTCCTGGATCCCAAGCTTCTGGATCACAGGGTATCCGCGCTCCTTGTCTATCTTTATGACAGTGTCTATGAAGCGCTTGACTACCTTTATCCCGGGGGATTCCCTCCTGTTCGATTCGTAATCGCTGATGGTCGAAGCGGATACGTGCATGGATCCCGCAAGCTCTCCCTGCGTAATCTCAAATATCTCTCTCCACTTCTTCATAGTCCCACCGGGGTCGGCCGATGTGACTATCTCGCCAGCGATTATCCTGGCTAGCTTCTCCATGGGAAGGATTAGACTATCAAAATTTATAAACCTATCGAACACCTATACGACAATCACCGAACAGAACGACGAAGGATTGGGGATTTTAACGACATAAATCGAAATCGATTACCTTTTTATATCTGAACCGGCATATTAACGGCATGGACTCAAAGCAGCAAGGGCAAGAGAAGAAGCTGCCTTCTTTGTTGAAGAGGATAGGCAGAGGCATATCTGATTTTCTTTGCAAGAAGGTCATTAATGAGGAGATAACTATAAAGGTCAAGGCAGACTGGCTCCTAGGCAGGAAACCCGAGATAGAGCTGCAGCCGCAACCCTTAGCAAAGACAGAAGAAGCCAAGGCTGAACCCGCAGCCCCCATTGAGAGTCCAACCCTAGCAAAAATTCAGCCGGAGCTCAGTTTCGACAAGCATGCCGAACCAATCGGGCAGCCTGTAGAGAAACCTGTTGAGAAGCCAGTTGTTGAGGAAAAGAAGGAAGAGGAGCCTAAGGCTGAACCGCCAAAGCCCGCACAACCAAAGCCGCAGCCAACCCTAAAGAAGAGGATAATATTCAAATGCAACGTACCTCCAAGCAAGATCAAGACATGGGTCCGCCAACTGGCCCCCACAAAGGAGAACTGGAGGATCCAGGAGAACATCATGTCCGCAGGCCCTGCCTGTGTTGGGCAGCTCATAGAGTATGTGGAAGATGATAAAGAATACGCATCATCCAGGCAGACAGCGATAGACATGATCATGAATGTTTGGGGGAGATACTCAAAAGATAAATCAAACAAGGATATAGTATTCTTCTATGCTGACCAAGTGCTGCCTTTCCTTGGGAGCCTGAATAATCAGGACCTGAGGATGCATGCCACTAGCAAGGGATACTTCAACAGGCTGGATTCCGAGGTAAAAAGGATGAAGAAAGCGATACTTGAAATTGAGGAGAAAGAGAAAAATCCTGAAACTGCGGGATTAGGCAAAGATATTTAAATTCCAATTACCATAATATATCAAGATCAGATTGTTCGATTTATTTAATTGGCAATAAGGTCTAGTGATAAAATTATAAAATATCAAGTAGAAAATTAAGATAATAATTAGTAGGATAATACAGTAGAGTCAAGTGGACTCGACAAAGACAAGGGATCAGTCTCTTTGTACCAGGTACTTCCCTTTGCCTTGATGTTGAGGGGCATTCGCTCGGAAGCTTTTCGAAGCTGACCAACAATGCTTGCACTGAATCACTATTTGGATTATAGTATTTATTAGTAAAACTAGGTGAAGAACCGGTTATGTTTTGATTGAATTTTTAGAAAAAAGTTCGATTGAAAAAGTTTTAGTTGACCTTTTAGAAAAAGGTCATAAGGTGAAAAAATGAATAAAGAAAATATAGAAACAAAAGAAACAGAAAAGAAAGAAATGAAAAGAGTAGGAAGAAAGGAAGTCAAAGAAAACGCAGAGGAAAGGAAGCAGATCAAACTTGCAAAGATCATAGTTCCCGACACATGCACTATAATTGACGGAAGGCTGACCGAGCTTATAAGTTCGGGAGAGATCAAGGAGCAGAAGATCCTGATCCACAAGGCAGTCATAGGCGAGCTTGAGCATCAAGCCAATTCCGGTAAGGAAGTGGGGTGGAGCGGGCTTGCTGAGATAAGAGAATTGAGGGCCTTGGCAGAGGAGAAGAAGCTAGAGATCGAGTACACTGGCGAAAGAAGCACAGAGCTCATGATAAAGGCAGCTAAGCTAGGTGAGATAGATGCCTCGATAAGAGCGCTCGC
>Ga0315289_10012540_pt1 | contig 11936 bp, 13 predicted proteins | sample YL17G11_40_MG_FD_203452 | JGI IMG/M metagenome (GOLD analysis project Ga0315289, IMG submission 203452) | Sediment microbial communities from Yellowstone Lake, YNP, Wyoming, USA - YL17G11_40 | ecosystem: Environmental > Aquatic > Freshwater > Lake > Sediment | place: USA: Wyoming | collected...
CGACGATAAACCCAAGAAGTACCCCAAAGCCTTCACGACGGCCCAGGCCCTCGTCCTGACGAAGGCCGACCTGCTCCCGGTCCTCCCCTTCGACGTCGCCAAAGTCAAAGCCGAAGCCCTGGACCTCAATCCCCGGCTGGAGGTTTTCATCACCTCGGCGGTGACGGGCGAGGGTTTGGACGATCTCCTCGCTTATTTGGAGCGGGCCGGCGAGGAGGTCAGGCGCCGTGCATGAGCTTTCGGTCATCGCCTCGCTCTTCGATACGCTCCTCGAACAGGCGCGCGCCCATAACGCCCGGGCCGTGACCCGGGTCACTCTCGCCGTCGGCGTTCTGGCCGGAGTCGTCCCCGAGCTTCTCGAGTCGGCCTTCGATATCTATAAAAAGGGGACGATCGCCGAGAGCGCAACGCTCGTCGTCGAACGTCGGCCGTTCCAGGTCCGCTGCCGCGCCTGCGGCGCCGTCGAGACCCGGGAGGATTTCGTCTTCGCCTGCCCCGCCTGCGGGGCCGCGGACCTCGAGATCGTCCAAGGCACCGAGCTCATCCTGGAACGGATCGAGGCCGAAACGGCCGATCCTTAGAGTTCTCCCCGGATCCGCGGCTATGGTACAATAAGCGCCCGTTTTTTGGCCGATTCGTCCCCGGAAGGAGACCTTTATGAAAACGCTCCAAGAGATATCCTGCAACGCCGTCCTGAACGAAGCCCAGATCCGGAAGATCGAGGAGATCATCCTCAAGCATGGGCGCTTCACCCAGGCGGCCGTGCGGGAGGAGCTCGATTCGTTCTGCGCCGGCCTCTCGATGAGCGCCGAGTACTTCAAGACGACGCCCGTCGAGACGATCGCCAAGCACATCGAGGCCTTGATGGCCGCCGAGATCATGGCCGCGGTCAAACAGGAGAAGATCGTCAAGGTGGACTTCTCCACCGAGCTCGAGAGCGAAGCGATCTATCTCGTCGACGACAACCACTACCGGGCTTTGGACATCGAGCGGCGGATCGAGGAAAAATACCCCGCCTTCCGCTGGCAGACCTACCGGACGACGCGCAAGGCCGCCGGCCTCGAATACCTGCGCATGTACCTCGTCGACAAGCCCGAGTTCCCGCCGGATACCGACATCTCCTGTGCCTGCGAAATTCAAAAAGTCGCCGACCTCCGCTTCGTCGCTTCGGTCCCGGAGGAAACGCTCCGCCGGTGCGAAAAGCTCATCTGCCTCCACGAAGGATGGGAAAGCCCCTATATCGACGTGACCCGCGATCGCAAAGGCGGCGAAATCCGGATTCAAATCGTCGCCCACACCGACGGCTGTTCGCGTTTTTTTTCCAATATCTCCGACGTCCTCCGGAGCCAGGGCTTGCACTCGAACCGGAAGTTCGTCGAACGGTTCGCCAACGGGAAGTCGATTTTTTCGATCACCCTCAACGACATCGAGGACCCGAAAAAGATCGAGGCCCTCGTCGAAGACATCTCGCTGGTCTACGCCATCCCGGAAAGCCCGCTCTCGACCCTCTTCCGCGAGGGGAAGCTCAGCGCCGCCGAGACCGTCTTCGGCGTCTCGGCCTGGAGCTTTTCCCATCAATTTCTCTCCGGCTACAACGAGGAATACCTCAAACTCAGCGAGGCCCTCAAGGACTCGCCCGAGCTCTTGGGCATTCTCCGAACCCTCAAGACCCGGCTCTCCAAGGACACCTATCAGGAGGACCGCGTTTGGGACGTCCTCTGCGGCCAGTCCGCCTATCTCAAGAAGGCCTTCAAACTGTTCGCCAAGAAATTCGACCCGGCCCGCAAGGACCACGCCGTCGACGCCGAAACGGCCGAGCTCAAGAGGGACATCGTCCGCAACATCAGCCTCGAAATCGACCGGAATATTTTCCTGGCGGTCTGCCTTTTCCTCGAGGCGACCCTCCGGACCAACTTCTATTTCCGCGAAAAAACGTCCCTCTCCTACATGTACGACCCGGCCTTCCTGAACAAGGTCGACTACCCCGAAACGCCGTTCGGCGTGTTCCATGTCGTCGGGGCCGAGTTCCGGGGCTTCCACATCCGCTTCCGGGACATCGCCCGGGGCGGCATCCGGATCGTCAAATCGCCCAATCTCCAGACGTACATGAACAACTCCGACTTCATCTTCGACGAGAACTACAACCTCGCCTGGACGCAGCAGCGGAAGAACAAGGACCTGGCCGAAGGCGGATCCAAGGGGACGATCCTTCTCAATTGGGGGTTCATGGACAAGGCCGCGGCCTGTTTTAAGAAGTATGTCGACGGCCTCCTCGACCTCATGCTCCCGGATAAAGCGATCGTCGATCATTCCGGCAAGCCCGTCATCCTCTTCCTCGGGCCGGATGAGGGGACAGCCGACCTGATGGAGTGGGCGGCCTTGCGGGCTCGGGCCCGGGGCTACGCCTTCTGGAAGGCCTTTTCGACGGGCAAGCCGGTAAGCCTGGGCGGAATTCCCCACGACCTCTACGGGATGACGACCAACTCCGTCCACCAGTACGTCGTCGACGCCCTGGCCCAGCTCGGCCTCAAGGAAGAGGCGATCACCAAAGTCATGACCGGCGGCCCGGACGGCGACCTGGGCTCGAACGAGATCCTGATGTCCAAGGACAAGATCCTGGCCGTCATCGACGGCTCGGGCGTCCTCTACGATCCCAAGGGGATCGACCGGAAGGAGCTCGCCAAGCTCGCCGGCGCCCGTCAAATGGTCGAGCACTTTCCCCAAGAAAAGATCGCCGGCGGCGGATTCTTCGTTTCGGTCAAGGACCGCGACATCGTCCTTCCCCATGGCGAAAAGGTCGAAAACGGCCTCGAGTTCCGCAACGCCTTTCATTTTCACCCTCTTTTCCGGGCGGACATCTTCGTGCCCTGCGGGGGGCGGCCGTCTTCGGTCACGATCGCCAACTGGAAAAACTATCTCAACGACAACGGCGAGCCCCGCTTCAAGGTGATCGTCGAGGGCGCCAACCTCTTCCTCACCCAGCAGGCCCGGCTCCGCCTGGAGGAGAAGGGCGTCATCCTTTACAAAGACGCCTCGGCCAACAAAGGCGGCGTAACCTCGTCCTCGCTCGAAGTGCTCGCCAGCCTCGCCCTCACGGACGAAGAATACGACGCCCTGATGTGCGTCCGGGACGGCAAAGTCGGGGATTTCCGGAAAGCCTACGTGGAGGAAATCGTCCGCTTCATCCGCGCCGCGGCCCACAATGAGTTCGAGGTCATCCGGAAGGAGAACCGGGCCAAGGGCACACCCCGGGCCGTTCTCACCGACCTCGTCAGCGAGAAGATCAACAAGATCAAAGACGCCATCGCGTCCTCCGACCTCTTCGCCCATAAAGCCCTGGCTAAAAAGGTCATCGCCGCCGGCGTGCCCGCCGTCCTCGTGGAGAAAGTCGGGATCGATAAAATCATGAAACGGGTTCCGGGATCCTACCTCCGCGCCCTGTTCGCCTCGCGGATCGCGGGAGCTTATATCTACAAGCACGGCCTCGACGCCGACGAAATCGACTTTTTCGAATTCGTGAAAGAAATCTAAGAGATTTCGCCGGTGAGGTAAGCCCGGGTGCGGGGATCCCGCGGGTTGGCGAACACGTCGGCGGCCGGTCCGTGCTCGACGAGCTCCCCGAGATAGAGAAAGGCGATGTAATCGGCGATCCGGCGGGCTTGCCGGAGAATATGGGTGACGACGATGACGGTGTAATCGGCCTTGAGCTCGGCGAGCCGCGTCTCGACGATCCGGCTCGACAGGGGGTCGAGGGCCGAAGTCGGCTCGTCGCCGAGGATGATCTCCGGCCCGACGGCCAACCCCCGGGCGAGGCAAAGGCGCTGCTGCTGCCCCACTGAAAGGCGGGAGGCCGGCTCGCCCAGCCGGCTTTTGACCTCGTCCCAGAGCCCGGCGGCCCGAAGCTCCTTCTCGACGATCTTCCGCAGCCGCTTCTTGTCCCGGACGCCGTGAATGCGCGGCCCGTAGGCGATGTTGTCGAAGATCGACATCGGCAGGACCTGGGGCTTCTGGGAAAGGAGTCCCATTTTCTTGCGGATATGGGTGACCTCGGTCTTGGGATCGTAAATGTCCTCGCCGTCGACGAGGATCGTCCCTTCGATCCGGGCCGCCTCGACGGAGTCGAGGAGACGGTTGAGGGCCCGGAGCAGAGTCGTCTTGCCGCAGCCTGAAGGACCGATGATGACCGTGATTTTCCGGTCGGGAATGTCGAGGGAGACGTTCTTAAGGACTTGCTGCGCCCCGATCGAGACGCTGAGGTCGCGGATGGAAATATGGCTTTCGATCATGGCCGTCTCACCGGATCGTGTTTTTCGTCAGCTTCCGGCCGAGGAACCGGGCGGCCAGGCTGATCGCCAGAACGAGGAGAGTCAGGACGGCCGCCGAGGCGTAAGCCCGCCTCTGGACCTCGGGGACCGGCGTGCCGAGCTGATAGAAAATCGCGAGCGGCAGGGTCGCCGCCGGCTCCAGGAGCGAAGTCGGAACGCGGTCCGTGAACCCCGCCGTGAAAATGACCGAGGCCGCGTCGCCGATGCCCCGCCCGAAGGCGATCAGGACCGCGGTGACGATGCCGGGGAGGGTCTGCCGGACGATGACCTTGAAGGCCGTTTCGAGCTTTGTCGCCCCCAAAGAATAAGAAGCATCCTTGAGGGCCCCCGGGACGAGGCGGACGACCTCATCCATGGCCCGGGCCATGATCGGGAGCTCGAGGAGGGACACGGCGATGATCCCGGCCAAGAGCGAGGCCCTCAGCCCGAGAAAGACCATCAGGATGAACCCAAAGGCGCCGTAGACGATCGAGGGGACGCCCCAAAGGACGTCCAGGGCGAAGCGAGTCAAGACGGCGAACCGGGAATCCCTCCGCCGGAAGATGTTGAGATAGAGGACGACCGGAAGGCTGAGGACCAGGGCGAGAAGCGTCGCCCCCCCCGCGAGGGCGAGCGAGCCGACGATGGCGTTGAGAATGCCGCCCTCCTTGCCGAGATAATATCCGCCTTTGGGCGTTTGGGTGATCATCGCCAAGTCGAGCGCGGGCAATCCCTTGACCACAACCGTCCCGAGGATGAGCAGCAAACTCCCGGCCACGACGGCCGTCGCCCCCCCCATCAGAACCCTGAAGACGGCCTCCTCGGTTTTCCGCCGCCGGAAGCCCATCACTCCGCCTTTCTCTCCGCCCGGACAAGCACCGCCCGGGCGCCGATATTAAAGACGAAAACGATCGCGAACAGGACAAGGGCCGCAAGCATCAGAGCCGAATCGTAGAGCGGAATGCTCATCATCTCGCCGTAGTTGTTGGCGATCAGGGCCGGCAGGGGGTAAGCGCTGTCGAAAAGGGATCGCGGAATGCGGGCGACGTTGCCCACGACCATGAGCACGGCCATGGTCTCGCCGAAGGCCCGGGACAACCCCAGGACCACGGCGGCGATGATCCCCGGCCGGCCTTTGCGGAGGACGACATGCTTGACCGTTTCCCACTTCGTCGCCCCCAAAGCCAGGGAGGCGTCGCGGAGGGCCTGCGGCACGGCGGCGAAAACTTCGAGGGCGACGTGGATGATCGTCGGAAAGACCATGATGGCCAAAACGATCGCGCCCGCCAAGACGGAATAGCCCGAGCTCGTCGCCCCGAAGAAGGGAGCCGCGGCCCGGACCAGGGGGACGACCATAAGGACGCCCCAGACGCCGTAGACCACCGAGGGGATCCCGGCGAGCAAATCGACGACGGGTTTGGCGGTCTCCCGGACCTTCCGGGGAGCGTATTCCGAAAGATAAACGGCGGTGAGGAGGGAGACAGGCCCGGCGATGAGCATGGCCGCAAGCGTCACCCAGAGCGTTCCGAGAAGGAAGGGCAGGAGGCCGAATTCGCCGCGGAGGGGATGCCAGGCCGTCCCGAACAGAACCCCGGCGATGGATTTCACGGCGAAAACGCCGCGGGATTTTTCGACCAGGCCGAAGAGGATGAGGAAGACGAGAGCGCCCGGCACGGCCGTGAGCAGAAACATGCCCCGCCGGGCCCATTCATCTCTCAGGAATCGCCCGGCCTTTCGCATCCTCGTGTCTCACCGCCCGATCGACTTCAAGGCTTCGGCGAGCTTCTCCGGGGACAGGGCGATGTAGCCGGTCGCGGGGACGTAGGCTTGACCATCGGTCAGGATCCAGCGGAGGAATTCGACGACGACGGGCCGCGACGGCGTCCCTTTCGCCACGAGATAGAGATCGCGGGCGGGCGGCGAAGGGTAGGCCTTTCGGGCGATCGCTCCGGTGAGCTCGTCGCGCCCGGCGTAAAACGACTCGCCGGGCTCGATCGCGCCGCTGCCGTCGAGGTCGATGGGGACGATCGTCAAGCCGTCGATGGGTTTGAGCGTCGCCGCGTCGTAGGCGAAATTGACGTTGTTGAACCCGATCCCGAGAGGATCCCGGCGCACGGCGTCGGCCAATCCCGGATCGCCGTAAACGCCCACTCCGCTCAAGTCCTCCTGGCGCTTGCCCAGAAAGGCCGCCCAAGTCTCGGCGGCGCCGCAGGCATCCGATCGGGTAAAGACATGGACGGGCTCCCGGGCGGAGGTGCCGAGGACCTCGCCCCAGGTGATCTTCCGTCCGCCGGCCCAGATCGCGAGAAAAGCCGTTTGGGAGATCCCCTTCGAGAATATGTCGGCCCGATAAGGATTGCGGGCGCTCGCGGTCGCGACGACGGCGTCCTTGGTCACGGCGATCGGCCAAGCGCCCCTCTCCACCTCTTCGGGACGGACGTCGCGCGAGACCATCCCGAGGTCGACCATCCCGGAGAGAGCGTCGGCGATGCCTTTTCCCGCGCCGCCGGCCTGGATGTCGACCTTGATGTCGGGATGGATCTTCTGAAACTCCTCGCCCCATTTCAAGGCCATGGGGTAGAGGGCCCAGGCGCCGGACAGGCTGATCCTGCCGCCGGGGCCGGACGGATGGTCCGTCCGGCAACCGAAAGGAGCCGGCGCCAGAGCCAGCGCCAGGAACACGAGGACGCCCGATGACTTTTTCATGGCCGGGTTTTCTCCTTCCGCGTCGCCCGCGGGCCCGCCTCCTCCGCCGTCCGGGCCGCCCGGGTTCGGACCGCCAGGTCGGCGAAGGTCGTGCCTTCGAGGATCCGGGCGACGGCGTCCCGCGTCTCCTTCCACAATCCCTTCAAACCGCAGAATCTCTCCCGGGCGCAGACCTCATGGGCGGTGACGCTCACGCAGTCGATCGGCGCGAGGGGTCCGTCCATGACCCGGATGACCTCGGCCACGGAGATCCGCTCGGGCGGCTTGGCGAGATAATAGCCGCCGTTCGGGCCCTTCCGGCTCCGGAGACAGCCCGCCCGCTTGAGCTGGAGGAGGATTTGCTCGAGGAACCGTTCGGGGATGTCTTGGGCCCGGGAGATGTCGCGGATGTGGAGCGGCGGTCCGCCGTGCCGGAGGGCGAGCTCGAGCATGGCCCGGCTCGCGTATTCGCCTTTGGTCGAGAGCCGCATGGGACGCGTCCTGATCTAATAGTCGACTAGCTCGATAGAGCATCTCATTTATCACAGGTCCCGCCGGCCTGTCAAACGGCCTCCTTCCCCTCGGCGGCCGAATCGTTTATCATGAGAGGGCCGAAAAGGAGATGCGATGGCCCAGCCGAAAGCGAAAATCCTGATCATCGACGACGAAAAAACCGTCTGCTCCAGCTTGAAACTCGCCCTGGCGGGCACCTTCGCCTTCCTCGTCAAGCCTTTCACCCCGGCCGACATTCGGACCGTGACGGCCCGGGCGCTCGGGGCGGTGCTTGGCTGATTTCGTCCGGACCGGCCGGTGCCCGGTTTGTCTGAGCTGCCGTCTCCGGAAACACCGGAAAGGGACGTTCGATTACCGCGCTCTCCGCGCGGACCAGATCAAAATCACCGACAGCGAGTACGGCAAGGTCTGGGACTTGAGCCGATGCGAGGCCTGCGGCCATCTTTTCGCCGATCCGGCCCCGGCGCCGGAGTTCGTTTCCGCTCTGTACGGCCGGGTCGAAGATCCTCTCTACGACGAAGAAGCCGAAGGACGTTCGCGGAATTTCGCCGTCCTCCTGGACCGGCTGGAGAGCTTCCTGCCCCGGAAGGGGGATCTCTTCGACGTCGGAGCGGCGACGGGAATTTTTTGCGACCTGGCCAAGCGCCGCGGCTGGGCCGTGGACGGCGTCGAGCCGAGCGGCTGGGCCGTCCGCTTCGCCGCCGCCAAGTACGGGCTCCGGCTGCGCGAAGGGAGCTTCGAGGACGCCTCTCTGCCGCCGGGACGATTCGACGCCGTCACCATGATCGACTTCATCGAGCACACCCCCCGGCCGCGCGAGGCGATCGCCGCGGCGGGGCGGATCCTGGCCCCGCAAGGCCTTCTGTGCCTCGTTACCCCCGATATCCACAGCCTCGCCGCGCGCGCCGCGGGCCGACGCTGGTGGCATCTCCGACCCGGACATCTGGCTTATTTTTCCAGGCGGAGCCTGACGACGCTTCTCGCCGGCGCGGGCTTCCGCATCCTCGAGACGCGCCGTTATGCCTGGACGTTCAGCCTCTATTACCTCCTTTCCCGACCGCGCCTATTGAACGGGCTTCTCCGCTCCCGGGGCCTCGCTTCTTTTTTGAGGCGCGTTCGGATAAAATTGGCCCTCGGCGACTCGTTCGAAGTCTACGCCGTCAAGGACCCGTCCCCGTGAACGCCTATCTCAAAGCCATGCGGCTGGAGCGCTGGCCCCGCAGCCTGGCGATCTTTCTCGGCAGCGCCGCATTTGTTTTTCTCCATCGCGACGCGCCCGGCCGCTTCGGCCTCGAGGGACTCGCCGGACGGAGCGCGGCCGCGTTCCTCCTGACCTGGGGGATTTCGACGGCCAACTACGTCATTAACGAGATCGTCGACCTTCCCACCGACGTCCATCATCCGACCAAACGTTTTCGGCCCCTGGTGAGCGGAGAAATCCGAATCGCTCCGTTCGCTTTTCTCGGCATCGCCCTGACCGTCGCCTCTTTGGGCGCGGCCGGCTTGATCTTCGACTGGGCTTTCTTCTTTTCCCTCGCCGCCCTGCTCGCCGCGGGGTTCATTTATAACGTCCGGCCCGTTCGGACCAAGGACATTCCTTTTCTCGACGCCATTTCCGAATCCGCCAACAATCCGATCCGGTTTCTTATCGGCTGGTTCGCCTTCGCGGCGCCCGGCGAGCGACCGCCGCTCAGCATGCTCCTCTGCTGGTGGGCCTTCGGGAATTTCCTCATGGTCGCCAAGCGGTTGAGCGAATTCCGGTTTTTAAAGGAGAAGGCGGCCGACTATCGGTCCTCGCACCGGAGGTACAGCCGCGAATCGCTCCTGATGGGGATGATCCTCAGCGCGGCGATCTCGCTCGCGGCGTTCTTCTATATCGCCTTTAAGTTCAAACTCCAGACCTTCGCCGTCATCGCCCCGTTCCTCGTCTTTTTCTTCTTCCTGATCTTCCGGAAAACGCTCCACGAAGCCGAGGTCATGGAGGAGCCGGAAAAACTTCTCATCCGTCCGAAATACGCCCTCTACGCCCTCTTCCTGTTCGCTCTTTTCGTTCTCGCCTATTTCAAGGACGCGGTCGGCCGCTGAACCGCCGTGAAGCCCCGGAACGATCCGCTGCTTGTCGCCACGACAAACCGCGGCAAGGCGCGGGAAATCGCGGCCGCGCTTCGGGGATTTCCGTTCCGCATTCTCACCCTGGACGAGCTCGGGCTCCGGGCCGTTTGCCCCGAGCACGGGGCCACCTTCGAGCGGAACGCCCGGGATAAAAGCCTTTTTTACAGCGGTCGATCCGGGCACCTGACCCTGGCCGAGGATTCGGGACTCGAAATTGCATCCCTGGGAAAGGCGCCCGGCGTCCGGTCGGCCCGGTTTTCCGGCCCCGGAGCGACGGACGAAAAAAACATCCGAAAAGTCCTGGCTCTCCTTCGGGGCATGCCGCGGGAGCGGCGGCGGGCGCGGTTCGTCTGCGCGATGGCCCTCGCCCGAGACGGCCGGATCATCAAGGTCGCCCGCGGTCAAGTCCGCGGGACGATCGCCCCGGAAAAACGAGGCGAACTCGGATTCGGCTACGATCCCATCTTCTATTACCACCCCATGAGGAAAACCTTCGGGGAGCTCGCTCCCGAAATCAAGAACGGGATCAGCCATCGCGGCCGAGCGCTCGCCCGAATCAGGGAATTCTTTGGTGCGTCCGAAGGTTGAACCGGTGGGGAAACCGCCGGCCGGCTCCCCCACCGGATCTTTCCGCCTCTTCCTTAAACCGTGATCTGCTCCTTGAGCTGAGTGAACGTCTTCTCCCCGATGCCCTTGACCTTCATGAGATCCTCGACCCGCTTGAACGGTCCGTTCTGCTTGCGGAAATCGAGGATCCGCTGAGCGACCTTGGGTCCGATGCGGGGCAGTTTCTGCAGGTCGTCGAGCGTCGCGGAGTTGATGTTGATCTTGTCCACGGCGGGCTTTCCGGCTTGCGGCGGCTGGGCCTGCCGGGCCAGGAGCGGGACAACCAAGAGGGCGGCGATGACGCTGAGCGCCATGCCTTTCGTCACGATGCTCTTCATGATGAGCCTCCTTTCGCCCTTGTATATGCAAACCGCAGGCCAACTCCTGAAAACAGCCATCGTATTTAATTGCAATAAGATACGGGATCATTGCCCGGATACTTCGACAACGTCGGTGGACGTTGTTAATTGCCTTCATCAATCGCGGTTGACGTATCACCCACCCAAAACGGAAGAGAACCTATAAAGATGGTCGCAATTCTGCGAGATTCGATTTTAAAGAGGGGTCGGAGGAGAGCTCCCGACCCTTAGCGCTCTAGGCGCGGGGGTGGCTCTTGCGGTAGATTTCCAGGAGCTGCCTGAGGTCCATGTGAGTGTATTTCTGGGTCGTGGCCAGGCTCTCATGGCCCAGAAGCTCCTGGATGACGCGGAGGTCGGCCCCGCGGCCCAGGAGGTGGGAGGCGAAGGAGTGCCGAAGCGAGTGGGGACTGATCCGCCGGCGGACGGCCGTCCGGCGGATGTACTTCGCGACGAGCCGCTCGACCGACCGGACCGTGATCCGCGTCCCGCGATAATTCAGAAACAGGGCTGGCTCCTCGATCCGGCCCATGAGAATCGCCGGCCGCGATTGAAAATAGGCCTCGAGCGCCTCGACCGCTTTCCGGCCGAAGGGGACGATCCGCTCTTTCTTCCCCTTGCCCCGGACCCTGATCATCCGTTCCGCGAGGTTGAGGTCGGGGAGGTCGCTCCCCACGAGCTCGCTCACCCGGATGCCGGTCGCGTAGAAAAGTTCGAAGATGGCCCGATCGCGCGGCCCGAGCTTCTCTCCGGGGTCCGGGAGGTCCAGGAACAAGCTCATCTCGTCCTCGCTCAGAAAGCCGGGGACGTGTTTCTCGAGCTTAGGCAGGGCTACGACCTTGGCGGGATTATCGTCGACGATGCGGCGCTTCAGGCAGAACTGGAAAAACGAGCGGATCGCGGCCAGTTTTCGGGCCGAGGATGTTTTAGATAGGGCTTTTATGTGAAGATCGAGGAGGAACCCTCGAAGGACGACATTGTCGACCTGGCGAAGGCGGACCTTTCGGGCCTCCAGAAATTCGGCCAACTGAGTCAGGTCGATCCGGTAGCTCGAGATGGTGTGGGCCGAAGCGTTGCGCTCGTGCCTCAGATAATCCAGAAACTCGATGAGCTCTTTGCGCATGACCTCAGGATGTTTTCGGAGCCTCCTCGGGCCGGGGGCCCGGTTCGCGCCAGCCGCAGGCCTCGTCGACGCAGTGAAGATAGGTCCCGTCCTTCTTCGTGTTTTTGCGGAGGACGAAAGGTTTCGCGCACTTCGGACAGGGCTCCTTGACCGGCTCGTCCCAGGTGGCGAACCGGCATTTCGGGAATTTGCCGCAGCCGTAGAAGAACTTGCCCCGCCGGGTTTTGCGTTTGAGGA
>Ga0315289_10012541_pt1 | contig 11935 bp, 6 predicted proteins | sample YL17G11_40_MG_FD_203452 | JGI IMG/M metagenome (GOLD analysis project Ga0315289, IMG submission 203452) | Sediment microbial communities from Yellowstone Lake, YNP, Wyoming, USA - YL17G11_40 | ecosystem: Environmental > Aquatic > Freshwater > Lake > Sediment | place: USA: Wyoming | collected...
AAGAGGGCTGGACCTATCACCAACCCTCATACCCAAGTCGAAAGGCGCTTTGCAACTATTTTTCAGACAGAGTCTAGGCTGGTCGTTGCCATAGAACCCAGAGCCACCTCCGTTGGTTCCTCCTCCGAATCCGCCGTTGTTGGTTAGGGCCTTCACCGAATTAGGGAGCCATCCGTGCTGAACATGAAACCACGTACGGATACATGTGTCCGGAGGGCACTTGAGTGCCTACTCCAGCAATTCTTGGCCAGAAGAAACTTTCATTGCAGGCTTTTTTCCCTTGCGAACCACGTAGCCTGCAACGTCGCGGATGAAGTTCCCATCAGGCCGACTTTCGTCAGCGACATAGGTGGAGATGTTGATTGGCGTTGGCTCCTTCTTCTTCTTCGCTGCCAACCCCAAAGGATCGCCTGCGTTCGTCGGGCGGGCAGTCACGTACGCGTACAGGTCATAAGCCTCCTGATAACCCGCTGGATGCCTGCTGTCGAATCGGCCAAGAGTTGGCGAGTAGTACCTGTGACGGTATTGCATGAGGCCAGTTTCAGGATCCAATCGCCGGCCGGTGAAGAGGTAGGGATTCTGCGCGTCCGAGAGGCCGTCGGCATCCACGCTGCCGTCGGCATCCAGCACCGTAACGCCGCCGTACGCGTCATACCGATAGCGTTCAATCACGGACCCGCTCGAATCGCTCAAGGCGTAGACGTTGAAGAGCGCGTTCTGATGGTAGTATACCACCTCGTTCGTGTCGCCGAAGTCGGAATCGGCGTTCAGGTCCCGCTCCTGCACGGCAACCGCGTCTATATAGTCTGGGGAGTAAGTGAACCGCGCGACGAGGTTGTCGTCGGCATTCCGCTCTTCGAGACATTGCCAGTCACTGTCTCCGCCCCAGATGAACCGGGTGGTGCCGTTCAGCCCGCCCTTGTTCGTCACGACCTTCCGGATTCGCCGGCCCTGAGCATCGTACTTATACGCGCCCACCGTATTCCAGTTCCCGGACTGCTTCTCCTTCGCCTCGATCAGGCGGTTACGGTAGTCCCAGACGTACTGGTGGCTCCCGTCGGCAGGCCCGTCCTGGATAAGGCTACCGGCGTCATCATACGTGAGGTCGGTGCTGTTCCCGCCCACGGTCTGCTGGGTCAGCTCATTGACGTCATTGTGGGTCCTGGTCTCCGTGGTGGCATCTATCGTCGTGTCGCTCCAGTTCCCCAGGTCGTCGAGAGTCCACGTCTGGGTCCTGGTGGGACTCGTGATGTCCGTCTTCTGCTCATTCAACTGGCCGCGCTTGAAACTGGTGACCCGGTAGACGGCGTCGTAGCCGTACAGCTCGCTCCGGGTCGCGGCCTGCAGGTCCTCCTGGTACTTCTTGTTCGCCAGGCGGTTATAGTCCTGAGCCCATCCGGCCAGGAGCGTCCCGCCGCTTGACTTCCAGCGATGGTTCTTGATCCGCCCAAACGTGTCGTAGCCGTAGCCGGACAGGTTGGAGCTGTTGTCGTCCAGGTGCGTGAGGTACGCGCCGCTCGCGTAGGTCCGCTTCTCAAGGAGCCAGCCCTTGTACGTATCGGCCACCCGGTCGTTCGTGCCGTCGTTCACGGCGGTGACCCGCGCGAGGTTCCGGGCGTCTTCCACCCACGCCGTCCCCCTTGGCACCTGTACCTCACTGACGAGTAATATAGTCTACATGTATCTTACTGGGCGCTCCGACGCCCCGGTTCCATCACAACCCGGAATGCGACCTCCTCGTACCCGTAGCCTGGCAACCTGCCTTTGCTCTCCCACGCGGGAAATGTCCAGTACCTCGTAAGCATCACCGGCCGGTCATGGCCGCTCCCCACACCTTTGACGATCCTTGGCGGGTTCTTCCATTTGTCTGATTCCCATTTGAACTCATGTGCCACGTAGCCGTGAGAGACGGTTGCAAAGCGCTCCAGCGGACATAAGTCGCTGCACCACTGCAGGTTGGGACCGCCCATATCTGCTACGCCATCTGGGGTGTAGGCCACAGGAAAAGAGCCGATATTGAACCAGCGTTCCAGCCATTCCAACCCGTATTCCTCGAGCCGTCCCTTGCCGTAACCTACCGCGGCAACAGGGTCAGTGTCGCCCCACGGGTACGTCCGCCCTTCCTCGCCGCGGGCGGCGTATTCCCATTCGGCCTCAGTAGGGAGCCGGCAGGTCCTTCCGTTGCGCTCTGACAGCCACCTGCAATACTCGACCGCGCCGAACCACGTGACCTGGTTGGCCGCAACATAGCGCAGGCTGCCACGGGGAAGGTACCTGCCACTTGCAGGATCTCGAAAAATGCTACAGAAATCATAAGAAACTGCCATCGCCCGCCCATATTCGGAGTGAGGGTCTAGCGCCAGGAAATCAGCCCTGATCTTCTCGTCTTCATAGAGGTACCGGTAATCGGGGTTCCCTCGCTCGTTCAGAAACTCACAGAACTCGCCGGCCGTCACCGGGTATTTGCCAATATAGAAATCGCTTACTCGTTCTTCGTGCGTAGGCGGACCCCACGTTGTCTTCGTGCCAGGTGGAGGCCCCATGAGAAAGGTACCTCCCCTAATGAACACCATTGTGCCAGGCTCTGAAGGGTCCACTTTGCGCCCAATGGGACAGTAGGGGCCGGCCCCGACCGTCAGAGACCAAGAGACTGGAAAGCGGTTGCCACTACCGTCCACGAACGTGCAAGAAATCACATAGTCTCCGGCGTCAAGGAGCTCAGAGTAGTAGGCGCTCGAAACCTTGCCATGATGAGGCGACACCCGCTCCTGCCACTGCCTGGTAAGGGGGCCGTCCACCTTCCATTCCGCCGAATAGCTGCCGCTTACAGGTCCGACAAGCTCCGCTCGGAAAGGAGGCTTTTCCCACTTCCCCAACGCACCCATGACCCACTGCTCCGGCACAGGAAAGTCTCGCCTCGCCGAGGGGCCTGCCTCGGCACGCTTGGTCGCAGGGACGCTGTTCCCTTCCGGTCTCGGCAACCCCTCCTCTGCACTGGAGCGCAAGCCTGCCTGTAGGCAGAACAGCAACGCGGCCCAGAGCACGATCCTTGGCTCTGTTAGTCTGCAACATAGCCTTAGCCTAAAAGATCGCCCGCTCACGAGGCCTCCCTCGGGATGACCAGGCCCGACATGCGGTTATGGCTCACGTCTAAAAGAAGGATAGTGCATGCACAATTCCGTAGTCGGGATGTCCGATACGGCGGAGCCTATCCCACGGTTCGTCTGGGTGGTACTTGTCCCACAGTGGGCCCGGCGGCGAGGGGCCTTTCCACGGGGTCCAACCCAAACTGATGCAGCTCTTGCTGCAGTAACTGAACGCATCCTCAAAGGTGTGCGGGTAGGGGATCTCGGGGTGCAGCACAGGCGCCAGCCCCAGAGCTATCCCCGTTGCGTTAGCCCGGTAATCGTCCGGCTGCATGGCGCTATAGCAGGCGCCTGCATCGTTAAAGGCCACGCAGATAAGGTAATCTCCACATTCCTCCAGCAGGCCGAAGGAGAATAGGTCGAGAAACAGGTCAGGATGTAACACGGTCAGGACACAGTTCGAAGTGCAGTGCATGAAGTCGTACTGGTAGTCCTCACGGCCAATTCGTCGGCAGAAGTCTTCTACGGCCCCTTGGGTCTGCCACAAGAGCAATGCCATATCTATCCAGCCCAAAACTCGGCCCGGAGTCACTCCCGTAAGGAGATGAGCGGCGGCGTCCGCGCATAGTTCCCATCCGCATTCTATCTGTTCCTCCCTGCTGCCTCCTCCCAGAACAGGCAACCCAGCGGTTGCACTACCCGCTAAGGGACGAATACCCTGGGACGGAGCAACAAGGTTGGGGGACTTGCTGTACATAGGCCCACCCGGAGCTTTGGCGGGCAAGTGGGGCGGCAATACCGGCAACACATGGATCTGTCGGCCGAGCGGATCCATGCTGAAGCCCGGCCGGCCGCCCACCATGACATACAGGCCCAAACCGCTCTTATCTGCCAGTGGGTCTCGATATACAAACCGCCCCAGCGCAGGGCTGTAGTACCGATTCCTGTACTGCATAAGGCCCGTTTCGGGATCGAGCCGGCGCCCGGTGAAGAGGTAAGGATTGCCGACGTCCGACAGGCCGTCGGCATCAACGCTGCCGTCGGCGTCCAGCACCGTGCAGCCGCCGTATGCGTCGTATTTGTAGCGTTCAATCACGGAGCCGCTGGAATCCGAAAAAGCATAAACGCTGAACAGAGTGTTCGAGTGGTAGTATACCACTTCATTCGTGTCGCCGAAATCGGAATCTGCGTTCAGGTCCCGCTCCTGGACGGCCACGGCGTCTATGTAGCCCGGAGAGTAAGTGAAGCGCGCCGCAAGGGCGTCGTTCGAATCCCGCTCCTCCAGGCACTGCCAGTCGGAGACTCCGCCCCAGATGAAGCGCGTCGTCCCGTTCAGACCGCCCTTGTTGGTTACCACTTTCCGGATCCTGCGGCCCTGGGCATCATACTTATAGGCCCCCACCGTGTTCCAGGTCCCGGACTGCTTCTCCTTCGTCTCATTGCTCACGGACCAGAAGATGGTGCATGGATGGTGAGCATCTCGCCGGATCATTCTCTCCAATTGTCGCCGCGCGGCCGCGAGCTTACGCTCGCTTTCAGCGGCGCCTTCTGCCGAGCCGTTCCACCAGTACAGCGGAATCTCTTCCATGACCAGCAAACCGATTTCATCGCACAGGTCGAGTTCGGCCGGATGGTGCGGATAGTGGCACAACCGGACGAAGTTCGAACCGGACTCCTTCGTCTCGAGAAGGTCTTGGCGGACCGTGTCGATGTCCGGACAGGGGCCCGTGCGCGGAGAGTCCTCGTGGCGGTTGAAACCGGTGAGAAAGACAGGCTCGCCGTTGAGAAGCAATTTCCCATTCTTCGCCGCAATCGTCCGGAATCCGAACCGCACATCTTCCTGATCCGCCACTTCGTCTCCGGCACGCAATCGGAGGCGCGCCGTGTACAACTGCGGCGAACTAGGCGACCAGGCATGCGCGCCAGGAACACCGCCGGACAGTCGAACCTTCTCAGTCGCGCCGGCATCCAGCGAGGCGGGGGCAGCGCGGAACGAGGCGCAAATCGCACCCTTCGCATCGAGAATGTCTACGGCCAGCTCCGCCGCCGCGCGCTCCGGACGATCATTGGCAATCGTCGCGGCGAGATCGATTATGCCGCGATTCCCGTCCGGAGCGGCCTGGAGGGAGACGTTCTGTATCCGCAGCGGGTCGCAGACCATCAGCAAGACCTCGCGGAGAATGCCACCGTACGGCCGCCAGCCACGTTCCATGCCCGGCACTTCGCCCGTGCGGCGCTCGTTGTCCACCCGGACAACCACGGTGTTCTCCCCGCCAAAGCGCAACCAACCGTGGACGGGCACGTCAAAAGGCAGAAATCCGTCCTCATTCACACCCGCTCGGTGTCCATTGATTCAGACCGCTGCGTGATAATTGACGCCCTCGAAGCGGAGCGCGACGCGTTTGCCGGCCCACGCCTTGGGCCCGGAAAAGGTGCGCCGGAACCAGCCGGTGCCCTCATACCCCGCAAGCCCTGTCCCGCAGGCATCAAAAACCGACGGCACGCCCACCGCCCGCCAGCGACTCGCGTCCAGTAACTCGCCGGCATAGTCTCCACCTTCGCCCTCATTGTACGGATCCGGCTGAAACCGCCACGCGCCGGAAAGGCTGAGATGTTCGCGCATCATGTGCGATTGCTCCTCAGACTCGCCTGGTCAATGACGTCACGCTCTCTTGCCGAGCGGTATCCGTTTAGCGCCCAAGGCGAGGATCTTGCGTCCCCGGCTCCGCCCGGAGCCTGACAGGGACGTGAAGCCGACACCGCGGCTTTCTCACCTCTTCTTCATATCATAGGCTACCCCCCCACGCTGCTGCCAAGCGGGTTTCCGTTTCGGGCTGAAGTCGATTCGGCCACCTTGCCGATACTATCGGCATGGCAACCGAAACGGAATGCGCCAGATGCTCCTGCCAGTTCTGAGTGTACTTTCGGGCCAACTCCCGGTCATGGATGATCAGCAGATTCTCCGCATTGTTCTCCTCTGCCGCCTTGGTAAAGTTGAACGAGCCCGTGATGACCGTCCCGCCGTCGGTGACCATGACCTTGTTGTGAGCGATGGCGTGCTTGTCGTCGATGTAGGTCGGTATGCCGGCGTTCTTGAGGAAGGTCGCAGAGCTGTACTTCTCGGTCCGCTGGGACTTGTCGAGGATAGCCTGGACCTTCACCCCGCGCTTGTGGGCATCCACCAGCGCCTTGGCGATAGGCGCAGAGGTGAAGCTGTAGGCCTGGACGAGGACCGAGTCCTTGGCGGCGTCAAGGGCTCTGACGACGGCCTCGGTGCACCCGCCGTGCGGAGAGAAGTAGACGTCCATACTTTGGCTCAGACCGGTCGGCGGCACCGCCAGCGAACCTCGCCAGAAGGGCGACGACCAGAAGGAACGCTAAGCCAGCGACGCGTCGTGTCCTCATGCCGGTGCCAGAACAGGCTCGCACGCCCGGGGCTTTGTGTCAAGGTCGGGCGCCCGCGGATGGCCTGGCACTCTTGCGGAGTAGCGGCAATGCATTGACCAGAGCCGGCCGAAGCCATATACTCCGGCACACGCGCTGTCACATACCGTGGGGACCTGGCAGCGAACCGTTGGGACTCAGTTTAGGCTGCTGTCCCGCCGCGGTACAAGCTGTCTTGCCGGCAATGAGGCCGGCTCGAAGGAGGGTAGGGATGCGTGCGGCAATGGTTGCTTTCGGTACGGGAATCTTCGTGTGCTTGGTGATTGGATGCACTATGTTGAGGGGCGGGGCCACACAGGAGGGTGCGGGGATGGTGCTGCCTGAAGGCGTCAAGGGTGTTTGGGACCTGTCCACGGCGGACCGCGAGGCTACGCCCACGCGCGAGCGGGTCTCGCTGAAAGGGCTATGGCGATGGCAGCCTGCCGGGGACCGCACGGACAGTGTGGCCGCCGAAGGGTGGGGGTACGTACAAGTCCCGGGTGCCTGGCCGAGAGGTCCGAGCAGGGATGGCTCTCAGGCATTCTACCCGCATCCAAGCTGGCAGAACCGCCCATTGCAGGACGTCACAGCGGCCTGGTATCAGCTTGAGATCGCCGTCCCGGCGGAATGGGCCGGCCGGCGGATCGCGCTCTCGGTGGAGTTCCTGAACTCCTTCGCGACCGTTTACGTGGACGGCCGGAAGGCGGGCGATATGCGGTTCCCGGCGGGCGAGATGGACCTCACCTCGCTATGCCAGCCCGGCCAGAAGCACGTGTTGAGCATGCTTGTTCTCGCCATGCCTCTCAAGGCAGTGATGCTCTCCTTCAGCGACAGCGATGCGGCCAAGCAGGTGCGGGGCGAGGTGGGGCGACGCGGTCTGTGCGGCGACGTCTACCTCATGGGGACGCCCCAAGGAGCGCACATCAACGACTTGAAGGTGAAGACTTCTGTGCGCAAGTGGCAGATCACTTTCGACACGGCTCTGGACGGGGCCGATGTGCAGGCGACGTATGCCCTCCGCGCGCAGGTGAAGGAGGGGGAGCGGACGGTCAAGGAGTTCACGAGCAATCCGTTCAAAGGGGCCGACCTCGCGAATGGTCGGATTGCAGTTACGGAAGACTGGCGGCCCGATAAGCTCTGGGACATCCACACGCCCCAGAACCAGTACGACGTCAGTCTCTCGTTATTGGACGCCAACGGTAGGCTCCTGGACGAAGCGCTGCCCGAGCGGTTCGGATTTCGCGAGTTTTGGATTGACAGGCGGGACTTCTACCTGAACGGCACCCGCATATTCCTGTCCTTCACTCGCAGCCAGCCTGGCTGGAGCTACGAGGAGGCCCGCCAGGCCCTGGAACGCAGGAGGGCCATCGGGATCAACTTCGTCGCTGCCGGCGGATTCGGTTGCGAGCCGGGCGCCCACTCGAGTTTCAAGGAAGTCCTCAGGGCGACCGACGACATGGGGACGCTCGTCGCCCTTACGCAGCCTCATATGGGCAATTACGACTGGGATGCGCCCAACGCGGACCAGACGAACGGCTATGCCGAGCATGCGGAGTTCTACACCCGCGTGGCGGGCAACCACCCGTCGGTCGTCTTCTACGCCACCAGCCACAACGCGTGCGGCTATGCCGAGGACATGAACCCGGACCTGATTGACGGGCTGGTGGACAGGTCGGCGGAGACGCGGGGAGGCAACGTGGCGCACGCCCTGCGGGCAGAGGCGATAGTCAAACGCCTGGACGACAGCCGCATCCTCTATCATCATGCCGGGGGCAACCTGAGCGCGATGCACACCGTCAACTTCTATGCGAACTTCGCCCCGATCCAGGAAATGAGCGACTGGTTCGAGCACTGGGCGACGGTCGGCGTCAAGCCCCTGCATCTGAACGAGTACGGCGTGCCCTATCCCTGGGATTGGAGCATGTATCGCGGGTGGTATAAGGGCCGTAGGGAGTTCGGCAGTGCCGTGGTGCCGTGGGAGTTCTGCCTGGCGGAGTGGAATGCGCAGTTCTACGGTCCCGAGGCGTACAAGATCAGCGAAAGGGAGCAGGCGAACCTGCGTTGGGAAGCCCAGAAGTTCCGCGAAGGCGCCCTCTGGCATCGGTGGGACTACCCTACCAACCTGAACTACGCATTTCCTGAGCGTAAGGGGGTCTACTCGATGTATGTCACCGACAACTGGCGCGCCTTCCGCACCTGGGGGCTGTCGGTGAACGATCCGTCGGACTATGCAAACCATGCTCCGGAGGCCCTCATCCGCAACAACATGGCGCTGCTCGCTTACATCGGCGGCAAGCCGGCCGCCTTCACCAGCAAGGACCACAACTTCCTGCCCGGCGAGACCGTCGAGAAGCAGCTCATCCTGATCAACAACTGCCGGGAGACGGTGACGGCGGACTGCCAGTGGTCGTTTGCGCTTCCCCGCGTAGTGACCGGCAGCAAGACAATCACGCTTCCGACAGGCCAGCAGGAGCGCATCCCGCTGACGTTCCAGCTACCGGCGGACCTGCTTTCGGGGCGGTACACGCTCAGTGCGACCGTTAGGTTCAGCAACGGCGAGACTCAGGAAGACTCCTTCGCCATCCATGTGTTGCCCGCGCCGCAGCCGGTCCGGGCGGCCGGGCGGATCGCTCTCTTCGACCCGAAGGGCGAGACGGCCGCGCTGCTGAGGAAGCTCGAGGTTGGGTTTAAGACGGTGGGCGCGGACGCCGACCTGTCTGCTTACGACACCCTCATCGTCGGTAAGGCGGCCCTCACGCTCGAGGGGCCCGCGCCCGACATCTCGCGCGTGCGCGCCGGGCTGAAGGTGGTCATCTTCGAGCAGCCGGGCGATGTGCTCGAAAAGCGGCTCGGGTTCCGCATCGCCGAGTACGGCCTGCGCTGCGTCTTCCCGCGCGTACCGGACCATCCGACCCTGTCCGGCCTCTCCGACGAGCACCTCTGGAATTGGCGCGGGGAGGCGACAGTCCTGCCACCGCGCATCGAGCGCAATCTTGACTACCCCCTCGTCGTGGAGTGGTGCGGTATCCGTGTTCCGCGGGCATGGCGTTGCGGCAACCGGGGCAACGTGGCCTCGGCGCTGATCGAGAAGCCGGCCTCGGGCGACTTCCTCACGATCCTCGACGGCGGCTACGCCCTCCAGTACGCCACGCTCATGGAGTACCGTGAGGGTCGGGGTCTGGTGCTCCTCTGCCAGGCCGACGTGACGGGACGCACGGAGTCCGAGCCGGCCGCCGAAGCGCTGGTGCGCAACATCCTCCGCTACGCCTCCGCCTGGCAGCCGGCGCCTCGGCGCACGGTCGCCTACGCAGGCGAGGAGGCCGGCCGTAAGCACCTGGAGGCGACGGGCCTGTCGGTGGCGGCCTACGAGGGCGGAAGCCCCTCGGCCGACCAGGTCCTCGTGGTCGGGCCGGGCGGAGGTGAGCAGCTGTCCCGGAGTGCCGGAGCCATCCGCAACTGGTTGCAGGCGGGCGGCCACGTGCTGGCGCTCGGCCTCAGTGAGGAGGAGGCCAACGCCTTCCTGCCCGTGAAGGTGAAGATGAACGTGGCAGAGCACATCGCCGCCTACTTCGGGCCTCAGGGCGCCGGCTCAGCGCTGGCCGGCGTCTCTCCGGCTGAGGTGCACAACCGCGACCCGCGCAAGGTGCCCCTCGTGACGGAAGGCGCGAAGGCCGTCGGCGACGGCGTGCTGGCGACGGCCGAGGACGGGCGGGTGGTGTTCTGGCAGCTCGCGCCGTGGCAGTTCGACTACTCGGGCGAGAAGATGAACATCAAGCGGACGTTCCGGAAGGTCACGTCGGGCACGACGCGGCTGCTGGCGAACATGGGCGCCGGGGGCCGGACGCCGCTGCTGGATCACTTCAGCAGACCACTGGAACTCCGGGTGGATCCGTTGGCCGAGTTCCTGGGCACCTTGCGGGTCGAGGGCGGCGATCGGGCCGTTGTCCTGCCCAGCCGCTGGCAGGGCTTGCCGCTCCTGTCACGTACGGCGCCGGAAGGCTGGACAGAGCCCGGTTTTGACGACTCCGCATGGCGCACCATCAACGTCCCCGGTTCGTGGGAGAGCCAGTTCGACGATTTGCTGGACTTCGACGGGACCTTTCTCTACCGCGTGAAGGTCACGCTGCCGCCGGAGATGGCCCGGGGAGAGGCGCTTCTGGTGCTCGGTGCGGTCGACGACGAGGACCGCACTTACGTCAACGGCACGCGCGTCGGCTCCATCACGCAGGAGACGAACCCCCATGACTACTGGGAGGCGCCGCGGCGTTACCGCCTGCCGGCCGGCACGCTGGTCGCCGGCGAGAACGTTATCGCCGTGCAGGTCCAGGACTTGCGACAAGCGGGCGGGATCATGGGCTTCACGAACGTGCCCGATGTGAAGCCGCAGCCGCAGGGCGAGCAGCGCTGGCTGAAGGGGTACTACTTGGACGTGCCGGAGGAATGGGACGACCCCTACCGATTCTTCCGCTGGTAATGGGCGCGCGAACGATGTTAGGGGGGGCGCGATGAGGCGGGCTTGGCGCCCCTCCTCTCGTCGCAGCGAGGTGCATGTGTGTGCGGTCAGGAGGGCACAGCCTTGAAGTCTAACGTGCTTATGCTCGCCGTGAATTGTGCCTGCGGGGCTCTGCGAACGGCAGGCACGACACCATGGGCTCAACGCCACGCCTCGGCTCCGGCCGCAGGCCGGTAGGGCAATGCCCTGCCGGGGAAAGCCGTCGGTCCCAGGATCTCGGCGAGTTCGTCGTTGATCTCATTCAGCACGAACATCACCACGCCATGCGCCCCTTGTCCGCGGCAGACCTCTATCTGCTTGGTGATCTCCTGCGCCCGCTCCGCAGGCGGACTGCCTCGCGCAATGTCCCAGGCGCCCACAGCAGGGACAATCCGCTCCAGAGTGGGATCAATGGTCTTCCACCAGGCAAAGGCCGCCTCGAGTTCTGCCGGCGTCTTCACGTACGACATTGGGATGACGTAATCGCAGATTCCCTCGCGATGCCAGCGCGGCCAGTCCTGGAGGACTCTATCGGCGCCTTCCTCGGTGTAGAAGACCGCCGCCGTAACGAGGGCATCGGGCCGTATCTGCTTCGCGCGGTGATAGACGGACGCCACCAGGCGCGTGACCTGTTCCTTGCGCCAGTTGTCCCAGAGGGCGAACTTCGCTTTCTCTTCCGGAATCGAGAATGGGCGATCAGAGCTGGGAACGATGTCTGCCGCAACGCCCGTTGCCAGCACGACCCGCTCTCTATGGAAATACTTCCCCATCCTGTTGAAGCCGAGCAACTCCCGGGCCGACGGGTGCTCCATGGCGAAGACAGGGCCGTCTATGAAGAGGGCGCTGCCGCCGGCGCGCACGTGTTCCAGAAGTGCGTGGGCTATCTCCTCGTTCATCATGTAGAAGCCGAACAGCACGGCCAGTGAGCCCGGGG